>JAEEGH010002343.1_pt1 | contig 51428 bp, 50 predicted proteins | sample 9134181 | NCBI WGS metagenome assembly JAEEGH01 (sample SAMN16246544, study PRJNA631951) | gut metagenome | biome: gut microbiome; feature: rumen; material: DP-attached | host: Bos | place: Iran: Karaj | collected 2018-10
GTATGGGCGGGGATTCCGTTAAGATAGAAGGCGGGTACGTTTACCTTAAAAAAGCGGGAGAAGAAGAGTTTACAAAACTCGAAGAAAAATATCTCGCAAAGCAGGGCGTTACGCCGTGCAAACTGAACTGTTCTCTGGACGTGCCAGAAACCTACGAAGTCGGCGAAAACGAGATATTTTATCTCGGCGACAACAGGACGGTAAGTAAGGACAGCAGGAGCGAATTTAAGAACTGTAATAAAAGCCAGATAGTGGGGGTCGTTACCGAGTGGTCGGTAAAGTTCAAAGGATTTAACACGGCGGTATACAATTTTACCGAGAACCTGTCGAAGGGCATATCACGGATATTCGGGGCGTGAGCAAATGGTTTTAAAAAACAGGATAGTGTGGGGCTTTATCAGAAAATTTTTCAAAGCCCTGTTTTCGGGAATATACGCCGTCGTAAGTTTTTTAAATCTCCAACTTACGGTGCTTTTGGCGGCCGTCGGGCTTATACTGTTTTTAACGGGGGTATTCGACAAAAGCGGGGCGGTACTCGTTATTTTTTACGCGTGCCTTATATTTTCCGTCGTGCTGGCGATAATCCTGACTGTCAGAAAACTTTTGGGGCTCGATAAAAAGCGTAAAAAAAAACGTAACTTTATAGCTACGGACGAGCCGCAGGCGGAACGGGTAAAGGAAACGGACACTCCGCCCGTTACGGAAGATTCTGCCGAAAGCGCGGAAAACGCTGAAGACAAGCCCGTCTATTACGCTGTAAAGGGCAGAGAAGGCTACTATATGGCGGAGTACGGAGACAGATACGAACTGTATGTAATGAGCGGGGGAAAACTCGTAAAAATAAGGGAAGACAGAAAGTAGGATATGACGGAATATTTTGAAGAAAGTCGGTTGGAACGCGCGAAAAAACAGAAAAACCGCACGCTTACGGCGTATTTTATTACGCTGGCCGTATTTTTGGCGTTCAGCGTGCTGTGTATCGTCTATTACAGGACTTTCCCGTACTCGGGGTATCGGGACACCGCGTCGAAGATCACGGCTTTAAAGGCGGTGCATTATTCGGTAACGGGGATATTCGTCGTGTTCAGTTTTGTTTTTCTGGGCATCAAGTACAGGCGGGTAAACAGGTATTACAGACTGTGCTTCAACTTAAAAATCGGACTGCGTGAAACTTCTACGGGCAGTTTTTTAGAGTACGACGAAAGCGTGCAGGACAAAGACGGAGTAGATATGAAATCGCTCGTATTTATCGAGTGGAACAAATATAAAAACGATTATTTCGAAAGAAAAGTTCTGGTGTTTTATGAAAGTCCGTTTCCGGAATTTAAGGAAAAGACGACGGTTAGATACGTAACGCAGGGCAACGTTCTCGTTTCGTATGAAATATTAGATTGAAAGGAGCGTAAATGAAAGCGATAGTAACGGTAATAGGCAAGGACAAGCCTGGGATAATTGCGAAAGTAGCCGCCGACCTTGCGGAAAGAGCGGTCAATATAGAAGACATAAGCCAGACGGTGGTGCAGGGCAATTTCACCATGATAATGCTGTGTAAACTGCCCGAAAACCTTTCGGTGTCGGAACTTGCGGGAGACATGTCGGTATCGGGCGAGAAAATAGGCGTTTCGGTACACGTTCAGCACGAAGACATATTTAACGCGATGCACAAGATTTAAGGATCGACCTATGATAAGCAAAAGCGAGATAATGGAAACCATAGACATGGTAGACCGCGAACATTTAGATATCCGCACGGTTACGATGGGGATATCCCTTTTGTCGTGCGCAAGGGGTTCGGCGAAGGAAACGGCGAGACTTTGCTACGACAAGATATGCAATAGAGCGCAGAACATAGTAAAGGTAGCGGAAGAATTGAGCAAGACCTACGGAATACCCATAATCAACAAACGGGTGTCGGTAACGCCCGCAAGCCTTCTGACCGCGGCTTTCTGCGGGGAAGAAACGGTGCTTGCCAAGGCGCTTGACGACGCGGCGAAAGAGTGCGGCGTAGATTTTCTCGGCGGGTATTCCGCCCTCGTTCACAAGGGCATGACGCCTGCGGAAAAGAGTTTTATAGAAAGTATACCCGAAGCGCTTGCGACAACGGAAAGACTTTGTTCTTCCGTCAACGTCGGCTCGTCGAAGAGCGGTATCAATATGAACGCCGTTTCGCTTATGGGCGGAATAATAAAACGGGCGGCGTATCTTACTCGGGACAGGGACGGCTTGGGAGCGGCTAAACTCGTGGTATTCTGCAACGCGGTGGAAGACAATCCGTTCATGGCGGGGGCGTTCCACGGTATAGGGGAAGGCGAAACGGTGATAAACGTCGGCGTTTCGGGACCGGGAGTAGTGCATTATGCATTAAAGAACAGAAAAGACGCCACGATAGACGAAATATCCGAGATAATAAAAAAGACGGCGTTTAAGATTACCCGCGCGGGCGCGCTTATAGCCCGCGAAGCGGCGGAACGCTTGAACGCGGAGTTCGGCATAGTCGACCTTTCGTTAGCGCCCACGCCCGTTATGGGCGATTCCGTAGCGCATATTCTCGAAGAAATGGGCTTAGAATCGGTCGGGGCGCACGGCACTACCGCGGCTTTGGCGTTACTTAACGACGCAGTCAAAAAGGGCGGCGTTATGGCAAGTTCGTCGGTGGGCGGGCTTTCGGGGGCGTTTATTCCCGTAAGCGAAGATATCGGCATGATAAACGCCGCGAATATCGGCGCGATAGATATAAACAAATTAGAAGCGATGACCGCCGTTTGCAGCGTGGGGATAGATATGGTTGCGATAGCGGGCGACACGCCCGAAACCACGATATCGGGCATAATCGCCGACGAAGCGGCTATCGGTATGATAAACAACAAGACGACGGCGGTAAGGGTGATACCCGTTCCCGATAAAAAAGTCGGGGATACGGTGAAATTCGGCGGACTTTTGGGCGAAGCGCCGATAATGAAGGTAAGCCCGTACGACTGTTCGGGATTTATAGGACGGGGCGGCAGAATATCCGCGCCGATACACAGCAACAAAAATTAAAGGAGCGGAAAATGGAAAAAGATTTAAGATTCAAGTGGGCAACGGAAGACCTTTATAAGACATGCGAAGACTGGGAAAAAGATTTTAAGGCTGTCGCGGGACAACTCGATTTTTCGGCGTACAAGGGTAAACTCGGCGATAAAAATTCGTTGAAAGAATACCTTTCGGCGAGCGAAAAAGTATCGAGAGCGTTGGAAAAACTCTACCTTTTCGCACATATGCGCCACGACGAAAACACCAAAGATTCCCTTTTCGACTCTATGCTTAACAGAGTAATGTCGGTTTTCGTCAAGTTCGAAAGCGAAACGTCTTTCGTCGTTCCCGAACTTACCTCTCTCGACGAGAGCGTTCTGAAAAGTTACATAGAAGACGAAGAATTAAAAGACTACGACTACGCATTAAAATGCATACTGAAAGACAAACCGCACGTTCTTTCGGAATCGGAAGAAAAACTGCTTTCTTTCAGTTCCGAAGCGTTATCTTCTTTTCAGGATATTTTTTCCAAGATAGACAACGCCGACCTGCCGCTTAAAAATTTCCGTTACGACGGAAAAACTTATCCGTTATCCCACGGCTATTACGGAGTGTATATGCACGATTCCGACAGGAATTTAAGGAAGAAGGCGTTCAGAACGTATTATAAGGCGTATACGTCGCTTATCAACGTCATATCGGCGACGTATTACGGCAACGTTAAAAAGGACGTTTTCTACGCCAAGGCGAAAAAGTATCCTTCGGCGCTCGCGGCGGCCGTGGCAAGGGAAGACGTGCCCGTTTCGGTGTACAAAAATCTCATAAAATCGGTGCATAAGGCACTGCCCGTACTCCACGAATATATGAAGGAAAAGAAGGCTTGTCTCGGCTACGACAAGATGTATTGTTACGACATATACGTCCCGACCGTCGCCGACGCGGAACTCAAAATGGAATACGACGACGCCTACGAACTGGTTATAAAGGGACTTTCTCCGCTCGGCAAAGAGTACGGAAAGTTACTTAAAAAGGCACACGACGAAAGATGGCTCGACGTTTACGAGAGCGACGGAAAGCGCAGCGGGGCTTACAGCACGGGTGTATATGATTCTCATCCGTACGTTCTTTTGAATTATCAGAAGACCACGCACGACGTTTTCACGATAGCGCACGAAATGGGGCACAGCATACACAGTTATTTTTCGCAGAATACCCAGCCGTATCCAAAAGCCGACTACAAGATATTCGTGGCGGAAGTTGCGAGCACCGTCAACGAAGTGTTGCTCATAAAGTATCTTCTGAAAGAAGAAAAAGACGTGAAGATGAAAAAGTATCTTCTTTCGTATCTTATGGAAATGATAAGGACGACCTTGTTCCGCCAGACCAAGTTCGCCGAATTCGAAGAATACGCCCACGCTTCGGTGGAAAAGGGTATGCCGCTTACCGTGGAAAATATGTGCAAGTATTACCTTAAATTGCACAGAAAGTATTACGGCAAGGCGCTTACGTCTTCTTCGGAGATAAAGTACGAGTGGGCAAGGATACCGCATTTTTATACGGCGTTTTACGTCTATAAGTACGCCACGGGCATAATAAGCGCGCTGTCTATCGCGGACAGGATACTGACGGAAGGAGATAAGGCGGTTAAAGAATACTTCGCGTTCCTGTCTTCGGGTTCTTCCGCGGGACCGGTGGAACTTCTGAAGATTGCGGGAGTGGATCTTACGACCGAAAAACCCTTCGTAAACGCCTTCAAAGTGTTTGAAGACGCACTCGAAGAATTTAAAAAATTATAACGGCGGGAAAATACAATGGCAGATAAAAACGTAATAAGAGATATGCCGCACAGTCTGGAAGCGGAACGTTCGCTTTTGGGGTGTCTTATGATAGACCCCAAAATTCAGGTGGAACTCGGGGGATTTTTGGAAGAAGAAGACTTCTTCACCGAATCCCACAAGTATATTTTCGCCGCGATGACGGAACTTTTCAGGGCGAATAAGACGGTAGATATAGTTACGCTTACCGACCTGTTGGAAAAACAGGGTAACCTTCGCAACGCGGGTGATATCGGCTACATAACGGAACTCACCAACGTGATGCCGTCTTCGGCGCAGTACCGCACCTATTACGACATAGTGAAAAGGGACGCTATGCTGCGTAAACTCATAGCCGGTTCCGCGGAGATAATAGAAGAGTGCAGAAAGAGCACCGACGAAAAAAATTCTCTCGCCGTCGCGGAAAAGATAATTTACGACGTATCCGACACCGCGGACACCAGCGAAGTTTATAAAATAAGTTCGGTGCTTCCCGCAGTTATGACGAGACTGGACGAACTTACCAAAGACAAGTCGAAATTCCACGGCATAAAGACGGGATATTTCGGGCTTGACAGGATATTGAACGGTTTTCACGGCAGCGACCTTATGATACTTGCGGCGCGTCCCGCCGTCGGTAAGACTTCACTCGCCATGAACATAGTGGAAAACATAGCCCTTAAAGGTTATTCCTGCGCCGTATTCTCGCTGGAAATGAGCAAAGAGCAGTTGGTGCAAAGGATGCTTTGTTCGGTAGCCGGCGTCAATATGGAAAATATGGTAAAGGGCAAAATGCAGAAAAGCGAGTGGCTGAAAGTCGCAAAAGCAAGGGAAATGCTCAACAATGCGGCGATATACATAGACGAATCTTCTATGATCTCGCCCGAAGAAATACTGTCCAAGTGCAGGCGCATAAAGAGAAAATACGGCTTGGATTTCGTCATGATAGACTATATCCAGCTTATGGAAAGCAAGAATAAAAGGGAAGAGAACCGTCAGCAGGAAATAAGCACCATATCGAGAAAGTTAAAAATACTCGCCAAGGAAATAAACGTTCCCGTGCTTGCGCTTTCCCAACTTTCCCGTGCCGTGGAATCTGAAAAACGCCGTCCGCAACTTTCCGATCTTCGTGAATCGGGCGCGATAGAGCAGGACGCCGATATAGTTATGTTCATACACCGCCCCGACCTCGGCAAAGCCGCGGAAAAGGATGTAGCCGCCGGCAAGGTTCAAAAGAACGTCGCCGAATTGATAATATCCAAGCACCGCAACGGCGCGACGGGGCTCGTGAAACTGTACTTTAAAGGCGAGTGCACCAAGTTTTTGAACATCAACGAAGACACGGGCGAGCCGGAGTCTTACGGCGAAGGCAGTAAGAAAACCGCCCCGTCGGTGGAGATAGAAAAGGACGCCGAAGTTCCTTCGGAAAATTCTTCCGAAGATCTGGATTTCTGATTATTACAAAATGCTTACGGAAATTCTCGGAATAAACGAAGATAGCGTCTTAAAAGCCAAAGACCTTTTACTTTCGGGCGACATCGTGGCGATGCCGACGGAGACCGTTTACGGGCTTGCGGCGGTGGCAACGGATAAAGACGCCGTAAAAAAGATATTCGAAGTAAAGGGAAGACCGATAGACAATCCGCTTATAGCGCATGTCCATAAAGATTTTCCTTTGGAAACTCTCGTTTATATAGATAACGACTACGTCTACGAACTTAAACGCCGTTTTATGCCGGGACCGTTTACTATGGTTTTCAGGAGCAAAAACGTCGTTTGCGAAGAAGCGGTGTGCGGCGGGGATACTCTTGCGGTGAGAATACCTTCTCACGAAGGCTGTCAGAAACTTTTGCGCGCGGTAAACGTTCCGCTCGTCGCGCCGAGCGCGAATCTTTCAAAACACACGAGCCCCGTTACCGCAAAGCACGTTTACGCTGACCTTAACGGGAAAATACCGCTGATTTTGGACGGCGGGAAGTGCGGCGGCGGGATAGAAAGCACCGTTTTGGACGTTACGGGCAGCGTGCCGAGAATACTCCGCGCGGGGCTTATAACGAAAGAAATGATAGAAGACGCCGTCGGAAAATGCGAGATAGCGCAGCATAAAGACGGGGATAAGGTGAGATCTCCGGGGGTAAAATACAGACATTACCGCCCTAATTGCGAGACCGCGCTGGTAGGCACGGCGGCGGAAGCCGTTTCGCTTTACGAAAAGGAAAAAGCGGCGGGGAAAACCCCGTATATAATGTGCGACGACGAGATCGCGCAAAGTCTTACGGGATACAACGTTCTGAATTTAGGCAAGACTGATAAAGAGATAGCTTTCAATCTTTACGACAGGCTTTTAGAGGGGGAAAAGAAAGCGGATATCGTGATAGCCGTGTCTTTCAACAGAGAAGACGGGGTGTATCTCGGAATAATGAACAGATTAAGGAAATCCTGCGGATGAGCATGAAAAGGATATTATTCGTTTGCACCGGCAATACCTGTCGGAGTCCCATGGCTGAAATAATATTGAAGTCCAAGATAAAACTTGCGGGGATATCGGGGATAAGGGTAAAGAGTGCGGGGCTTAACGCCACGGACGGGCATAAAATGAGTAAAAATTCCGCGACCGCGCTTAAAAAAATGGGGTATAAACCCTACGGGTTCAAAGCGCAAAGGGTATCCGCCGTGTTGCTTTTAAAAAGCGATATGACCATCTGTATGACCGAAGAACACAAAAATTATATAAAAAATTTTCCCAACGTGTACAGCATGAAAGAAGTGGCGGGGGAAGATATTCCGGACCCTTACGGCGGGGATCTTACGACGTATATAAAGGCGTCGCACAAAATAGAAGACGCCTGTAACGTTATAATAGACAAAATTATAGGCAAGGAGATACTGTCATGAAAGTAGCGATAGGTTGCGACCACGGCGGCATAAATCTCAAAGACGCGCTGTTAGCGCATCTGAAAGAAAAAGGCGTGGAATACGAAGATTTCGGGACTTATACCAAAGATTCCGTGGACTATAACGATTACGCCGAAGCGGCGTGCAAGGCGGTGGTAAACGGAGAGTGCGATTTCGGGATTCTCGTCTGCGGTACGGGGATAGGTATGAGTATCGTCGCCAACAAGATAAAGGGAATACGCTGCGGGCATTGCCACGACGTGTTTTCCGCCAAAATGACCAGACTTCACAACGACGCCAACGTGCTGTCTTTCGGCGAAAGGGTAATAGGTGCGGGGCTTATGACGGAGATAGTGGACGCGTTTTTATTCACCGATTTCAGCGGCGGTGAAAGGCATATAAGACGCGTCGACAAGATAAAAGCACTGGAAGAAAGAAATTTCAAATAAAACTAAGAGGACGTAAATGAAAAAAGTAACCAAGGCAATAATTCCCGCCGCCGGGCTTGGGACGAGATTTTTGCCGATCACCAAGGCTTTGCCGAAACCTATGCTGCCCGTTCTCGATAAACCCACGGTGCAGTACATAATGGAAGAACTGAAAAATGCGGGGATAGACGACGTTGTCATCGTCGTAAGCCCGGGATCGGAAATGATAGAGCGGCATTTTTCCGCCGCGCCGGAACTCGAAGAAAGGCTTATTTCCGACGGTAAAAAAGAACTTTACGATATAGCGCGGGAAACCTGTTCCTTTAACGTAAAGTTCGTCGAACAAAAGGTGGCTAACGGACTTGCGGGAGCAATACTCTGCGCCGAGAAATATATCGGCGACGAGCCTTTCGCGCTCCTTCTCGGCGACGAACTGCTTATTCCGAAGGAAGGCGGCAAAGGGTGCATAAGCGCGCTTAAAGACATATACGAAGCCACGGGTAAAAGCGTAATCGCCACTATGGAAGTTTTCGGCGACGACGTTAGTAAATACGGCAATATAGGCATAGAAAACGAAAAGGACGGCGTTATGGAAGTAAACGCCGTAGTGGAAAAACCCGCGCTTTCCGACGCGCTTTCGAATAACGCGATAATCGGCAGGTACGTTTTGGACGGCAAGATATTTTCTATGATCAAAACGCTTAAACCACGCAACAACGAGATATATCTTACCGACTGTTTGGACGAACTTGCAAAGCGCGGAGAACTGCTTGCAAGCACGATAGAAGATTACCGTTACGACGTCGGCGACAAGGCGGGGTATATAAAGGCCAACGTCGAAAGGGCGTTAAAGAGCCCCGAAATCGGGGAAGAGATAAAGAATTACGTTATCGAACTTGCGGAGAGAATAAAGGCGTAAAATGTACGACAAAGTGTGTAAGAACTGCGGAACGTATCTTTCGGATTTTTACGAAACGGGTCTCGTCGGGTGCGAGAAGTGTTACGAAGTTTTTAAGGACGAAATAGAAAACGCCGTAAAGGAAATACAGTTCGGGGACATGCACACGGGCAAAGTCCCGCCGTTTTCTTCGGAAGAAAAATCGCTTCTTATAAGGTACGAAAGGCTGTTTAAGGAAAAGGAAAACGCCGTTATGGAAGGGCGGTTTTCGGACGTAAGGGCGATATCGGAAGAACTTATCGCCTTAAAAGAAAAACTCGAAGAAAAGGGGCTTATTTAGGGGGCGCGTATGGAATCGGTATCACCGGATCTTTTTTCCGGCAATATAATAAAGACGAGAATACGCCTTGCCCGTAATATTTCGGGTTACAGATTCTGCGGCAACGACGAAAGGACTTCGCGCGAGATAGTAAAGAAAGTGAACCGCGCCCTTATAAAGTGCGATACTTTCAATCTTTACTACGTCGCGAACGTAAGCGAAACGGTTCTCGAAGCCATGAAGGAACGCAATCTCATAAGCAAGTACCTTACCGAAAACGCCGTGGGCGGCGCGGCGCTTATAAACGCCGACGAAAGTCTTTCGGTCATGATAAACGAAGAAGACGTCATAAGGGAACAGTGCTTTATGAAAGGGCTTCGGCTAAAAGAAGCGTACGAACGGCTTGACGGATTAGACGACGAACTTGCGAAAAACGTGGATATAGCCTTTCACCCGCGTTGGGGGTATCTGACGGCTTGTCCCACCAATCTCGGCACGGGTATGAGAGCGTCGGTTATGCTGTTTCTTCCCGCGCTTTCGGAAAGCGGAAAGATACGTAAAGTGGCGGAAGAAGCGCGCAAAGCGGGGCTTACCGTCAGGGGCGTGTACGGCGAAGGCAGTGTAGCCGAGGGCAGTATTTACCAGATAAGCAACGAAGTAACGCTCGGTATATCGGAATACGATATTTTAAAGAGTGTGGAAGAAGCGGTGCTCGATATCTGCATGACGGAAAGGGAACTTGCGAAAAAACTGTATATAAGTAAAGAAATAAAGACCATGGACAGGGCAAAGCGCGCCTTCGGGGTGCTGACCAACGCCGTGCTTTTAAGTTACGAAGAATTCTTATCGCTCATCGCGGAAGTAAAGATCGGCGCGATGTTCGGCATGATAGACGTACAGGATTTGGAGGCGTTGAACGACCTTACGGTAAAGGTGCGTCCCGCAAACCTTTGCGTGCAGTACGGAAAGGAACTGTCGGCTTTCGACAGGGACCTTTTCAGGGCGGAAGTGGTAAGCAAAAAGTTATTGAAGTTAAGGGAGATTTAGAATGTATTACGATACTTTCTCGCGCAACGTGAATGAAGTCATAGAGATAGCGACGCAACTTGCCAAGCGTTTCGGTTGCAGGTATATCGGCAGCGAACACATACTGTTCGGGCTGATGAACGCCGAAGACGGCAGGGCGGCGGCGATACTTCGGGAAGCCGAAGTGGATAACGACAGATACCTTTACTATTTCAAAAAGACGGTGGATAACGCGGCGGTACTGCCGGGTAATATGTTTACGGGCACGACGAAAAGGATATTCGAAAGGGCTGTGGATTTTTCGCTTCGCGCCCACTCGGGGTTCGTCGGCACGGAACATTTACTTCTCGCACTTTTGTTCGACACGTCGTGCGTTGCGGTGGCGATATTGAAGACCATGCAGGTGGACGTAGACGCGATGGCGGAAGAGATATACGAGTCGCTTATGGGTGCGGACGAAGAAGAGCCCGAAGAGGAAGAAGAAAGCGTTTTCAGCGGTGCTTTCGGCGGCAGAAACGCCGAAAAGCAGGAGCAGAAAGGCGGCTACCGTAAGGACGGCGAAGATTTAGGCGATCTCGGCAAATTCGGCGTGAACCTTAACAAACAGGCGGCGGACGGCAAACTCGACCCCGTTATCGGCAGAAAGAACGAGATAGACAGGGTAATACAGATATTATCGAGAAGAACCAAAAACAACCCCGTTCTGATAGGCGAACCGGGGGTAGGCAAGAGCGCGGTAGTAGAAGGACTTGCACAGGCGATAGTAAAAGGCAACGTTCCGGAGATCCTTGCCGACAAGATAGTTTTCTCACTCGACCTTTCGGGCATGATAGCGGGCGCAAGGTACAGGGGTGATTTCGAAGAACGCCTTAAAAAAGCCGTGGAAGTGGTAAAAGAAAAAGGCAATATCATACTTTTTATAGACGAAATACACATGATAGTGGGCGCAGGTGCGTCGGGAGAAGGCAATATGGACGCGGCGAACATTTTAAAGCCCATGCTTTCGCGCGGCGAATTGCAGACTATCGGCGCGACGACCATAGACGAATACAGGAAATATATAGAAAAGGACGCGGCGCTGGAACGGAGATTTCAGCCTATAATGGTGGAAGCGCCGTCCACCGAAGAAACGGTGGAGATACTGAAAGGACTTCGCGACAAGTACGAATCGCATCACGGGGTAAGTATTCCCGACGATGCGATAGTGGCGGCGGTAAGCCTTTCCGACAGGTATATAACCGATAGATTTTTGCCCGATAAAGCGATAGACTTAATAGACGAAGCGGCGTCGAGAGTAAGGCTCGACAGTTACAATTCTCCCGCGGCGGCAAAACAGAAAGAAGCGGAGAGAAACGCGCTGGTCGCCCAGAAGAACGAAGCGAAACGCCGTGAAGATTTCGAGCGCGCCATGAAACTCAACAAGGAAATAGAGCGGGTAAATCAGGAACTCGACGAGATACGCGCGCAGGCGTCGAAACTCAATAAAAATCAGGAAAAACTTATACTTACGCCCGACGATATAGCGAAGGTGGTAAGTAACTGGACGGGAGTACCCGTAGTAAAACTTACCGAAACGGAAGCGCAGAAATTACTTAATCTCGAAGAAGTTTTGCACCAAAGGGTGATAGGGCAGGAAGCGGCGGTAAAAGCCGTGTCCGACGCCATAAGAAGGGCGAGAGCGGGGCTTAAAGATCCGAACAGACCCGTCGGTTCGTTCATTTTCGTCGGACCTACGGGCGTAGGAAAGACGGAACTTACCAAAGCCCTTGCGGAAGCGGTTTTCGGCAACGAAAACAACCTTATAAGGGTGGATATGTCGGAGTATATGGAAAAGCACTCGGTAAGCAAGATGGTAGGCGCGCCTCCCGGATACGTCGGTTTCGACGAAGCGGGGCAACTTACCGAAAAGGTGAGAAGAAAACCCTATTCCGTCGTCTTATTCGACGAGATAGAAAAGGCGCATCCCGACGTATTCAACATAATGTTGCAGATATTGGACGACGGAAGACTTACCGACAGCAAAGGTAGAACGGTAAGTTTCAAAAACACCATAATCATAATGACTTCCAACGTCGGCGCGTCGGAAATATCGCATAAAAACACTCTCGGTTTTGCGGGTAGCAAACAGAAAGAGTACGACGATATGTGCGACAGGTATATGGAAGCGTTGAAAGGCAAGTTCCGTCCCGAGTTTTTGAACAGGATAGACGACATAATAGTATTCCACAAACTCGGCAGGGACGAAACGGCAAAGATCGCGGGGCTACTGCTTTCGGGGTTAAGAAAAAGACTTGCGGTTGTCGGCGCGAAGATGGAAGTATCGGACGCCGCTATGGATCTTATAATAGACAAGGGCTACGACGACGAATACGGCGCAAGACCTTTAAAGCGCGTTATACAGAGAAATCTGGAAGATAAGATATCCGAAGAGATATTGTCGGGCAAGTTAAAGGACGGCGACACGGTTTCGGTGGACGTAACAGGCGGAGAATTTACCTTTAAAGTCACTTAAAAATAAAGGATTTTAAGGTGCAAAAAAAGTAGTATAATTTAAGGGGGAAAACGTTATGAAATTTGAAATTCACGCAAAGAACTACGAAGTCACGGAAAAGTTAAAGACGGTAACGGATAAGAAATTATCCAAACTCGACAAGTATTTTCAGGGCGAAGAACCGTCGGCGAAAGTAACGTTTAAGACGCAGGGCAACAGGTTCACGACTGAAATAACGTTGGACTACAACGGGAAATTCGTAAGAGCGGCGACTACGGGCGACAACTTTTACGACAATATAGACGTGATCCTGCCCAAGATAGAAGGGCAGATAAGAAAGCACAGGACGCGTTTCGACCAGCACAACAAGAACGCCGCGTATTCGGAAGTCGCGGAGTTTTCGGGCGCGAAGGCGGAAGACGGCGAACTCGTCAAGAAAAAACGCTTTACTCTTTCCCCGATGACGGTAAAAGAAGCGGAAGAAGAACTCGAACTTTTAGGGCATTCTTTCTACGTCTTTCTGGAAGCGAAAACCCACACCGTACAGGTGTTATACAAACGTAACGACGGAGATCTGGGACTTATAGAAACGGAAGTCTGATATATGAAGACGGGTATATCCACTGCGTCGCTTTTCGGCAGGTTTTTTACCGAAGACGCATTGAAGTTTTTAAGCGATAACAAGATAAAGACCTGCGAAGTGTTTTTGGAATCGTACTGCGAATACAAAAAGGATTTCGGCGACCTGTTGAATTCTCTTAAAGGCGACACGGAGATACACTCGGTACATACCTTAACGACGCAATTCGAACCGCAACTCTTTAGCCTTAACGTGCGGGCGCAAAAGGACTCTTTTTCTCTTCTCGAAGAAACTATGCAATGCGCGGCGGCTTGCGGCGCGAAATACTACACCTTTCACGGTCAGGCAAGGTTAAAGAGAACGCCGCTTATTATAGACTTCGAACGCCACGGCGCGATAACGCAGAAAATAATAGATATCTGCGGGGCGCACGGGGTAACGCTCGCCTACGAAAACGTTCACTGGGGATATTATAATTACGTAGGGTTTTATAAGGAACTCAAAAAAAGGACGGAAGGGCTTAAAGCCACTTTCGACATAAAACAGGCTCGGCAATCGGGAGTTGATTACCGCGAGTTTATCGCCGAAATGGGTAAAGACATCGTTACCGCCCACCTTTCCGATATAGACGAAAACGGCAAAATGTGTCTGCCGGGGCGCGGCGTTACCGATTTTAAGGACGTTCTTAAAAGGCTTTGCGACGTCGGTTTCGACGGGGCGGTGCTTCTGGAAGTCTATAAAAACGATTTCACCGACTTTTCGGAACTTTTCGACTCTCTTGCGTTTGTGGAAGATACCGCGAAAAAAGTCTTCGGATAAACGGTACCGTTTGCGTTTATTTCGGCATATATTGTACAATAAAGCGGTAAAATGTAAAAATCGCTTTACAATAAGCCGCCTAAATGTTATAATTTAGAAAAAAAAGGAGTTTTTTATTATGGAAGATAAGGAATTACAGCAGGAAGAAAATAAGTCCGTAAGCATTTCCGCAAGATTTTTCAACGTGTTGTTCGCGCTGATAGCGGCAGGGCTTATGATAGTTTTGAAGATTTTGGTGGATTTCGGCGTTAATTTGGGTGCGGCTTTCGGTATTTTTGCGATAATAATTTACGCGTGCGCGGCAATAGGCGTAGTACTTAACTTTTTGTCGTCCAAAAAGTTGACGGGCGAGTTCTGGATCAATTTCGGCGTTCTTTTAACGGCGATACTCGTAATGTAAATTTCAGACTAAACAAAAATCCCCGACCGCGGTCGGGGATTTTTATTTCCTTTTTACGTTACACGTTAAATCTGAATAACACGACGTCGCCGTCTTTGACGACGTAATCTTTTCCTTCCGAGCGGACTTTTCCTTTTTCTTTCGCGGCGTTGAACGAGCCGAGTTCTTTTAAGACGTCGTAATCGACTATTTCCGCCCGTATAAAACCTTTCTCGAAATCGCTGTGTATCTTTCCCGCCGCCTGCGGCGCTTTCGTGCCCTTTTCTATCGTCCAGGCGCGAACTTCTTTTTCGCCCGCGGTAAGATAACTTATAAGTCCCAAAAGCCTGTAAGAAGTCTTTATAAGCCTGTCAAGTCCGCTTTCCGTTTCCCCGAGTTCCGATAAAAACAGTTTCTTTTCGTCGTCGGGAAGTGCGGAAAGTTCTTCTTCGGTTTTTGCGCATATAACCATATATTCCGCTTTTTCCGCTTTCGCGAAGTCTATCACCTGTTTTGCGAGCGGGATATCCGTTTCCTTTTTGCCCATATCTTTTTCGCCGATATTCGCCGTGTATATAACGGGCTTCGCGGTGAGAAGAAACAGGCTTTTAAGGTATTCCTTTTCGTCGTCAGAAACGCTTAAAGTCCTTGCGGGCTTTAACGCGTTAAGGTGCGAATAGAGCCGCTCCAAAAACTCCGCTTCCGTTTTATATTTCTTATCTCCCGTCTTTATAAGACTTTGCGCCTTTTCGAGTTTTTTGCCCACGGTTTCGGTGTCGGCGAAAATAAGTTCTAAATTTATAGTTTCAATGTCGCGCAAAGGGTCTACGGAATTATCGACGTGAGTAACGTTTTCATCGTTGAAACATCTTACGACGTGCACTATCGCGTCGGTCTCGCGGATATTCGCCAAAAACTTGTTGCCGAGACCTTCGCCTTTGCTTGCGCCCTTAACGAGCCCCGCGATGTCCACGAATTCCACGACGGCGGGGGTGATTTTTTTTGTATTGTAAAGTTTACCGAGAACGTCAAGTCTTTCGTCGGGCACGGCGACTACGCCCACGTTGGGTTCTATAGTGCAGAACGGATAGTTGGCGCATTCCGCACCGGCCTTGGTTATCGCGTTGAACAGAGTGGACTTGCCGACGTTGGGCAGTCCCACTACGCCTAATTTCATAAATTTTCTCCGATACCGCGATATCGCGGGTACTTATATGATAATTATAATGCAATTTACCTAAAAAGACAAGTTTTTGGTTTGCCTTTTAACGCCTTTTGTGATAAAATATCTCTATTGAACCGATTATGGATTATAAAAGTTATATTGCGCAAAAACTCGATATAAAGGAACTTTCCGTAAAAGAGATAGCGGAAAGCATAGAGATCCCGCCCGATACTTCGTTGGGCGACTTTGCTTTGCCGTGTTTTCCTTTGTCGAAAATAATGCGCCAGTCTCCCGTAAAAATCGCCGAAAGCCTTAAAGAAAAATTCGTTACCGACGACAAGGTGGTAAAGTGTTCCGTCGTCGGCGGGTATCTGAATTTCACGATTGACAGGGAAAAGTACGCGGACGACGTGCTTCGCGAGATAAAAAAGGACGGCGCGCTGTACGGCGCGAGCGATTTCGGTAACGGCAAGACGATATGCGTGGACTATTCGTCAATAAACATAGCGAAGCCCTTTCATATAGGACATTTAAGCACGACGGTCATAGGCAGCGCACTTTGTAAGATATTCGCCTTTTTGGGCTATAAAGTCGTAGGTATCAATCATTTGGGCGATTACGGCACGCAGTTCGGAAAACTTATAGTGGCTTTTAAAAAGTGGAGCGACGAAGAAACGGTACGCCGAGACAAACTCGAAGAACTGTCGAGAATTTACGTCAAGTTCCACGAAGAAGCGAAGAAAGACCCGTCGCTCGAAGACGAAGCGCGGCGTTATTTCGCTCTCATAGAAAAGGGCGACGAAGAAAGTAATAGGCTTTTCGGACTTTTTAAGGAAATAACGCTTACCGAAGTCGACAAGATATATAAACTACTCAACGTTACCTTCGATTCCTACGCGGGTGAAAGTTTTTACAACGACAAAATGGACGCCGTGGTGGAAGAATTAAGAGAAAAAGGACTCATCACGGTGTCGGACGGGGCGTCCATCGTGGACTTAAAGGACTACGATATGCCGCCGTGTCTTATTCTGAAGTCCGACGGTTCGTCGCTGTACGCGACGAGAGATCTTGCCGCCGCAGTATATCGGCACAATACTTACGATTTTTATAAATGCCTTTACGTCGTGGCCTACCAGCAGGATCTGCACTTTAAACAGGTTTTCAAAGTGTTGGAACTTATGGGCAAGCCCTGGGCGAAAGATATGGTACACGTTTCCTACGGTATGGTCAGTCTGGAATCGGGGTCTATGAGTACGAGAGAAGGTAAAGTCGTTCTCTTAAAGGACGTTATAGACAGGACGGTGGAAAAGGCGTACAAGGTCATAGAAGAAAAGAATCCCGACCTTAAAGACAAGGAAGAAACGGCGCGTGCCGTCGGCACGGGCGCGGTGATATTCGGCGCGCTTTCGAACAACAAGATAAAGGATATCGTGTTTTCCTACGACAGGGTATTGTCTTTCGAAGGGGAGACATGCCCCTACGTTCTCTATACCGTAGCAAGGTGCAACAGCGTGCTTGACAAAGTTTCGGCGAAAAAGGAATTTACCGTTCCCGCACTCACCGATTCGGAATACGCGGTTGTATCCGCACTCGGGCGTTTTCCCGAAACGGTGGTTTCCGCCGCGGAAAAATACGAGCCGTCGCTGGTTACCCGCTACGCGATAGACCTTGCCAAGGCGTTCAACAAGTTCTATATAGACTGCAAAATAGCGACGGAAGACGAGAATTTAAGAAGTTTCAGGGTGGAACTCGTCTCCGCCGTAAAGACCGCTCTTACCAACGCCCTTACGCTTTTAGGTATAAAAACCGTAAAAGAGATGTAATATGAATAGGGCGGTAATTTTCGATCTGGACGGCACGGTACTCGATTCCTTAAAAGATATCGCGGACAACGTCAACAAAACGCTCGACAAGTTCGGAAACAGGCGCCTTTCTCTCGCCGAAATAAGAAGTATCGTGGGAAACGGCGCAAAACGCCTTATCGAAGACGCGTTGAAACTGAACGGTATCCGTGTTTCGGAAACGGAACTTGGTAGAATACTCGGCTATTACAACCGACTTTACACGGAGTCGGAAAGCCCTTCTACCAAACCGTTCGACGGCATCAAAGAAGTCTTAATAGAACTCTCTTTACGGGGCTATAAAACGGCGATACTTTCCAACAAACCGCAGAAGACGTTAGAGAGAGTGCGTTCCATTTACTTAAACGATATAAAGATCGACAGAGTGGTCGGAGAAAAGGACGGCGTGAAGTGCAAGCCCGATAAGACCGCTACCGTCGCACTGTTAAAAGAACTCGGCGTAGCGCCCGAAAACTGTTATTTCGTGGGCGACGGCGAGACCGACGTTATCGCCTCTATCGGCGCGGGGACTAACTGTATAGCCGTGCTTTGGGGCAACCGCACAAAAGAAGAATTAGCCGCGGCGGGGGCGAAGGTTTTTGCCGAAAAGCCCGCCGATCTTCTTTATCTCATACCTTGACCCTATTCGGGGGTAATATCCGTTGAATAAAATTTACAAAACAGCGATAATAGGCGGCGGCGCTTCAGGCGTCGCATGCGCCGTAGAACTGCTTTCCGGTAACGACGGGATGTCTTGTCGGGATTTTGTGTTGCTCGAAGGCAACGACAGGCTTTTAAAGAAACTTTCCGCCAGCGGAAACGGTCAGGGCAACGTTACCAACGCGCACGTTTCGGCAGAAAACTATTCGGGAAACGAAGAGTTCGTATCGGCGTTTATCACGCACTTAAAAGACTATCCGCTCGAAAAGTTTTTTAAGAATTTACGTATCCCTACGGTAACCGCGGAAAACGGCAGAGTGTATCCCGTGAGTTTGCAAGCAAACGCCGTTACAGACGTTTTAAGGTTTTATCTTGCGGGCAAAAACGCCGATATACGGCTTAACGCCCGCGTTAAGAGCGTAAAGGAAGAAAACGGACTGTTCGTTATGGAAACCGTAAACGGAGAAAAGTTTTTTGCGGAAAACGCCGTTTTCTCCTGCGGCGGAAAGGCGGGAAAACAGTTCGGGACCGACGGTGCGTGTTACGATATACTGAAAGGTTTCGGACACACCGTAACCCCGCTTATTCCGTCTTTGGTGCAGTTAAAAGCCGAAAAATCGGCGATAAAAGGACTGAACGGAGTAAAAGAAAGGGCGAAACTGTCTCTTTATGACGGGGATAAATTCGTTAAAAGCGCGACGGGCGATTTACTGTTCACGGAATACGGGGTTTCGGGAAACGCCGTGTTCCAGATATCCGATAAAGCCGTATGCGCGTCAAAGCCCGTGATAAGAACCGAGTTTTTGCCCGAAACGAAAAGGGAAGATATCGCCGCGGAAATACGCGCCCGCATAAGCGCGGGATATTTTGCGGACGAAGAACTTCTTACGGGACTTATCAATAAAAAGTTAGGTCAGGCGATAATAAGGGCTTTCGGCGCGTCGCCGACGGGTATCGCCGAAAAAGTCAAAGACTTTGTTATTCCCGTAACGGGAAGTCTCGGGTTCGACTACGCGCAGGTAACGAAAGGCGGCGTAAGGACGGACGAGATAGACCCTTATACTTTCGGGAGCAAACTCAAAAAAGGGCTGTATATAACCGGCGAAACGCTGGATATAGACGGCGAGTGCGGGGGATATAATCTGACCTTCGCTTTCGTTTCGGGCATTATTGCGGCGAAAGACTTAAAATCAAAATTCGGTAAAATATAGGAGCATAATATGAAATTCAAAAAATTCAACGCAAAAGAAATGGAAGAGATGCATCTTTCTACCTTGCGTGAAATAGGCAGGATGTTGGGGGTAAAAGCCCCCGCGGCTAAAAAGAAGGAAGACCTTATAAAAGACGTTCTCGCCATACAGGCAGGCACGTTAAAGCCGATAGACAGCAACAGGCTGGGACGCGCACCGACGATAAAGATAGACCTTTCGCCGTATATAATATCCGAAGACTATCCCGTGAACGACAAAAAACCGTCTTTTGAGTTCCGTGACAGCGGAACGCCCGCCGAAACGATAGTGGAAGGCGTTCTGGAACAGCATATGTCGGGTTACGGGTTTTTGCGTGTGAACAACTACGAAAATTCCCGCGAAGACGTTTACGTTTCTTCGCAGAACATAAAAAAGTACAATCTGCGCAGGGGCGACAAGGTAAAAGCCGTGGCTACGCCGAAGCGGGACGCGGAATCCGCCGCCCTTAAAAGCGTTATCACCATAAACGATTTAGATCCCGCGCTGTTTTTAAAGCGCACGGTCTTCGACGACCTTACGCCCTATTATCCCACCGAAAGACTTAAACTCGAAAATCCCGAAAATTCGGGAGAGTTATCGATAAGGTGTTTAGATCTTTTCGCGCCGCTCGGTATGGGGCAAAGGGGACTTATCGTCGCGCCGCCGAAGGCGGGCAAGACCACCTTTCTTAAAATAGTGGCGCAGGCGATAGAAAAGAACTATCCCGACGTAAAACTGATACTTCTTCTTATCGACGAACGTCCCGAAGAGGTTACCGATATGCGGCGTAGCGTGAAAGGGGAAGTGGTGTTTTCTACCTTCGACGAAGGTCCGGAGCATCATATCCGCGCCGCGGAACTCGTTATAAACCGCGCAAAAAGGCTGGTGGAAGTGGGTAAAAACGTCGTCGTTTTGATGGATTCTTTAACGCGCCTTGCAAGAGCTTACAACAACACCGTGGAAAGTTCGGGAAAAACGTTGTCGGGCGGGCTCGATCCCAACGCCATGCAGGGACCGAAACGCTTTTTCGGCGCGGCGAGAAATATAGAAAACGGCGGCAGTCTTACCGTACTTTCGACGGCGCTTATCGACACGGGCAGCCGTATGGACGACGTTATTTACGAAGAATTCAAGGGCACGGGCAATATGGAGATACATTTGTCCCGCGAACTTTCCGAAAAGCGCATTTTCCCCGCCATAGACCTGTATAAATCGGGGACGAGAAAAGACGAACTGCTGCTTACTGAAAGGGAACTTTCGGCGGTTGGTAAACTGCGCAGGATACTTTCCGAAAGGCAGGACGCCACCGACAGCCTTATAGAGATGATGAAAAAGACCAAAAACAACGACGACTTAATAGAAAAACTCGACGTCTGGATGAAACTTTACGATAAAGACTGAAAATGAAATCGTCCCCGCAAGATTGCGGGGACGAAGTTTTTACCGAATATTTTTATAGGGAATCGGCGTTTTTAAAATCTATCTCGGTAACGCCGTCTTTTATATCGTAGCACATTTCTTCGTCTTCGTGTACCGATTTATCGAAAGCCTTTTCCACCGAAAGTTTAAAGTATCTTGCGGTGCACTCCGCAAGGACGGTGTCGTCCATATCGCAGATAACCGCTTTCGCGGAGAAAAACATAGGCGAATCGGCTATTATTTTGCCCCGCGCTTTAAGGGGTACGCCGTAGGGCACGGGTTTTCTGAAAGAGACGTTTATGCTGGTGGTAACGCCGTAAAGCCGCGGGGATTTCACCCACAGCGCGCGCCCCGCTATTTCGTCCAAAAAAGCCGATATCATGCCCCCGTGAGTCCTGTCGGGGTAACTTTGGTGGTGCGGACGGAATTCGAAAAGGCTTGCGACCGAACCGTCTTCCATATTATAGAAAGGCGCTTTTACGCCGGCGTCGTTTTCCATGCCGCAGATAAGGCAGTTTCTGCTGTTCTTCTGTTTTCCCGTAACTTTCATAAAACGCTCCTTAACTTACATTTTATCACACTATCGGAAAAAACGCCACCGAATTACGCCGAATGGTAAAAACAAACTCTTTAAAACTTGATTTTTGTATCGCGTTGATATATAATTTATATACTTCGTGCATAATAACGAGAGCGGGAGTAGTATGGAACGCAGGAATTTTAAGTTGGTTTCCGATTTTAAGCCTACGGGCGATCAGCCGCAGGCTATTAAACTGCTTACCGAAGGGGTAAAGGACGGTTTGCGTACGCAGGTGCTTTTGGGCGTTACCGGTTCGGGCAAGACCTTTACCATGGCTAACGTTATCGCGAACCTTAACCGTCCCGCGCTGGTTATCGCGCACAACAAGACGCTTGCGGCGCAGCTTTGCAACGAGTTCCGCACGTTTTTCCCCGAAAACCGCGTGGAATTTTTCGTTTCCTACTACGATTATTATCAGCCCGAAGCGTATATTCCCAGCACCGACACCTATATAGAAAAAGACCTTGCGATAAACGACGAAATAGACAAGTTAAGACACTCTGCGACCTGTTCTTTGTCAGAGCGTTCGGATACGATAGTCGTGGCGTCGGTATCCTGTATTTACGGACTCGGCGCGCCGGAAGAATATTACCGTCTTGCGGTTTCGGTACGCCCCGGGGATAATCTCGACCGCAACGAACTTATGCGCAGGCTTATAGGCATACAGTATTCGAGAAACGATATAGATTTTACCCGTTCGTCTTTTCGTGCGCGCGGGGACGTAGTGGATATTTTTCCCGCGTCGAATACGGAAATTTTCATAAGAGTGGAATTTTTCGGGGATACGGTGGAGAAAATATCGGAAGTGGAGTTCGTTTCGGGAAGAGCGGTGTCGGAGTTAAAGCACGCAGTTATTTTCCCCGCGAGCCATTACGCCGTCGGCGCGGAAAAACTCGATTTCGCACTTAAAGCGATAGCCAAAGACAAGGAAGACGAAGTCCGCTTTTTTACCGAGAGCGGCAAACTTATAGAAGCGCAAAGGCTTAACGAACGCACCAACTACGATATGGAAATGATACGGGAGATAGGCTTTTGCAAGGGCATAGAAAATTACAGCCGTTATTTCGACGGGCGTGATATAGGCGAACCGCCGTTTACGCTTCTCGACTATTTTCCCAAGGACTTTATCGTGTTTATCGACGAATCGCATATGACGATACCGCAACTCGGCGCGATGTATAACGGCGACAGGTCGAGAAAACAGAGTTTAGTGGAATACGGATTTCGTTTAAAATCGGCTTTCGACAACAGACCGTTAAAATTTTTCGAGTTCGACGAGCGCGTAGGACAGATGATATGCGTTTCGGCGACGCCCGCGGAATACGAAAAAGGACAGGCGGGGCAGATCGTCGAGCAACTTATCCGTCCGACGGGACTTTTAGACCCCGAAATAACCGTCCGTCCCACCAAAAACCAGATAGACGACCTTTTGACGGAGATAAATAAAACGGTGGAAGGCGGGGGAAGAGTTCTCATCACCGCGCTTACCAAAAAGATGGCGGAAAGTCTTTCGGAATACTTAAAAGAACACGGGGTAAAGGTCAGGTATCTGCACAGCGATATAGACACCATGGAAAGGATAGAGATTGTTTCCGGGTTAAGGATGGGCGAGTTCGACGTTATATGCGGCATAAACCTTCTGCGCGAAGGGTTGGATTTGCCGGAAGTGAAACTCGTCGCCATATTAGACGCCGATAAGGAAGGGTTTTTGCGGAGCGAAACTTCGCTTATCCAGACGGTTGGCAGAGCCGCGAGAAACGCCGAAGGCAGGGTGATAATGTACGCGGACGTCGTAACCGACAGTATGAAACGCGCGATAGACGAGACCGAACGTCGCCGCAAGGTTCAGGACGAATATAACAAGGCGCACGGGATAATTCCCAAGACCATAGTAAAAGACGTCGTAAACACGATAGAAATAACCAAAAAGACCGACAGAACGAAAGAAATAAGAAAACAGGATATTCCCGAAGAGATAGAAAAACTGAAAGCGCTTATGAAGATAGCGTCCGACAATCTGGACTTTGAAAAGTGCATAGAGATAAGGGATACCATTACTAAACTCAAAATCAAAATGAGAAAATAACATGAAAGAATTTTTGACCATAAAAGGCGCGAGAGAGAACAATCTGAAAAATATAGACCTGACGATACCGAGAGACAAACTCGTGGTGTTTACGGGACTTTCGGGCAGCGGGAAGTCCACTTTGGCGTTCGAGACCATATACGCCGAAGGTCAGAGAAGATACGTCGAAAGTCTATCGAGTTACGCGCGTATGTTTTTGGGACAGATGGAAAAACCCGACGTGGATATGATAGAAGGGCTTTCGCCGGCTATTTCCATAGACCAGAAGACCACTTCGCACAACCCCCGTTCCACGGTCGGAACGGTAACGGAGATATACGATTATTTCAGACTTTTGTATGCGAGAGCGGGCGTGCCGCACTGTCCCGAGTGCGGCAGAAAGATAGAAAGACAGACAGTGGACAACGTTGTGGACGCCGTGCTTTCATACGGCGAAGGGGTTAAAATACTCGTCAACGCGCCGGTCGTTCGCGGCAAGAAAGGCGAATACAAAAAAGAGATAGAAAGTTATAAAAAGAGCGGATACGTCAGGATAGAAATAGACGGCACGGTGTATTCCCTCGACGAAGAAATAAAACTCGATAAAAACAAAAAGCACGATATAAGCGTCGTCGTGGACAGACTGGTAGTAAAGCAGGGTATGGAAAAACGCCTTGCCGACAGCATAGAAACGGCGGTAAAACTTGCGGGCGGGATTGTTTCGGTAGAGCGGATAGAAGAAGACGGCAAGACCGTATCTACGCTGTTTTCTACAAGGTACGCCTGTCCCGATTGCGGGATAAGCATAGAAGAGATAGAACCGAGACTGTTTTCCTTTAATAACCCCTACGGCGCGTGTCCCGAGTGCAACGGCTTGGGCTTTAAGCAGGGTATAGACGAAAAACTGATAGTCAAAGACCCCGAACTTTCCCTGCGGCAGGGTGCGATGACGGTAACGGGCTGGAATATCGGCGACGGGAAAATGGCGGAAATGAGTTTTTCTTCGCTTGCCCGCCATTACGGATTCAGTCTGGATACGCCGGTAAAGGACCTGCCGAAAGAGATATATAATATTCTGCTTTACGGCAGCGGCGACGAAAAAATACGCATGGAATACAAACTCAAAACTTTCGTTACCGCATACGACGCAAGTTGGGAAGGGATAATTCCCAACCTTGAACGGCGTTACAGGGAAACGACCAGCGATTACACCAAGTCGGAAATAGAAAAATATATGACCGTGACTGACTGTAACGTCTGCCACGGCAAACGCCTTAAAAAGGAAGCGCTTGCCGTAACGGTGGGCGGTAAGAATATTTCGGAACTTACCGATATGTCGGTCGGCGACCTTTTAAATTTCGTAGACGGCGTGAAATTCGGCAAGACGGAATCGCTTATCGCCGCGCCGATAATAAAGGAAATAAAAGCGCGGCTTAATTTCTTGAAAGACGTTGGACTTTCCTATCTTACCCTTTCGAGAAGCGCGGCGAGTTTATCGGGCGGGGAAGCGCAGAGAATACGTCTTGCCACGCAGATAGGGAGCGGGCTTACGGGGGTACTGTATATTCTGGACGAACCGTCGATAGGTCTTCACCAAAGGGATAATCAAAAACTCATAGGCACGCTGAAAAAGTTAAGAGATCTGGGCAACACCCTTATCGTCGTCGAACACGACGAAGAAACCATGCGTTCCGCCGACTTCATAGTGGATATAGGACCGAAAGCGGGGGTACACGGCGGCGAAGTGGTGGCGACGGGGAGCGTGGAAGACATAATGAACCAACCGCGTTCCATAACGGGGGATTATCTTGCGGGCAGAAGAAAGATAGAAGTTCCGCCGTACAGAAACCTTCCCGACGGCAGATGGCTGGAAGTTTTGGGCGCAAAGCAGAACAACCTTAAAAATATCGACGTAAAAATTCCCGTCGGGCTTATAACGGCGGTAACGGGAGTGTCGGGTTCTGGGAAAAGTTCTCTCGTAAACGAGATAATCTATCCCGCGCTTGCGGGCGAACTTAACGGCGCGAAAGTCAGAAAAGGAAAGGCGGACGGGATAAAAGGCGCGCAATATTTCGACAAGGTGATAGCCATAGACCAGTCGCCGATAGGCAAGACGCCGAGATCGAATCCCGCGACTTATACGGGGGTGTTTTCGGCGATAAGGGAACTTTTCGCGCAGACTCCCGACGCAAAAGAGCGCGGGTACAAGGCGGGTAGGTTTTCCTTCAACGTTTCGGGCGGCAGGTGCGAACACTGCGAAGGCGACGGGATAATAAAGATAGAAATGCAGTTTTTGCCCGATATGTTCGTGCCGTGCGAAGTGTGTAACGGCAAAAGATACAATCGCGAAACCTTACAGGTAAAATATAAAGGCAAAAACATAAGCGACGTACTCGACATGACTGTGGACGAAGCCTGCGAGTTTTTTAAAAACGTTTCTTCGATATACAACAAGATAAAGACTTTAAAAGACGTGGGACTCGGCTATATAAAGTTAGGTCAGTCTTCGACGACGCTATCGGGCGGGGAAGCGCAAAGGGTGAAACTCGCCACGGAACTTTCAAAGCGCAGCACGGGAAAAACGCTGTATATTTTAGACGAACCGACTACGGGACTTCACTCCTACGACGTGGAAAAACTGTGCGGGATTTTAAAGCGCTTACAATCGGCGGGCAATACCGTGATAGTGATAGAACACAATCTCGACGTGATAAAACTTTCGGATTATATAATAGATTTAGGGCCGGAAGGCGGCGTAGACGGCGGAACGGTGGTGGCTACGGGAACTCCCGAAGAAGTGGCGGCGCGTTCCGAAAGTTACACGGGACAGTTTCTTAAAGATATGCTGTAAAAAATATCGGCGGATCAAAATTCAGGCGGGGCTTTTCTTTTTGAAAGCCCCGCCTGTCGTAAGTACACGCGAATAGCGCCCGTTTTAATTCGTCGTCTGGTTAAAAATCGAACAATTGTTGCCCGTGGTGGAAAGAAGCGCGAGCAAAAGTAACAACTGCGTCGTCGTTATGGTGTTGTTGCTCGTTAAAAGAAACATAAGCGCAACGAGAACGATATTGTTAGAGTTCATTTTTTACCTCCTTTTACAAAATACGGGAATATACCGCTTTTTAAGCGTATTTTTTCAACGTTTTTCGTGATAACGTATATGCATATATCATTTATATGCGGAGGTTACCGAAAAAATGAAAGATTTGCTTATCGACAAAAGATTGCAGGATATGATAAACGATTACGTTCCGCAGGGCGAAATACTTGACGATCTCGTTTGTTTTTTCTCGATATTTTCGGACTACACGCGGCTGAAAATGATTTCCGCGCTCGCCATATCGGAAATGTGCGTAACGGATATCGCGAAAATACTTAAACTCAATCAGACCACCGTGTCGCACCAGTTAAGGTTTTTGAAAAATCTCAACGCCGTAAAGACCAAAAGGCAGGGGAAGGTCATATTCTATTCGTTAAGAAACGACGCTCTTTCCGACGTTTTGCTGAAAGGCGTGGAATTTTTGGGATATTAACCGCTTGAAAAATTTCCGTATTGCTGTTATAATGATAGCGTGGGCGTAATAGAAGATAAACTGAAACTGTTGCCGGAAAGCGCCGGAGTGTACGTTATGCTCGATAAAAGCGGGCAGATAATCTACGTCGGCAAGGCAAAGAATCTGAAAAACCGCGTAAGGCAGTATTTTTTCAACGGCGTAAAAACCGCGAAAGTAATGGCGATGGTAAAGAATATCGCCGACTTTTACTATATAATCGCGCCCAGCGAGATAGACGCCTTATCGCTTGAAAACAACCTTATAAAAGAACATAAGCCGAGATATAATATTCTCTTAAAAGACGACAAGACCTATCCTTACTTAAAGATAGACTTAAAGGAAACGTATCCCGCGCTCAGGGTAACGAGAAGAATAAAAAAAGACGGGGCGAAGTATTTCGGACCGTTTATGGGCGGAATAAACGTAAACGACGTTACCGAAACGGTAAATCTTCTGTACGGCTTGCGCCCCTGCGACAAAACGCTCGATAAAACGAAAAAATTAAAGCCGTGCCTTAACTTTCACATAGGCAAGTGTCCTGCGCCCTGCGCGGGAAATATATCGGAAGAAGAATACCTTAAAAACGTTTCTTCCGCGGTGGCGTTTCTTTCGGGCGACGTTTCGCAGGCGGAAAGCGTTATGCGGCAGAAAATGACCGACTGCGCGAAAAGCGAAAAGTTCGAACTTGCCTTAAAGTACAAGCAAGGGTTGGACTTTCTGGACAAACTGAAATTAAAACGGCTGACGGCGTTGAATAAATTCGTCGATTTGGACGTTATATCTTACCGTTCCGACGGGATATATTCCGCCGTAAACTTACTCGTCGTAAGGTCTGGCAGGATGGTCGGCGGCAAGAATTTCGCCTTTGAAAGCGCCGCGCTCACTTCTTCGGACGCGATAAGCGAGTTTATAGCAAGGTACTATAAGGCGGGGCAGGACATCCCCGAAGAAATAGTCGTCGGCGAAGAAATTTCCGACTATAAGGTGTTGGAAGAGTACCTTAAAGAGCGCAAGGGCAAGGTAGTAAGGATAATATTTGCAAAGCAAGGCGTGAGAAAACAACTCGTCGATATGGCGGAAGTCAACGCCGAAGAATACCTTTCGGTGAATATCGATAAAATAAAACACAAAGACGATATGACGGTAAAAGCCTGTGAAGCGCTTAAAGAAAGGTTGGGCTTAAAGAACTATCCCAAGCGTATGGAGTGTTACGATATTTCGCATATTTCGGGCGTGGACAGGGTAGGCAGTATGGTCGTGTTTATCGACGGCGAGCCCGCGCGCGACCTTTACCGCAGGTTTAAGATAAAGACCTTTGAAGGCAACGACGATTTCCGCAGTTTGCAGGAAGTATTGTCGCGTCGGATAGAACGTTTAAAAACCGATCCCGAAAAGTTTGCTAAGCCCGACCTTATAATAATCGACGGCGGCAAAGGGCAACTTTCTTCGGTAAAGGAGATATTCGACGAAAAAGGCGTTACGGGAATAGACCTTATCTCGCTCGCCAAGCGCGAAGAAGAAATTTTCCTGCCGGAAGGCAGTGCCCCGATAGTTTTGGGAAAACGGGACTACTGTCTTCGCCTTTTGCAAAGAATAAGAGACGAAGCGCACCGTTTTGCGATAACTTTTTTCCGCTCTTTGCACGGCAAAAGGTCGCTTTCTTCGGTTCTCGACGGGATAAAGGGTTTAGGAAAGACCAAAAAAGACGCGCTGCTTAAAGAATTCAAGGATTTAAGCGGGATAATAAAGGCGGAGAGGGGAGACCTTACGAAAGTCGCGGGAGTAGGAGAAGTTCTTGCGAAAGAGATAGAAGATAAACTTAAAGAAGAAGGACTTAAATGAAATACCGACTCGTGATAAGCGATTTCGACGGAACTTTGGGAACGGCTCCCGACATAATAGAAGAAGACACGGTAAACGCTATAAAATCGTACGTTGAAAAGGGCGGGATATTCGCCGTATGTACGGGCAGGATGCTAAGCGGGATACGCCCTATATGCTTAAAGTACGGCATAAAAGGCGTCGTAGCTTCAAATCAGGGGGCTATGATAAACGATATCGAAACGGGCGAAAGTCTTTTTTCCGGCGGTATCGGGATAAAGGACGCCGAAGATATACTTCGGGATATTCTCGATCTCGGCTATACGGCGGTCGCCGAAATAGACGACGTTATGTATTATCAGCATAAAACTTCCTACGTCGACCTGTACGAATATTGCAGTAAGATAAAGGGCAAGGAAGTTCCCGATATAATAGCCTTCGTAAAGGAAAACGGCAGGGCGGTAAACAAGGTGCTGGGGTTCTGCGACCCCGAAAAGACGGAAAAGTCTGTAAAGACGCTTGCCGAGAAATATAAGGGCAAACTTTTCGTAAACAGCGGCGCGCCGTTTCTCGTGGAAGCGGTGTCCGTTTGGTGCGGTAAGCGGTTCGCGGTGAATTTTTTGGCCGACTACTATAAAGTGCCGCATGAAAAAGTAATGACGGTGGGCGATTCCACCAACGATATTGAACTTTTAAGCGGGGACTGGCACGGCGTCGCGGTGGGCGACGGGGCGGAAGAACTTAAAAGCGCGGCAAGGGAGATCACCGTGCCGTACAAGGATAAACCCGTGAAATTTTTGCTTGAAAAATACTGTTTATAAACGGTAAACCATACGCATACTAAAGAAAAGGTGAAAACATGAACGATAAACGAACGGAAGGAATATTCGAAGATACGGGCGCAAGGGCTATGCCCCTAATAGCGTTAAGGGGAAAGGTGCTTTTCCCCAACACCGTCCTTAATTTCGACGTGGGAAGACCTATGTCTATAAACGCCGTGAACGCGGCTATGAACGGAGATAAACGGGTGTTTATCGCCGCGCAGAAGAACGCGTTCGTAGATGCGCCCTTAAAGGGCGATATTTTGGGCGTAGGAGTTATAGCGGATATCACGCAGGTGATAAAGGCGGGCACGGGCGCGATGAAAGTAACGGCGCAGTCCGTTTGCAGGGCGAAGATAATAAACTTTACCGAAGAAAGGAATTATTTCGAAGTGGTGGCGGGAAAAGCGCCGTTCATAACGGGCGACGCTCTTCAGTCGGAAGCGTGTTTAAGGCTTGCGAAAGCGGCGTTTTTTGCCTATGTAGAAACGGATAAACGCATATCGAGAGAGATAGCGAACACCATATCCATGATAAACGACCCCAACGCTTTCATGGATAACGTCGCGTCGGTGGCGATATTCCCCGAAAAGGACGTTCAGGAACTTCTTGCCACCGACGATACGGTGGAAAGGCTCAATAAATTCCGCGAATTATTGTCGAGAGAAGCGGAGATAATCAAGATAGAAAAGAAGATCTCGGCAAAGGTAAGGAGCGGGATAGACAAGTCGCAGAAAGAATTTTTCCTGCGCGAGCAGATAAAGGCGATACATCAGGAACTCGGCGACGACGTGGACGAAAAGACCGAGCTCAAAAAGAAGATAGAAGAAAAGAACTTCCCGCAGGAAGTAAAGGAAAAGGCGCTTAAAGAACTTTCGAGATTAGACAAGATAAATCCCGCCGCGCCCGACTATTCGGTCATAATGAATTATCTCGACTGGCTGATAGATCTGCCGTTTTCGGAATCTTCCGTCGATACCGAAGATATTTCCGTAGCGAAGGAAATACTTAATAAAGACCACTTCGGGCTGACCAAGGTAAAAGAAAGGATAACGGAGTATATAGCCGTATTAAAACTTACCGAAAAGATAAAAGGACCTATTCTGTGTTTCGTAGGGCCTCCGGGGGTTGGCAAAACGTCGGTGGCAAGTTCGATAGCAAGGGCGTTGAACCGCAAGTTCGTGAGAATGAGTTTAGGCGGCGTAAAAGACGAAGCGGAAATAAGGGGGCACAGAAAAACCTACGTCGGGGCGATGCCGGGAAGAATAATTTACGGCATAAAGTCCGCGGGGGTGAATAATCCCGTGTTCCTGCTCGACGAGATAGATAAACTTTCTATGGACATACACGGCGATCCGTCGGGTGCGCTTTTAGAAGTTTTGGATCCCGAACAGAACAAGACGTTCCGCGACAGGTTTCTGGAAGTGCCGTTCGACTTGTCGAAAGTGCTGTTCATAACGACGGCGAACACCGTAGACACCATACCGTATCCGCTTCTCGACAGGATGGAAATAATCGAGATAAACGGCTATACCAACGAAGAAAAGGAAGAGATAGCGAAAAGGTATCTTATTCCCAAGCAGACGGAAAACAACGGGCTTACGGACGGCAGGCTTGCGTTTACCGACGACGCCGTGCGTTCCATAATAGAAAATTACACAATGGAAGCGGGGGTAAGAAATCTCGAACGCCAGATTGCTTCGGCGATAAGGAAGGTGGCGGCGAAAGTCGCCGAACACCCGCGGCTTAAAAAGCAGATAATAACGGCGGAAAATCTGTCCGACTATCTGGGGGTAAAAAGGTTCGTAAAGGAAGACGCCATAAAGGAAGACGAAACGGGCGCGTGCACGGGGCTTGCCTGGACGAGCGTGGGCGGAGTAACGCTCACAATAGAAGTAAGTCTTATGTACGGGAAAGGCGAGATATTGCTTACGGGTAAACTCGGCGACGTGATGAAAGAGTCCGCCCGCGCCGCCATAAGTTATATACACGCGCACGCCGAAAAGTACGGTATTTCCGAAAAGACATTTTCGGAAAAGGATATTCACATCCACGTTCCGGAAGGGGCTACGCCCAAAGACGGACCTTCGGCTGGTATAACCATGGCGACGGCAATACTTTCCGCCTACACGGGCAGGAAAGTGAAAAAGGGCGTCGCTATGACGGGAGAGATCACGCTTCGCGGGAAAGTTCTTCCCATAGGCGGGTTAAAGGAAAAGGCGCTTGCCGCGTTCAGGGCGGGCATAAAGACGGTGATAATACCGAAAGGCAACGCCAAAGATCTTTCGGAGATACCGTCGAATATAAGAAAAGAAATAAAGTTCGTACAAGTGGAAAACGTGGAGCAGGTGTTTGAAAACGCCATAAGGTTCTGATTATGAATATACAGCCGAAATTTATAACGTCGGTAACGAGTCCCGATAAATTTTTTTCGGACGGCAGACCGATAGTCGCCGTAAGCGGCAAGTCCAACGTGGGAAAGAGTTCGATAATAAATATGCTGGCGGGCAACAAAAAGCTTGCGAGAACTTCCGTTACGCCCGGCAGAACGCGTATGATAAACTATTTCGATTTCGGCGAATTCGTGCTTGCCGATCTTCCGGGGTACGGCTACGCGAAAGTGTCGAAGGAAGAAAAGGCGAAGTGGGCGACGCTTATGGATCTTTTTTTCAAAACGCAGGAAATAACCTTACTTATCGCGCTTTTCGATTCTCGGCATCTTCCGACGGCGGACGACAAGGATATGGTGCGGTTTTTGTACGCGTACAGGATACCGTTTATCGCCGTAGCGACGAAAGTCGACAAACTTCCGAAGACGCGGATAAAACCGCAGATGAACGAGATAGCCGCGGAACTTAAAATAGGGGTGGGGGATATCATACCCACGTCCGCGGAAAAGAACGCGGGGAAATCGGAACTTTTCGGGGAAATAGCAAAAGCGGTAAAACACGCGGGCGAGAGTTGATTTTTTTGTAAAAAAATCGCGGTAAAAGGCTTAAAACCGTTGACAAAACGCCGCGTTTATTTTATACTGTTAAGGCTGAAAGGCAAAAATAACCGCCAACGGGCAAAGGAGGGGTGAAAAATGAGTACGGTAAAAGTCGGTGAAAACGAAAGTTTGGACAGCGCGTTAAGACGTTTCAAGAGAAAGTGTTCGAGAGACGGGATAATCGGCGATCTGCGCAAAAAGGAATTTTACGAAAGCCCTTCCGTTAAAAGGAAAAAGAAATCCGAAGCGGCAAGAAAGAGAAGTATCAAAGGCTGAAAACAAACCTACCGAAGAAAAGTTCGGTAGGTTTAATTTTTATGGGCAAAAAATATGCCGATAGTTGTCGGATAATGCGGAAAAATATCGTAAGGAGCACCGAAATGGAACAAAAAACTTTAAAACAGTACGCAAAGGAAGCCAAAAAGCGTCTTAAAAACGGGTTCTGGCAAAATTACGAAAGGGATCTTAACGAAAAGATAAGTATGGCAAAGGAAGCGGGTGTTTCGCCTTCCAAGGTAAAGGAATACTACGCGGACGTTGTCTCGGAGAACATACGGAGCAACAAAGAAGACGACGAAGAGTTTTACAGAAGGGTAAAGAAGATATTAGACGAAGAAGGCGAGATATACAACGCCATAGGCAGGCTTACGGACAAAGCGGCTTACGACGCCATGAATTACGAAGAACGCCAGAGATACAATTTAAGTCTGTCGGAGAAATACTTAAAAGCGGTGGAGCGGTACAACAGGGAAAAGTCGCTGTCGTTTTCCGACGCGAATTAGGTTAGAGCGCCGTGTGCGACGCCTCGCCGAAGCCGAGACTTATAAGAAGCGCGGCGTTGACTCTCTGCATCGTGCCTGCGGAAAGCGCGCCGATGCGTTCTTTAAGGCGTTTTTTATCGAGAGTTCGTATCTGTTCTAAGAGTATCACGGAATTTTTGGAAAGCCCGAATTCGTTGGCGTTTATTTCTATATGGGTGGGGAGTTTCGCCTTATTCATTTTGCTTGTTACGGCGGCGGCGATAACGGTCGGGCTGTACTTATTGCCGGTATCGTTCTGCACGATAAGGATAGGGCGTACGCCGCCCTGTTCGCTCCCTACGACGGGGCTTAAATCGGCATAATACAATTCTCCTCTTTTTATCATAAAATCCCCTAACGTAACCGGTCTGTTTATAGTTTATTATATGTAAAAAAACAGACGGCACGCCACAAAATAACGATAGGGGAATTGTACCCGTAAAAACGGAAAATATACCATATAAATGCGGGCGGCGTTCAATTTATTTAAAACGCCGTCGTTTTTATTTGCCAAAAGCCCGCCGATATGCTACAATATAAAAGCCGTTTGAGACAAAACGGCGAAAAGAATACGCTTCCTTAGTTAAATGGATATAACAAGCCCCTCCTAAGGGGTTGCTGTTCCTAATTGAGAAACGGGAAAACGGCTTAAAAAGATATAAAAACCGCCGAAAAACGCTTGTTTTAGCGAGCGGGCGGTTAACAAATAAAAATATGGTGACCTAAATGGTTGCCAAGGCGAAGAAAAGTCGCTAAAATGGGTATTACTATATCCAAAATAAAATTGAATACGCTTCCGTAGTTAAATGGATATAATAGGGCCCTCCTAAGGCCTAGTTGGCAGTTCGATTCTGCCCGGGAGTACCAAAAAACGACCGATTCTCTCAGTCGTTTTTGATTTTACTTATTATCTTTTTTAGGTTACTGCTGGTCGAAGTGCTTGACTAATTCTTTTACCCGCTGTATGGCTTTTGGTGTTTGGGGTATCTTATCCTAGCCACGGTCGTAGTTCGCCATACCGTCTAACCATAATTTGCTTATCTTTCCGTTGTTTATACCAAAGTCACTCGGTTCGTCATATACCTTGGCGTTGAACATTACGCCGCCTATCGTTCCGAACTGCCAGTTTCCGTCGCTTTTGGTGATTTTTATCGTCATGTCGGCTCTCCTTTTTTCTAACAAAACAATACCGTAAACGCCGATAAAAGTCTATCAAAAACCGCCGAAATGACAAAAGAAAAGCAAGGTTTTATGCCTTGCTTTTTGCGTTTATTCAGTTTTAATATCAGGTATATACACAGCAGATAGCGGAACAATCTTTTTACACCTATCTGGTAATTTATCATAATATTTTAATATTAGATTAGCAAGTTCTTCGCCGTTTATACCACGGATTATAGGTGTGCTTTCAAGATATTTTAATGCGTTAGCGGTGTAATTTGAAAGTGTTACAAATAAACCGTAGTCGCCTTCTTTCATCGCTCCCTTTAAAGATTGAATCGTTGCTTCTTTAATGTCTCCGTCCTGGCTTTTAACTTGCACCAAAATCCTGGGCGGTAATTCGTCTTTATAAGCAGTGATATCAACACCGCCGTCGCCACCTTTTGGAGAAACGGTAGCCCGATAACCCATAGCGCGTAATAGGTCAGCAACAAAATCTTCCAAGTCATAACCCTTTTGCTTACGGCTTAACTCTTTCAAAATAAAATCACAGGTATTGTTTTGGATGTCCGCTGCGGTCCGTTCAATCGTTTCGTCAATACTCGATTCGGCTTTTTGCGTTTTAAAGTCTTTATCAAGTGCTTGTAGAAATTCATCCGTGTAATTCTTAATTTCAAAACAGGTAGTGAAAGCACCTACTTCATATAAAGCACCTTGAGAAAATGCCGTACGTGGCAAATGTTTAAGCCATTTAACTTTTCTGCGATGATTATACATTTTTGCGTTAGGATCGAAATAATAATCGCTTTCTATAACCCCAAGATTTATTTCACGGTTATGTTTAGAAGGAAAGACAATATAGTCGCCTACTTGCATATCTATGACAAAACGCGAGATACTGCCAACACAGTTTGCGACATTCATTTTCTTTGCCGTCGGAAACACAACTTGATACTTGTTTTTAATAGCGTCCTTCGTTTTTGGCAAAGTAGACAAATCCCCCAGTTCTTCCCATCCAATAGCAATTACTGATTCGTTTAAGAATACAAAGTCGTTTTGAGCATGTATGCCCCAAGTTCTGCTAAAAGCGTTTTTCATTTGTTCTTCTCCCTAATTATAGTTTTATATCATGCGGTTACAATAAATAATTGTTATATTTTCTAAAGTTTTTTATTTCCTTGCGGGCGTTACCGTTTAATAAATAAGCATCCGTTGTCGTATAAAGTTTAACCAGTTTTTTATCGTCTTTAATTCTTTGTTGCAGAGTAGGATTTATATAAAACTGTTCGTCATATATTATCAGCGAAATAAAAATAAAATGCAGTTTTTCTTCATCCGATAAAGACAAAAAATCATCAATAATCGACTTAACAAGATATTTGTATTTCCGCTCTATATAAAACATTACTCTGGTTTTACCGTTATAAGGAAAAATCACTAAATAAAAATATCTTGTTAAAGTAGTTGTTACAAAATCTTTACAACTACTAACTTCTGGTCTTTTTCAGAAAACCCAAAATGAATACTTTGTTTAATTCTCGAAAAAGTAATATGCGCCTCTATGTCAATCATTTCTCCATTATATTCAATTTCAAATTGACGCATTAGTTTTTTATCTTTTCGAGTCATAGAACCTTCTCCATTACTAACATCAATACCGCTTTTAATACGAAACTCTTGAAAAATATTCGTTCCACCTTTCACATATAAATCTTGCATAATAGTAGATAATGCAAATAATGTTTCCCATAATTTATCATTTGTGATATTACAATCTTTCAAACTGTTATAAACATCGTCTGAAAAAGCAATTTTATCACCAAATGTGGCATCAAAATATTGTACCACTTCTAAAGAAGTTTTAGGATAATTTGTAATAGATACGCGATTATTACATACTTTCCTTAAATCAGCATTTTCCTTTGCAAAAACACGATAACTCTCATTTAACTGTAATAAACTATAATTTTCGTCTTTTAACTCATCCAATTGAGCTTTTAATTTTACATTTTCTTCTTCTGCCTTAAGTCGTTTTTCCTCTTCTTCGACAGCTAAACTCATTGTTTCATTTTCTACAACAGTAAGCTCTGTTTTATGCTTTTTATGTAGTTCTTCTATCCTTTTTTTTCTTGAAATATCAGCAACCATATCTTTTCAAATTCTTCTACGATAACCTGTTTTTTATCGGCATCGTTCCATGCAGTAAGGAATTCATCAAGCGAAGCATATTGCCATTACAAGTAAAATACGATTCTCGCCTTTTGCTATCGCTTCAACTGTTTTATTGATGGCATTAATTTGATAATAGCGAGGCTGTTTGTCGGGATTATCTAAATAATATGGCTCGTCTATAATTTTGTCCTGCGATGGGTTTATGTGGTTTTGTTCATGATACATTTCCCATAATTTATCAGGCGAAGGAAATTGATCTAAAGAGAGAGTAACCTCAACTTCACCTTCCGTTATATACTTATTGTGAAAAAGAAAACCGTCACCGTTGGATGTAAAGACAAAAGGAATATCCATCATTTTGGCATATAATAATGCCTTCTGCATCCCATCACCAATAGAGTGGTTATTATCTTTAGCCTCTATAATTGCGATAGGCTTATTTGGCTTATAAAATAAAACATAATCTGCTCTTAAAGGATTTTCTCTTTTGCAGGCTTTTCCTTGCGCAAGAATTCGACCTTTTGTAATAGGATACTCTCTACGCATTTGCGTAAATTCATCCCACCCCGCTTTAATTAGCGCAGGGGTAATATATTTCATGCATATATCAGTTTCGGACAGGTCTTTTTTATTAAAAACATCCATTCTACACCTCTTCCTTTTCTGCGTCCATGATGTCGCCGATATTACAGTCTAACACCTTGCAGATACGTAGCATTACGTCCATAGAGACGGTTTCGTTCTTGCTCATTTTAGCCATAGTAGAAGAAGACATGTCCGCCTTTATGCGCAAGGCGTTTTTAGTCATCTTTTTGTCGATTAAAAGTTTCCATAATTTGTTATAACTTACAGCCATAAAAGTACCCCCAAAGTGGTATTTTTTATATTGTATCATAATCTGTCGAAATTATCAAGCGAGTTATTCGTATTATCAAAGAAATTCTTTAAGATAAAGACAAAGAATTACCCCGACTTGTTATGGTCGGGGTAGTGTAGTTTTACTCGAAAATTTCTTCTATCTTTTGGGCGGCGGTCCCGCGGGGTTGGCGGCGGCGATAGCGGCGTACGACGGCGGAGTAAAGGACGTTCTTATCTTAGAAAGAGAAGAGCGGACGGGTGGTATACTCAATCAATGTATACACAACGGGTTCGGGCTGACAAGGTTCAAAGAAAGCCTTTCCGGTCCGGAATATGCAGGCAGGTTCAAAGAACTGGTGCGTCAAAAGGGTATAAAGATCTATAAAAACACTACGGTACTGTCGTTGACTAAAGATAAAACCATTACTGCGATAAACCGTGAACATGGTGTTTTTACGGTTAAAGCGAAAGCGGTTATTCTCGCTATGGGGTGCCGTGAAAAAAGTCGCGGCGCAATCAACGTTGCGGGCACGCGCCCGGCGGGTATTTATTCCGCGGGTACGGCGCAAAAATATATGAATGTAAAGGGGTATTCGATCGGTAAAGACGTTGTAATACTCGGTTCCGGCGACATAGGGCTTATTATGGCGAGACGGCTTACGTTAGAAGGCGCAAAAGTTCACGCGGTATTCGAGATAATGCCTTTTTCAAGCGGGCTCAAACGGAACATAGTGCAATGCCTTGACGACTTCGGTATACCGCTTTATCTTAACCATACGATAATAGAAATAGAAGGCAATGACCGCGTTGCGGGTGTAACCGTCGCGGCGGTCGACGAAAACAGAAAACCCATCGCGGGTACGGAAATGCGTTTTGATTGCGACACAGTCCTGTTCTCGGTGGGGCTTGTGCCCGAAAACGAACTGACCAAGGGGGCGGGTATTCCGTTGTCGCCGTTTACGAAAGGCGCAGTGGTGTACCAGAACAGAGAAACACTTGCGGAAGGCATATTTGCTTGCGGCAATGCGTTGCAGGTGCACGACTTGGTGGATTTCGTCTCGGAAGAAGCCGAACTTGCGGGCAGGGCTGCTGCGGATTACGTTATTAACGGTGCTATTTGCCATGATGCGATAGACTGCGTAAACGGTAACTGCGTCGGGTACGTGCTTCCTCAGAAAATAGACAGGAACGTAAAAGAAAGTGTCAAACTGTTTTTCAGAGTAAAAAAGGTGTGCAAAAATTGCACGGTGCAAGTAAGACGCGGCGACAAGGTCGTGTTTTCAAGAAGGAAAAAAATAGTAACGCCGGGCGAGATGGAATACGTCATAATACCGATCGGTACGGCAAACGGGGCTGACAACGTTACGGTCGAGATTTTGGAGAATTTATGAAAAAGACTAATCTAACTTGTATAGAGTGTCCTATGGGCTGTCAGATAGAGATTATTACCGAAGACGACGGAACGATAATTTCCGTAAACGGAAATTCCTGTCCGAGAGGTAAGTTATATGCCCGTAACGAAGTCGTCTGTCCTATGCGCGTTATAACGTCGACCGTTAAGACCGATTGCGGTAACATGCTTGCGGTAAAGAGCGACAGACCCATTAAACGCGCGAGTATGGCGAGCGCGATAAAAAAGATTAACGCGTTGACGGTAAAATTACCCGTAAATATCGGCGACATACTGTTGGCGGACTTTTGCGACGGTGCAAACCTTGTTGCGACGGACGATTTAAGATAGGTGACTTCATGAAAGATTTTTACGGTAAAGATACGGCAACGCTTAAAAACAAAAAATTATTTCTATTCGATATGGACGGAACCATATATCTTGAAAACAAGCTGTTCGACGGTATAATAAGACTTATGGACAAGATAGTCGAAAACGGCGGGAGATACGTTTTTATAACGAACAATTCGAGCAAGTCGGTTAAAGATTACGTTAAAAAGGTAAAACGGCTCGGTATAGCCTCGGCAACAGAAGACAACTTTATTACGTCGTTGCAGTCGGCGGTGGAAATCATGAAAGAAAAGTACGGAGACCAACTGATTTACTGTCAGGGTACGCGTTCTTTTGTCAAGGCGTTGAAAAAAAGCGGGCTTAACGTAACGGACAGATACGACGATCGTTCAAAAGTCGTTCTCGTGGGGTTTGACAACGAACTTACCATGAAAAAACTCCGTAACACCTGCGAAACTCTTGCCAAGAACAATCCCGATTACTACGCTACTAATCCGGACTGGTCGTGCAATTCCGGCTTCGGCTACGTGCCCGATTGCGGTTCTATGTGTTTCGGTATAGAAAAAGCCACCGGTAGAAAGCCGGTGTTCATAGGTAAGCCGCAACCTGTTATGATATATACGGCAATGCAAAAGTTCGGTTGTACGAAAGAAGAAACGGTGGTGGTCGGCGACAGGATATATACCGATATTGCTTCGGGGTATAACGCGGGTGTGGAAACTGTGCTTGTGCTTTGCGGAGAATCGACCGAAAAGGATATAAAAGAAAGCAATATAAAGCCGACCTTCGTGGTGTCGGACGTAAAGGAAATAAACAATATTTTTGAGTAAGGCTTAATTTTTTTGCGATAATCCAAGCGCAAGCGGAGATGCTTCCCGCAGGGAAAAATACAAAAGGGCGAAAACGGTGCTGTTTTCGCCCTTAAAGTTTTTTAACGTTATTTTCTATCGATTCGTTATCTCCGTGTAGACAGAGTCCGCGAAGCGGACGGTTTCCATGGCGTCTTTGGCGTATTTGTCCGCGCCCATTTTTCGGGCAAGTTCTTCCGTTAAAACCGCGCCGCCGACTACCGTTTTGCACCACGGCGCAAGCCGTTTTATAAGCGCCACGGTCTCTTCCATTGCGGGAACGGTGGTCGTCATAAGCGCGGAAAGTCCGCAAAGCGGGGCGTGCCTTTCTACCACTTCTTCCGCTATGCGCGTCGGCGGAACGTCTTTGCCTAAGTCTATCACGTTGAAACCGTAATTTTCCAAAAGCAGTCTCACGATATTTTTGCCTATGTCGTGAATATCGCCGCGAACCGTCGCGAGAACGAAGTCGCACTTTAACTTTTTATCGCGGGTCGACGCGTTTTCCTTTATCTTGTCGAAAGCCGTTTTGGCGGCTTCCGCACTCATCAGAAGTTGGGGCAGGTAAACGGTTTTTTTCTCGTACGCTTTACCGACTTCGTCGAGAGCGGGGATTATTTCTTCGTTTATTATATCGAGCGGTGCTTTGGTTTTGAGAAGTTCGGCGCAGGAGTCGGCGGCGTTTTCGCACAAGCCCTTTTCTATCGCCGTTTTAAGGTCCGCCTTTTTTTCCGACTGAACGGAAGTCGTTTCTTCCGTTTTGGTCGCTTTATCGAAATACGAAAGGTAATCTTTGAATGAAACATCTTTGCCCGTTAAAGCGTTGAAAGAATAAAACGTTCTCATTACCTTTTCCGAGAAGGGGTTTACGATAGCCGCGTTAAGTCCCGCGCCCAAAGCGAGCGCAAGAAAAGCGGCGTTTAACTCGTCTCTTTCGGGAAGCCCGAACGAAACGTTGGATATGCCGAGCGAAGTTTTGCAATCCGTCTTTTCCGAAATAAGTTTCAGGGCGGCGAGAGTAACGGCGGCAGCAGAAGAATCCGCGCTGACCGTCATACACAGCGGGTCAAAGACGATATCTTCCTTTTTTATGCCGTATTTTTCCGCGCCTTCGAGAATTTTAAGCGCGACGTCGAGTCTGCCTTGCGCCGTTTCGGGAATACCGTTTTCGTCGAAAGTAAGAGCGATCACCGTTCCGCCGTATTTCTTTACGACGGGGAAAACGCGTTCCATACTTTCTTTTTTGCCGTTCACGGAATTTACGAGCGGTTTGCCGTTATATATCCTTACGGCTTTTTCCATAGCCGCGGGATCGGAAGTGTCTATCTGCAAGGGGAGATCGACTACCGCCTGTAATTTTTCCACGACAGACGGCAGAAGCGTTTTTTCGTCGATTTCGGGAATACCGACGTTGACGTCGAGAACGTCCGCGCCGCTTTCCTGCTCTTCCACGCCTTCTTTTAAGACGTACGCCGTGTCGTTTTCTTTAAGAGCCGCTTTGAAACGTTTTTTGCCCGTGGGATTTATGCGTTCGCCGATTATCACGGGCTTTTCGGAAATACGTACTTCGTGCGAGTAAGACGATATCCGCGTAAGGCGTTTGGGCGTTAAGGGTATCACGGGCTTATCTTTTACGGCGTTCGCCAAAAGCCTTATATAGTCGGGCGAAGTGCCGCAGCAACCGCCGACAAGTCTTACGCCCTTATCGACGAAAGACGACAAACTTTTCGCAAAATCTTCGGGTGAAACGTCGTATCGGGTCTTTCCGTCTATAAGTTTCGGTATCCCCGCGTTCGGCATAACCGCGACGGGCAGGGAAGTGCAGGCAAGAAGTTCGTCCACGACTCCCGAAAGTTCTTTCGGACCGAAAGAACAGTTGACGCCGAGTGCGTCCACGCCCAAGCCTTCCAGCATGCACGAAGCCGCGGAAGGCGTCGCACCGGTAAGAAGTTTTCCGTTTTCGCCGTAGGCGTTGCATACGATCACGGGCAGATCGCAGTTTTCTTTTGCCGCGATTACCGCCGCTTTTGTTTCGTACGTGTCGCTCATTGTCTGGATAAATATTATTTCCGCGCCGTATTTTGCGGCAAGCCTTACGGTTTTAGCAAAAATATCCACGGCGTCCTCGAATCCGAGATCGCCGTAGGGTTTCAAGAGCCGCCCCGTCGGACCCACGTCCGCCGCGACGAATTTTTCCGCGGTACTTTCGGAAAGTTCGCGGGCTTTTATCACGTTGGCAAGCCCCGCCGCGATAACTTCTTCGAGTTCGCGGTCGTCGTAGTGCAGGGAATTCGCGCCGAAAGTGTTCGCCGAAACGACGTTGCTTCCCGCGTCGTAATACGCCTTGTGAAGATCTATTAGCGCGTCCTTACGGGTAATATTCCAGCGTTCGGGAAGTTCGCGGGAAGTAAGCCCGAGTTTTTGCAGTTCCGTTCCCGTTGCGCCGTCTAAAATCACGTTGTTTTCTTTTATAAATTTCCTGAAATCCATTTTATCTCCGATACTCGCAGTCTTTTTTCGCGCACTCGGTGCAATTATTTAACGGGGGTTTTTCCGCGCGACCCTTTTTAACGCCGATTATTGCCGTTACCGATTTGGACGGCGACATAAGAAGGCTTTCGTTGAGCGTCAACCCCAGTGATTTTTGCGGACTTAAAAATGCGAATATATCTTTTTGCGTTTCCAACGGAAGGTCGCCGTAACCGGGCGAAAATCTCGGCGTAAGGGAAACGTTCTCTTTAAGGGCGTATTCCGACAGGAAAAGGTCGGTGAAAGTTTCCGTCCGTTCCGCGCCGAAAGCTTGCATTATAAGGGCGCGGGAAGGGTTTATCTGCGAATATTTCGATATAAGCCTGTCTATCCCTATGCCTATCGTACAGGCGAAAATAAGTGCGCGATCCGCACCGTGTAAAACTTTCGCAAGGTCTTTGCTCTTTACGGTAAACGCCGAAAAATCTATTTCGTTCCCGCTTATAAAGACGGGCGTTTCGGCGTAGCAGGCGCAATACCGCACGGCGGAAAGGGATTCGCACTCCTTTGCGCAACTTTCTATAAGATCCGATATCGTCTTATCGTCTTTTTTCGCGCCGGCGTATCTTGCCGCTTCGGAAAGATTTACAGGCGCATAGTCGTAGGACTTGTTTATAACTTCTGTCATTTGCCGAGAATATCCGAAAGATTTTTCATTATGGTTTCGGCGACGTCGGGCTTATTCATAGTGTAGACGTGCACGTTTTTGACGTTGTTTGCGTAAAGGTCTATTATCTGGTCGGTGGCGTAGGCGATACCCGCCTGTTTCATAGCGGTGGGATCGTCGCCGAATTTGTCCACGAGACTTTTAAAGCGTCTCGGCATAAAAGAACCGGAAAGTTTAACGGCTCTTTCCACCTGTTTCGCGCTTGTTATCGGCATAACGCCGGCTATTATCGGCAGGTTGATTCCCGCTTCTCTTATTTTGTACAGAAAAGCGTATAAAAGGTCGTTGTCGAAAAACATCTGCGTGGTCAGAAAATCGCAACCCGCGTCGGCTTTTTCCTTTAAGAAAGCGATATCTTCCTTACTCGAACGGCTTTCGGGGTGAACTTCGGGATAACACGCCCCGCCTATGCAGAAATCCGCGCCGCAATTTTTCAGTTCTCTTATTAAGTCTATCGCGTGGCGGTAGTCGGAAAAAACGGAATCGCCGACGGAATTTTCCGGCAAATCTCCGCGAAGTGCCATAACGTTTTCTATTCCCGCGTTTATCATATCGTCTATGCGGGATTTAACCGTTTGTCTGTCGGAAGACACGCAGGTAAGGTGCGCCAACGTCTCCACGCCGTAAACGCGTTTTATGTTTTCGGCGATGTTCAGGGTATACTTGCTCGTTCCGCCGCCCGCGCCGTAAGTAACGCTGACGAACGCGGGACGCAGCGCCGCAATCTTTTCCGTAGCGTCTTTTACCGAGTCGAAATTGTCCTGCGATTTCGGGGGAAACACTTCGAACGACAGCGACAATTTTTCTCGGTTAAGGATTTCCGTAAGTTTCATGATAACACCTTTTTTCCGTTTGTTAGATTATACCATTACGGCGACGGAAAAGTCAATAGAAAGAGCGAGAAACTTCAATCAAGAACGGCGTTGAAGACGGCAAAACGATTGACAAATTTCCGCGGACGGGGTATCCTTATATAAAACGAAAGATTTTAAGGAGCAAGCATGAAAAAATTCGCTTTTGTTTTAACGGTGCTTACGGCGGTTTGCACCACGCTTTTTGCCTGTGGTGTGCAGAAAAAATTCACAGTATTAAAAGAATCCGATACCTATATAGTTATCTCCGAGATAGACGACTTTGCGGGCAAGCCGCTTTTAGAAGCAATGCAGGCGGCAAAGGACAAAGGGGAGTTGGATTACACGATTGAAGGCAGCATGGTAACTTCTATGAACGGTGTGGAAAACGCCGCGGATTACAGCAGTTGCTGGATGATATACACCGACGACGAAAACTTCTCCAACACCGCGTGGGGAGAGATAGAATACGACGGCAAAACCTGCGGTTCGGCAAGCAAAGGCGTTTCGGAACTTATAGTTGCGAGCGGAAAGATATACGTCTTCGTATATACGGAGTTTTAAGGTCTGAAATGAAGACTACGCGTTTTATCACGGTGACCGCGCTTTTCAGCGCGCTTCTTATCGGGGTGCAGTTCGCGCTTTCGACTATCCCGGGGATAGAACTCGTTACGGCGTTTTTTCTGGCGTTCTGTTTTTGCGAAGGCGTTAAGGAAGGCGTTTTCGTAGGCGTGTGTTTTTCTCTTCTAAGATGTCTTCTTTTCGGATTTTATCCCACGGTAATAATATTATATCTGATATATTATCCGCTGTTCGGTGCGGTGTTCGGCTTTATCGGCAATAAGTTTTCGCATAAAACGGGTGTCGTCGCACTTTTTGCGGTAACGGTTTCGGCGGTAATTCTTACTGCTGTGTTTACCCTTATAGACGACGTGGTGACGCCGGTATTTTTCGGGTTCGGAAAGGACGCCGCGATAGCGTATCTGCAATCGTCTTTGCCGTTTATGCTGACTCAATGCGCCTGCGCCGCCGTTTCCGTCGCTTTTTTATTCGTTCCGTTGGTAAAAGCGTTTTCTTCGGCGAAAAGCCGATAAAAAGAGTGAAAGAGACGGAAAATATATGCTTATAAGCCGCTTTCGGGCGGCTTTTTTATTTTACGCTGATTTTTGCTAAAAACACAATATCTTGTGCCATTAAAAAATATTTTTCACAAAATATTGAAAAACCGTTGACAAGGGGCGGCGGAAATGTTATAGTAAAATCACTCGGAAATTTTTATGGATACGCAAGGAGATAAAAGTATGTTTCAGGTAAAGAAAAGAGACGGAAAACTCGTAGAATTCGATATGTCGAAGATAACCACGGCACTGTCCAAAGCGTTCAACGCCAAACAGGTGAACTATACTTCGGACATTTTAAATACGCTTGCGCTGAAAGTGACCGCGGATTTTTCCAAGAAGATAAAGGACAACGTAATTACCGTAGAAGACATACAGGACAGCGCGGAAGTCGTGCTTATCCAGTCGGGATACGTCGACGTCGCGAAGAGTTATATACTTTACCGCAAACAGCGTGAAAAAGTCCGTAATATCGCCGACACTGTGGTGGACTATAAAAAGGTAATAGACGACTATCTTCACGTCGCCGACTGGCGGGTAAAGGAAAATTCCACCGTTACCTATTCGGTAGGCGGGCTTATCCTGTCCAACTCCGGCGCGGTTACCGCCAACTACTGGCTTACCGAAGTGTACGACGAAGAGATCGCCCAGGCGCACAGGAACGCCGATATCCATATCCACGACCTTTCGATGCTCACGGGTTACTGCGCGGGCTGGTCTTTAAGGCAACTCATAAAAGAAGGCTTGGGCGGAGTAGTCGGCAAGATAACTTCCGCACCCGCGTCGCACTTATCTACGCTCTGCAACCAGATGGTAAACTTCCTCGGCATAATGCAGAACGAGTGGGCGGGCGCGCAGGCGTTTTCGTCTTTCGACACCTATCTTGCGCCTTTCGTGAAAGCCGATAACCTTACTTACAAAGAAGTAAAACAGTGTATCCAGTCGTTCATATACGGCGTTAATACGCCGTCGAGATGGGGCACGCAGTCGCCTTTCACCAACGTTACGCTGGACTGGACGGTGCCGAACGACCTTGCGGAAATGAACGCTATAGTCGGCGGCAGGGAAATGCCGTTCAAATATAAGGACTGCAAAGCCGAAATGGATATGGTGAACAAAGCCTTTATCGAAATAATGATAGAAGGCGACGCCAACGGCAGGGGATTCCAGTATCCGATACCGACTTATTCCATAACCCGCGACTTCGACTGGTCTGAAACCGAAAACAACAAATTGCTGTTCGAGATGACGGCAAAGTACGGCACTCCGTATTTTTCAAACTATATAAATTCCGACATGGAACCGTCCGACGTACGCAGTATGTGCTGCCGTTTAAGGCTCGATTTAAGGGAACTGCGCAAAAAATCCGGCGGATTTTTCGGCAGCGGCGAAAGCACGGGATCGGTCGGCGTCGTAACGATAAATATGCCGAGAATAGCCTATCTTTCGGCTACCGAAGAAGAGTTTTACGAAAGGCTTACCCGCCTTATGGATATAGCGGCGCGTTCGTTAAAGGTAAAGAGAGATACGATCACCAAACTTTTAGACGCGGGACTTTATCCCTACACCAAGAGATATTTGGGGACGTTTGCCAACCACTTCTCGACGATCGGGCTGGTCGGTATGAACGAAGCATGCTTAAACGCCAAGTGGGTAGGCAAGAATCTTACCGATAAGACGGCGCAGACTTTCACCAAAAACGTGCTGAACTTCATGCGCAACAAACTTTCCGATTATCAGGAACTTTACGGCGACCTTTACAATCTGGAAGCGACGCCCGCGGAATCCACGGCTTTCCGTTTAGCGAAACACGACAGGAAACGCTATCCCGATATAATAACGGCGTCGGACGCCGACAAAGCGCCGTATTACACCAACAGTTCGCACCTGCCCGTAGGCTTTACCGACGATATTTTCTCCGCACTCGACATACAGGACGAATTGCAGACGTTATACACTTCGGGAACGGTGTTCCACGCGTTTTTGGGACAGAAACTTCCCGACTGGAAGGCGGCGGCAAATCTCGTGAGAAAGATAGCGGAAAATTACAAACTGCCGTATTACACCATGTCGCCGACCTACTCGGTGTGCGCCGACCACGGCTATATTTCCGGCGAAGTGTATAAATGCCCGATATGCGGCAAGACCACGGAAGTTTACAGCAGGATAACGGGATACTACCGTCCCGTTCAGAACTGGAACGACGGAAAGAGAGCGGAGTTCGCCGACAGAAAAGAATACGACGTGGCGCACTCGCAATTTTCGGCGAAAGGTAACGATTGCTGCGAAGTAAAATCCAACGCGCAGGAAGTTTCGGAAGAAGAAACTATCGGTACGCCGATACTGTTTACGAGAAACGGCTGTCCCAACTGCAAGACGAGTAAGATGATGCTCGACAAAGCGGGGATAAAATACGATATCGTCAACGCCGAAGAAGACAAGGAAAAAACGCTTAAATACGGCGTTAAAAAAGCGCCCACGCTTCTCGTACAGGACGGAGATAAGATACACTACTACGACAACGCGAGCGAGATAAGGAAATATATAGAGAGCGTGAACTGATGTACGACATAATCGTTATAGGCGGCGGAGCGGCGGGAATGACTTCCTGCCTTTACGCTTTAAGAAACGGTAAAAAGGTATTGCTTTTAGAGAGCGAAAGTATCGGCGGGCAGATAGCGACTTCGCCGAGACTGGAAAATTTTCCTTCGGTAAAACTTATAAGCGGGGAAGAGTTCGCCGACAATCTTTTCAATCAGATAATAGATCTCGGCGCGGATTTTGAGATAGAAAAAGTTACAGGCGTTGAAAAAACCGACGGAATTTTTACCGTTAAGACCGAATACAGAGAGTATAAGGCGAAAAGCGTGATAATCGCCGCAGGGGTAAAACACAAGCACCTGCGCACTAAATCGGAACGCGACGATTTAGTCGGCAAAGGCGTGTATTATTGCGCTATCTGCGACGGTGCGTTCTATAAGGACAAAGAAGTTATGGTGATAGGCGACGCAAACACCGCTCTTCAATACGTCCTGCTTCTTTCGTCCTACTGCAAAAAAGTTTATTTATACACGCTTTTCGATAGGTTATTCGGCGACGAAAGTTTACAAAAAGCCGCGCTCGCGAAAGACAACGTGGAGTGGGTAAAGGAAGTTGCGGTGCAGGACTTTATCGGCGACACCGAACTCAAAGCGGTAGAATACAAGGATAAAGACGGAAGCGTAAAGTACCACGAAATACCCGCCGTATTCGTCGCGATAGGGCAGATCCCCGATAACGGGGCGTTCGCCGATCTCGTCGATCTGGATAAAGAAGGATATATAATCGCCGACGAGACCTGTAAGACAAAAACCGAAGGGCTGTTCGTTGCGGGCGATTGCAGGACGAAACCCGTTCGGCAGGTAGTTACCGCCGTAGCCGACGGCGGCGTCGCGGCGACCAACGCGTCGATATATCTCGAAAGTCTGAAATAAAAAAGTTCTGTTTAAGTTTACGCCCTGCGCAAAAATTGCGCGGGGCGTAAGTTATGTAAAGAGAAAATAAAGGCGTTATATAAACGCACAGATTATCTTGTAAAGTCCCAAAGCGATAAGTATAAGCGGCGGGATAAAGGAAAATTTTTCTATTTTGCCGACGCATTTTATCTTTGATAAAGTCATGCCGAGATAGATAAGTATAGCGTGCATCAAAGCGATGGTCAGCGGAACGTAGAAAGCATTTATTCCTATAAGGGCGAGAGAAAGGTTCGCGAACGCGCCGTCGAGTCCCACCGAAAAGCCCGTTACGAAAGACTGCCTTACGATACTCCCTTTCGGGGTATCGGTTTTTTCTTTTTTGAAAAGGTTGTAAAGCCCTATGGCAACTAGTCCTATTCCGCCGAGATTAGCGGTTTTCTCGCTCAAAAGCCCGTCGAAAACGTGCGCCGCGTAGTTCACCGTAACGCACATTATAAACACCGTCGTGGCGATAATCACAACGACGGGAAGTCTTTTGCGGCTTTCAAAGGAAAGAGAAAAGCCGCACACGAAGGAGTCTATGCTAACCGTAAACGCCGTAAGCAGAAGAAAAAAAGTCATAAGCGTATCCCGAATTCGTCATTCGTCTTTTTACAGTATATTTTTCGGGGAGCAAAAAGGTTACGGAAAAACCTCCCGCTTTCAGACAAAAAAACGATAAAAATCAAAAATAATGCAAAAGTAAATTGACAAAGGGTAAATTTTCGTGTAAAATACAATAGATACAGTTGACTATAAGGAGTATTAGGCTAAAATGAATAAGGCTAAACCCTGTAAACTTACCTTGTTTTTATTGTGTTTCGCGGCGTTTTTGCTTGCCGCCGTGTGTCTGTTTGCGGCAAGGACGAGCGTTGCGGAAGCCGCGTCCATAAAGTCGCCGAGCAATTATTTTACCGGTTCCGACGTGCTTTTCGAAGACGGCAACGTCACGGCGAACGTAAAGACGGGCGAATTTTTGGAATTCAAAAACAAACTTGCTGTAAACAACGCCGCTTTCAGGTTCGAGATTCCCGCAAATTTAAGCGAACTCAAAATAACGCTTACTTCCGATTCCTTTTATACCGCAGGTGCGGTGAAGGAAGGGGAACTCGTGACTTCCGTGGATAATGTCGTTACGCTGACTGCGGGCGAGCTTTCGCTGAACGGCGAAACGTCGGCGGGCGCAATCCTTTCGCAGGGAGAACTCACCGTCGAATTTAAGGTTACCGACAACGTGCTTTCCGTAAAAGTTGGGGACGTTACCGTAGTCAATACCGACGAATTTTACAAGATAGGCGACGAAGACAAAGCCGTGGCGAACGTCAGGCTCGACTTTACCGTGGACGGTAACGACGCCGTCAAGTTCGGCATAGCGGCGGTAGATCAGAACGTCGGAGAAGACGGATACGAACAGACCTTCGCGCTGAACGAAAGCGGGGAAGTAAACGAGATAGCGAAACCGAGAATATCTCTCGGCGACACTTTCAGAAAGGTTGGAGCAAACGAAATCGTTGCGCTTAAAGGCAATATGTATTCCGTGGGCTTTAAGGCTTATTCCGTGTTCGGTTTTTCCGCTTATGCAGACAGCGGATTTTATATCAAAGTAAACGAAGCCGACGCCGATAAAGTATGGCTCGAAAATTCCGCAAAACCCAAGAAAGTTGCCTTCTACGAAGACGTTACCATGATAGTTACAAACGGCACGGTGGACGCCGAGTCCTTTGCCGTTAACGTAAAAGTCAAAGCCGACGACGTTACCGCTCCCGTTTACGTTGCGAACGAATATGCGATAAACGCCTATAAAGCCGCGGTCGTGCAAGCCGCGGAAAGCGATTACGGTGAAGACGGTAAGGGTAGCGTAAGGCTCGGCGAATCGTACGAAATACCTTCTATGGCAAATCTCGTATCCGACGATCTTACCCCGTATGCAAGTCTTAAAAAGACGGTCTATTATAAGACGCCGTCCAACGGTTCTGGCACTTCAGAAAACATGAAGATATCGCTTTCCGAAGCGGGCGATTACGAGTTTTACGTCGTGTTCGCCGACCAGGCGGGCAATTCCATGGAAAAGGACGATTTCTACACCTTTGACGAAGAAGACGGCAATATCGTCGTGGCGGGCGATTATTACGGCTACGTTTTCACTTTCCATATAGAAGACGATGCGCCGATTTTAGTTACCGCAAATTCCGAAACGCAAGCAAGCGGCTACCTTAACACTAAATATACCGCAACGGCGTTTACCGTTAAATCTTCCGGTAACACTACGACCTACACGCTTTACTATAATCCGTCTCTGACGGCTACGGAAGACGCGGAAGGCTGGGTGAAGATACCTAAAAAAGCCGACGTGAGTAAAGATTACGATAACGACGGGTTTACCT
>JAEEGH010002344.1_pt1 | contig 51416 bp, 48 predicted proteins | sample 9134181 | NCBI WGS metagenome assembly JAEEGH01 (sample SAMN16246544, study PRJNA631951) | gut metagenome | biome: gut microbiome; feature: rumen; material: DP-attached | host: Bos | place: Iran: Karaj | collected 2018-10
AATCCACAAAGAAGGTAAATACATTGCGCCCACCGCTGGAAAACATGATCAGTACAACAAACAAAAGCAGCATGACCAGTCCCAGGATCAGCCCGACGAGGGTATGCTTTCCCGATCGTTTTTCCGTCTCATTATTTCTGATCAAATCCACCATATGTTCCTCCGCCTTTCCGCTGTAAGCATCCTCGGACAGCCGTTCCCCTGATAGAAGTTCATTGATGTTGATCTCCAGCGTCCTGCACAGTTCAGGCATGATCATGGTATCCGGCATGCCACGACCGGTCTCCCAGCGGGAAACCGCTTTGTCACTGACGCCGATCTCGTCCGCCAGCTGCTTTTGCGTGAGACCTTTTGCTTTTCTGACTTCTGCTATGAACAGTCCTGTTTTCTTCTGATCAATCAAGGGGTGCCTCCTGTACCAAGGGTTGCCTCGTTACGCTTTCAGCGTATTCCCGCGCAGCTCTCATGTAAACCTACGTATCGTAGAGTTTGGGGATGGGCGGTATATTCCTACTCTCGTAAAGCAAGAAAAGCATACCACATCTCGCGTTTATCGGCATCCGTGATCCAGGAGAAAGTGAGGCAGTGGAGATAGACAGGGGCAGGTGTGGAAGAGGGAGCAAGATTGCGGATAGGAACGCATCCGCACAAGCTCCTTATCCGCAAAATCGGAGAAGAGTGAGGAGGGGAGGGAGCAAGATTGCGGATAGGAACGCATCCGCACAAGCTCCTTATCCGCAAAATGAGGGAAGAGTGAGGAGGGAAGGGAGCAAGATTGCGGATAGGAACGCATCCGCACAAGCTCTTTATCCGCAAAATCGGGGAAGAGCGAGCAGAGGAGAACGAGCAGAGGAGAGTGAGCAGAGGAGAGCGAGGAGAGGAGAGCGAGCAGAGGAGAGCGAGGAGAGGAGAGCGAGGAGAGGAGAGTGAGCAGAGGAGAGTGAGCAGAGAGGAGCGAGCGGGTGATGGGTCGCATGACGTCCGGGGGACGTCAGAATTGCGACGACCGGAGCGAAGCGGAGACCGCGTGCGGTCCGGTGGACCGCATGCCACGCGCCGACCGAGCCGGAGGCGAGATCCGAACCCTTTGGGTTCGAGGTCTCGCCTCTTTACGAAAAAGGTCCCTCAGGATTTCCTGAGGGACCTTTTCGTAACAGCGGGTGATGGGAATCGAACCCACGTGTCCAGCTTGGAAGGCTGGTGTTCTACCATTGAACTACACCCGCATATGCCATATGTATGCTGCTCATTACTGCTGCAACAAAGGCTATTGTAACGAAAGAGGGAGACCTTGTCAAGGTCTCCCTCCATTTTTTCTTATGGTGCGTTCTTAGGGTTCCTCTTCGCGCAGGTCTTCGATCAAAGCCATGATCTTGGAGATGGAATCCGTCTGCGGACTGGCCGCCATGCGGTCGATGTAGCTCTGGCGGTTGTCGTAGAGCTCATGCACCTTCTCCACGAGATACTTGGTCGACAGGTCGTCCTGGTCGAGGACGATCGAGAAGCCCTGCTGACGGAACGATTCCGCATTCTGCAGCTGGTCGCCGCGCGACGCGGCCGTCGGAAGCGGGATCAGAATGTTGGGCTTTTTCAGCGCCAGCAGCTCGCAGATCGCGTTGGCCCCGGCGCGGGAGATCACGATATCCGCCATGGCGAAGAGATCCTTGAGCTCATTGGTGATGTACTCAAACTGTTTGTAGCCCGGCGTCGTGAGCAGCAGATTGTCCATCTTGTCCTTGCCGCACAGATGGCAGATCTGGAAATCGGGCAGGAGCTTCGGCAGGGCATCGCGCACGGCCTGGTTGACGGCCGCGGCTCCTTGGCTGCCTCCGATGATCATGAGCACCGGCTTGCTGTCGTCAAAGCCGCAAAGCGCCTTGCCTGCGGCGGCATCGCCCTCGAAGAGCTCCGCGCGGATCGGGGTGCCGGTGAGCACCGCTTTGCCTGCGGGAAGGTGATCGAGTGCCTCGGGGAAATTACAGCAGATCTTGGTCGCCACGGGGGCGCACAGCCGATTGGCGAGTCCCATGGACACATCCGACTCGTGGATGATGATGGGGATCTTGAGCTTCGCCGCCGCCCGCACCACCGGCACGCTGACGAAGCCGCCCTTGGAGAAAAGGATGTCCGGGCGATTGCGGCGCAGGATTTCCTTCGCCTCGCGGTATCCCTTGATCACACGGAACAGATCGGTAAAGTTCTTCGGATCCAGGCTGCGGCGGAATTTGCCGGTGGCTACGCCGCTGTAATAGATGCCCATATCCGTGATCAGTCTTTTCTCAATGCCTTCGTAGGAGCCGATGTAGGAGATATCATAGCCCGCTTCCTTCAGCGCGGGGATCAGAGCCATATTGGGAGTCACATGTCCCGCGGTACCTCCGCCGGTCAGCACGATTTTTTTCATGAAAGCCTCTCTCCCGGGCCTGCGCGGCCCTCTGAAAATCCTTGTTGTCGCGCTATATGATAGCACAATCCGCTTGAATTTACCATATAACTTTGCTACACTAGCCGTGCGGCTTCCTGCGGCAGCGGGCTTGTTACGGTGCAGGAGAAAGGTTTTGGGGAAAATATGAAGATCGTGGTTTTGGAGCGCAACAGTGTGGGGCCGGATATTTCCGTGGATATCTTCGAGGAGCTCGGAGATGTGACCCTTTATCCCAATACGGTGTCTGTGGAGGAGGTGCGCGAGCGCGTGGCCGATGCGGATATCGTCGTGGCCAACAAATCCCCGATGCGGGAGGAGAGCTTGAAAGATGCGCCGAACGTGAAGCTCATCTGTGAGTTCGCGACCGGCTATGATAATGTAGACCTCGCTTACTGCACTTCCCGCGGCATCAAGGTGTGCAACGTGGTCAATTACAGTACCGCGATGGTGGCGCAGCATACGTTTGCGCTGGCGCTTGCCCTGAGCCAGAAGCTTCCGCATTATGACGAGTATGTCAAGTCCGGTGCGTACAGCGCGCAGGATCGTTTTTCCAATTTTGACGAAGCCTTCTATGAGCTTGATGGCAAGACCTGGGGCATCGTGGGCATGGGCAATATCGGACGCCGCGTGGCGAAGATCGCCGAAGCCTTCGGATGCAAGGTGATCTTCCATTCCATCACCGGCAAGAGCACGGTGACGGAGTACCCGCGCGTGGACAAGGACACGCTCCTGGCGGAAAGCGATTTTCTCTCGCTGCACTGCCCGCTGAGCGATCTGTCCAGAGATTTCATCGACGCAGACGCGCTTAAGAAAATGAAAAAATCGGCCTACCTCATCAACGTGGCGCGCGGGCCGGTGGTGAACAATCCGGATCTCTACGAGGCGCTCGAAGCCGGCGAGATCGCGGGCGCAGGCCTGGACGTCCTCGAGAAGGAGCCGCTGCAGCTGAGCAATCCGCTGAGCAGGTTCAAGGACTCCAACCGTCTGATCATCACGCCGCACCTGGCATGGGGCAGCGTGGAAGCCAGAATGCGCTGCGTGCAGGGCGTGTATGACAATATCCGCGCCTTCCAGGAAGGCAGCCCGATCCATGTAGTAAATGGCTGAGGACGGGCAGGGACATACCTCCGGGAACGCCCGGAGAAAGGAGCAAAAGTTTTATGCTGGAATCATTGAAAAGGAACGGAAAGGGCATCATCCTGATGCTGATTTCCGCGCTGAGTCTGTCGGTGGGACAGCTCCTCTGGAAGCTGGCCGATGTATCGGATCTGGTGGCGCCTCTTTTGGCCGGTGACATCTCCTTCGCGGGGATCTGGAAGGTCTTTCTCGCGGTGCTGCCCGGGTTTGTCGTCTACGCCGTCGGCGCCCTGATCATGACGATCGCGCTGGGCTACGGAGAGCTCTCCGTGCTTCAGCCGGTGAATTCCATGAGCTATGTATTTGCGCTGATCCTCTCCGCGATCTTCCTGACCGAGCGGATCTCCTGGCTGACCATCATCGGCATCTTCGTGATCATCGCCGGTGTGATCATGATAGGAGGGAGTGACAAATGATGATGATTATTCTCGTCCTCCTGGCGGAGACCATCGCTGCTTCCTTTGCCAGCTATTTCCTGAAAAAATCGGCCAATACCGGGGAGAAGTCCAAGGCCTACATTCTGCTTTCCCCGCTCTTTTACCTGGGTGGCATCCTGTATGTATTTTCCGCGCTGTGCGGGATCTACCTGCTGCAGAAGCTCCCCTATGCCGTCGTCCTTCCCATCGGTTCCCTGACCTATGTGTGGACGCTCTTCGTATCCCGCTGGCTCCTGAAGGAGAAGATCACGCGGCGCAAAGTCCTCGGCATGGCCGTTCTGATCACCGGCGTCATCCTGGTCGGGGTCGGAAGTACTCTGTAGGATCGCCTGACAGGCCGGTCTTGCAGGACCGCTTTGCAGGACCGCCCCTTTGGAAAAAAATGAAAGCCTCCGCGAACCGATTTTTCACGGCTCACGGAGGCTCTTATTTTACCTGTCTTCCGGCGTTTTCCGGATGGATGATTTCGGATCGTTTTTTCCTCAGATCTCCGCCACCAGTGCAGTCACCAACTTCGCGCAGTGCTCGGCGGCCTTCCGCTCGAAGGTGGGGTAGTCCATGTGCGCGGAGTCATCGGCCTTGTCGGAGATGGCGCGCAGGATGACGAAGGGGATGTGGTTGAGGTAGGAGCCGTGCGCGATGGAAGCACCCTCCATCTCACAGCAGTCGCCCTGGAAGTTTTGGATCAGGCGATCCTTCACCGCTTTGTCCGCGATGAACTGATCCCCGCTGACCACGCGCCCGACGATACTGTGCAGCTCGGGAAGCTCTCTTGCAACGATGGCGGAAGCGAGCTCGATCAGATGCTCATCCGCGGGGAATTCCTTGATCCCCATCTGCGGAACCTCGCCCAGGGGGTAGCCGAAGCCGGTGGCATCCATGTCATGATGCAGGGCGATCTTGGAGATCAGGATATCGCCGATGTCCAGCTTCGCGTTGAGGGAGCCGGCCACGCCGGTATTGATGATGTGCGTCACCTCGAAGATATCCACGAGGATCTGCACGCACAGGGCGGCATTTACTTTGCCGATCCCGCTGCGGACGACGACGACATCCGCGCCGCCGAGGGTCCCCTCGCAGAATTCCATATTGGCGCGGGAGACCTTCCGCGTGATGTCCATGGATTTTTTCAGGGTATCGACTTCGAGCTCCATGGCTCCGATGATTCCGATTTTCTTCATAGATTCCTCCGTTGGTTCCCCGTCAGTCGACGGGATAATTCAGCTGCTCCTCCGTGATGTGGTACAGCACGTTATTGAGGTAGCGGTTGGCCAGGTAATTGGCCATATTCAGGTTCTGGTCCAGATAGTTGCCGCAGTCTCTGGGCGTGGCCCCCGGGATCTCACCGTCGTAATTGCGGATAAACTCGTACATCTCGATCATCAGAGGGACGATATCCTTCGACGCATAGTCGCCTGCCAGCAGCAGGTAAAATCCGGTGCGGCAGCCCATCGGTCCGAAGTAGATGGTCTTGTCCTTGTAGGTCGGATGGTTGCGCAGGAAGGTGGCTCCGAGGTGTTCGATCGTGTGGATCTCCGCGGTATTCATGACAGGTTCGTCATTCGGGCTGGTCATGCGCAGATCAAAGGTGGTGATCACTTCCTGTCCGACATGATCCTTGCGGGAGACATAGACCCCCGGAACCATGCGGATGTGATCGACGGTAAAGCTCGCTATTTTCTCCATGTCCTCTCCTTCACAGATTTTGGTTCTTCCGCCGGGGAGGAAGGTGCGCCTCCGGGCGGAGCAGATGAAAAAGGTAACAAATCAAGTCGATTGTAGCACATTTTGTCCGGTTCTTGTACTTTGCTTTCACATTTGGTATATTTGTCTCGTTGATTTTTGGTTCGCCATGACGAACTCATGGCCAAAGGGAAAGCAAAACCGGAAAGGAGCAAAATGGCAGAGAGAGAAATCATTGAATTTCGCTATGACACCCAGCTTCTGCTGGACAAATATGTGGAGGACGGAGCGGATCCGGATGATGTATCCGATGATCTGGTGGACGAGATCCGCGAGCATATCCTTGAGACCTTCCAGGGCGATTGCCTGGTGCTGGCCGGCGACAGCGGCGAGGACGATCTCGGCGGGGAGAAGGCGATCGTAAAGCTGCACTTCCATACCAATGAGCCCTGGCTGGTACTGGCTTATTGCAGAACGCTCGGAGAGATCTACGACATCGTGGTGGAGGATATGCAGCGTCAGTCGGACGGGTTACACGGCTGATAAAGATTTTATGATCTTTTCCATTGACAATCATATGACTAACCCGATACAGTTACCTCATGGAGACCTTTTCCATGGGGTATTTTATTGTTCTCCGCATTCTTTCGACGATATGCGGACAGAAAGAGAGGGATAGGTTATGAAATTTGTATGTTCGGTTTGCGGTTATGTGTATGAAGGCGATAAGGCTCCCGAGAAGTGCCCGGTCTGCGGCGTAGGCGCTGACAAGTTCATCGCGCAGGGCGGCGAGGACAAGGTATGGGCAGCGGAGCACGTGGTAGGCGTGGCACAGGGCGCTCCCGAGGATATCGTGCAGGGCCTGCGTGACTGCTACAACGGAGAGTGCGCAGAGGTCGGTATGTATCTGGCAATGTCCCGCCAGGCGATCCGCGAGGGCTATCCGGAGATCGGTGAGTTCTTCCGTACCGCAGCGTTCGAAGAGGCAGATCATGCCGCAAAATTTGCCGAGCTGCTCGGCGAGGTGGTGACAGGTTCCACCAAGAAGAACCTGGAGCTTCGCGCGGAAGCGGAGTACGGCGCTACCCAGGGCCGCGTGGATATCGCAAAGCGTGCGAAGGCTGAGAATCTCGATGCCATCCATGACACCGTTCATGAGATCGCTCGTGACGAGGCTCGCCACGGCAAGGGATTTGAGGGCCTGCTGAAGAGATATTTCGGCTAAGACCCGCGATCCGCTTAAGGATGAGATGCATAGGAGACCGTTGCCCGGAAGGGCGGCGGTCTCTTTTTTCCGGGGTAATTCTTAAGCATTCTTAAGGATAATCCCTTTTACAATGCTGTTCTTTTCTGCTACAATGTGCTTTGGATCGTTTTTCAGGGATCCATTTTATGCAAAAAGAATGACAGGAGAGAAGTATGAAGAAGAAAGCATTAAGACTGATACCGGCACTGATCGCCGCAGTGATGCTGATCGGATGCGGCAGTGAAGAAGAATCGGCTCCCCCTACCGTGGTTCCCGAGCCGATCGTGATCGATGATTCCGCAGAGCCTGCGCCTGCGCCCGAACCCGAAGTGGAGAGCAGCACGGTTGCTGCAGAGCCCGAGGAAGAGCCCGAGGAGGTGCGCGAAGGGTATTATCGCAGCGAGCTGACCGGTGAGTGGACCGTGGAAGAGCTGAAGGATCAGCGCCCCATCGCCGTGATGGTGGACAATGAGATCACCGCTCTGCCGCATTACGGAACGTCCCAGGCGGACATCATCTTCGAGATGATGAACAGCACGCAGAATGACCGCGTGACCCGTTTCATGTGCCTGGTGAAGGACTGGGAGAATCTGGAGCGCTTCGGAAGCGTCCGCAGTACGAGACCGACCAATATCATCCTGGCACCGGAGTACAATGCAGTCCTCTGCCATGACGGCGGCCCTTATCACAACGATGCGTACTGGGCGAGAGACTGGGCACCGGATCATCTGAACGGTATCTTCAAGCGCATCGACAACGGCAAGCCGAGAGAGTTCACGGAGTATGTCACCGGCGAGAAGCTGACGGCCAATATCGGCACGGGCAGCATTTCCCGTACCTATGACGATTACTGGGGAGATCATTTCCGCTTCTCCAGCAAGGGCGTGGTGCTCGATGAAATCGCGGACGTATTTGATGCCACGAAGGTGGATCTGACCGGCGCGTTCAAGCACAATCGCACCCAGCTGACCTACGATGCGGAGGAAGGGGTCTACATCTACAACGAGTACCCCGGAAGCACCAGCAAGTACGGCTATACCGGAACCTACACCGACGCTCTGAACGGAGAGCAGCTGAAGTTTGAAAATGTCATCCTTCAGTGCTGCGACTTCAACCAGCTCGATGACCATGGCTATCTGATCTACAATGTCATGACGGATGCGGTGAAGAACGGTTACTTCCTCACGAAGGGCAAGGCGATCCCCATCACCTGGAACAAGCCCGGTGAGACCGCTCTGACCAAGTTCTACTACTGGGATACCGATCAGCAGATCGTGATGAATGTGGGCAAGACCTACATCGCGATCGTACCTGCGGAGTACTGGCTGGATATCACCGTCGAGTAAGATTTTTATAAGACACGCCGAGGCGCATTTTGACTGCGCCCCGGCGTATTTTTTTACAAAGATTTTATACCGGGATTTTCGCAGAGAGCAGAGGAGTATGATATATTAGAGAAGTGGATGTCTTCTGTGTCGGAGGTGAGGTTTTTTCATGAAATTAAGGACTCGAATAGCGCTCACTTTCATATTGATCATTGCCATTCCGCTGATCCTCACGATCATGTCCTTCACCGTGATCCGGGCCTTTCTGAATTCCGGAGAGCTGTCCTTTTCGGATGGCCAGAGCATGCAGGATGTGATCCAGAACGTGGATGGGATATACAGCGAGCTCCTTGCGCAGAAAGAGCAGAATGAGGCGCTGCTGGGAGATGCGGATTTCCTTCAGGGGATCCAGGAGGAGATGGGCAAGGGGACTACCTTTCTCTTCGTCCGCCGGGGCGAAACGATCCTCTATTCCGGTAATGCCGCGCTTTCGGAACGGCTCCTTCCGATGCTGCCCAAATACGGGCAGATGAGTCTGACCATCGACACCGGGATCTGGTTCGACGAGGAGGAGGTATACATCCGGCAGATCGATTTCGCGGATCGGGCCGGGAATCCCTGCAGTCTCTTTGTCGCGGCCAAGGGCACCAATATCATCTCGCGCCGTCTGGTCATCGATATGCTCGTGGCGATCATCGTCATCCTGGTGGTGACCAGTATCGCGCTTACCGCCTGGATCAACCGCGGGATCTACGAGCCGGTCAAGAAGCTGAACGAAGCGATGAAATCCATCCGCAACGGGGATTATGACTACGTGCTCGACAGCGATGAGGAGGGCGAGATCGGAGATCTCTTCCGCAATTACGAGGACATGCGCATGCAGCTGAAGGAATCGTCGCGTGAGAAGTCCGAGCAGGAGCAGAAAAATCGCGAGCTCATCAGCAATATTTCCCATGATCTCAAGACGCCCATCACCTCCATCAAGGGGTATGTCGAGGGTATCATGGACGGGGTCGCGGATACGCCGGAGAAGATGGATCGCTACATACGCACCATCTACAACAAGGCGTCCGACATGGCCAATCTGATCAACGAGCTGACGACCTATTCCTCCGTGGAGAATGACCGGATCCCGTACAAGTTCCTGCGGATCAATGTGGCCGATTATTTCGGGGACTGCAAGGAAGAGGTCGGAATGGATCTCGAGGCGCGCGGGATCGATTTCCACTATTCGAATTTTGCTCCGCCCGACACCGTGGTCATCGCGGATCCGGAACAAATGAAAAAGGTGATTAACAATATCATCAGTAATAGTGTAAAATATATGGATAAGCCGCGTGGTGTGATCGAGATGCGGATCCTGGACGAAGTGGATTCGGTGCGCATGGAGATCGAGGACAACGGAAAAGGCATCGCGCAGAAGGATCTGGACAAGATATTTGAACGGTTTTACCGTACGGATGCGTCGCGTAATTCCGCCCAGGGCGGAAGCGGCATCGGCCTCTCGATCGTCAAGAAGATCATCGAGGACCATGGCGGATATATCTGGGCGACGGGACGTGAAGGAGAAGGTACCTGCATGCATTTCGTCCTGAGAAAATATCAGGAGATGGGCGGGACGCCTTCCTGAGAGGCTAAGGAGCGATAAACCCAAGGGGGAAAAGGAGGAACAGCATGAGCAAAATTCTGATCGTTGAGGACGAGGAAGCCATTGCCGATCTGGAGCGCGACTATCTGGAGATGAACGAGTTCAGCGTGACGATCCGCAACGATGGCGTGAGCGGACTCGAGGAGGCCATGAAGGGGAATTACGACCTGATCGTCCTGGACCTGATGCTTCCCGGAATGGACGGCTTCGAGGTATGCAAGCGGATCCGCGAGGAGAAGAACATTCCGATCCTGATGGTGTCTGCGAAAAAGGACGACATCGATAAGGTGCGCGGCCTGGGTCTGGGCGCGGACGATTACATGACCAAGCCCTTCAGCCCGAACGAGCTGGTGGCCCGTGTGAAGGCACATCTGACCCGCTATGAGCGTCTGGTCGGCGCCGGCATGGCGAAGCAGGAAAATGACATTGTGGAGATCCGCGGCATCCGCATCGACAAGACGGCCCGCAGAGTCTTTATCAACGGCGAGGAACGGGCGTTTACGACGAAGGAGTTCGATCTGCTGACCTTCCTGGCGGAGCATCCGAACCGCGTCTTTACCAAGGACGAGCTCTTCCGTGAGATCTGGGGCATGGAGTCGATCGGCGATATTGCCACGGTCACCGTCCATATCAAGAAGATCCGCGAGAAGGTGGAAGAGGACACCGCGAAACCGCAGTACATCGAGACGATCTGGGGCGTCGGGTACCGGTTCAAGATCTGAAGCTGACGGAGCAGAGCGCTTCGGCAGGTCCGAAATGCAATAGAGAAGTCCGCACATCGTAGTACGCGATGTGCGGACTTTTTTGTTGTCGCTTTCCGGATCCGGGTCAGTAGACATAATAGTTTCCGTCCGGTCCGTAATAGCCGTCTTCATAGTAGATCCCGGAATCGTCCACCTCATCCTCCGGAACCATCTGGAGCAGATCCAGCAGCTCGGTGGGAACCTCTCCCTGTTTGCCGTAGACGGAGATGCTCCGGTGCGCGTTCGGGAGGCTGGCGCTGCCCATGTAGATATAGTCGTTGTCCACCAGATTCCAGCCGATATTGTCACACAGAAGGAGCCCTTCATAAAGCTCCGGATGCAGGGCAGGCATGAGACTCTGCCCGTAGCAGCTGTAGTACCGTCCGCCGCCGCTGCATTCTGCATCCTCCGAAAGTCCGGCGTCTGCTTCCTCGTATCCGGGGACGCCGAAATAGCTGTACAGGGATTTCTTCGGATCGGTTCCGTCGCTATGGATGTACACATCCGGCCAGAAGAGATCCACATCCTCCCAGGAGGCCATGATATCCGGATCGATGGACAAAATGACCTTCATGGTGGCTTCGTAGCTTAGCGGGACCTCCATGGAGATCCCGAACGTTCCGCCAAGTGCGGAAGGGTACTGCAGATTCAGAGTGGCATTGCTCATGGTGGTGGCCAGATCCTGGAAGGAATGGTGCATGGCAAAATCCCTGCGATACGCCTCCATGACAGCCTTGGCATCCGCGTCCGACAGAACCTTCTGGGAGCCGTCGTAGGAATACAGACGCACTCTTTCCGGATCCGGGCGCACACCGCTCGCGGTCGGATAGGCGAGCTTTCGGTAGGCATCGGATTCGGCGATGGATGCGATATCCGCAAGACAGTTTTTGGACAGGCTGTAATATCTCTGGTAATCGCGACCGAAGCGCCGGTGCACGGTGATGGTGATATTGGTCAGATAGTCTTCGTTCGGATTGGCTACCGTATACTTGCTAAAGAGCGTGCGGCGGTTGTAGCGGTCGGCGTATTCCACGCCATCCGCAAGCAGCCGGTAGATCAGATCCCCGTCCGTCAGATGCACGGTGATGGCCCGGTCCGGCCGGCTCATCTTTCCGTCCTCTCCTACCACCCAGAAGTAGTTGCTTTCCTGCAGACCGTCGATCGGCTGGATCTCCGCGGACAGGATATTGCTGCGCTTCGGAAGGTAGGAATCGTACGGAAGCAGCGCATAGCGGAAGCAGATAAATATCCCGACGGCCAGGACCGAGGCCAGCAGCATCTGCCGCTTGTGCCCGAAGAAAGCGCGAAAGCCCCTCTGGAAGATACTGTCCAGGATACCGCTCGTGAGGATGCATACGAGGACGCAGAAGAAGATGTCCCAGACGACGTCGAAGCGGTTACCGACGATGGTGTTGACGATCCAGGCGGTCAAAAGCCCTGCCAGGACGGAGACCCATACCCGGGAAATGCTCTGCACCCATTTGGAGGAGAGACCTCCCTCCGCTTCCTCGCTGCTGCGTCTGCGGTACAGAAGGAGTGCGGCTCCGAAGCCGAGCAGCATAAGGAGCGTGCTTCCGATCAGGGTGACAGGGAACTGATCGAACAGATTTCCGAGGGGAGAAAGCATGCTCCCGCTCGTATTCAGGAAGCCATAGAGCAGCGCAATCTGCGCACCCAGCGGAGAGAGCCACAGGATATGATCGAGGCTGTCAGACGGGAGGAGGAAGGTGGAAAGAAACTCCTCCATAAGCAGCACGATCAGTCCCCAGCTGGCGATGGCGACGAGACCGATGAACCCGATGCAGAAGATGCAGTTCAGGACATTGCCGCTAAGCACCACCCCCACCAGACACAGGTGGTATACGATGAGGAAGATCAGCAGGCTGAAGGCAAGCGTGGACCATGCACTTACGGCCACCGCCTGAGCGGATTCCGGAAAGCGCGATCCGGCCGCGCGGAAATATCCGATCACGAAGGTGGGGATCCAGCAGACCAGGAGCGGCACCAGCCAGAGCAGCAGCCCGTCCAGGTAGATCGAGAGAAAAAGCTTCTCCCTGCGCACGGGAATGCTGTGGTACAGGTCCGTCATATTTTTCGTGAAGAGGAACCGGAATCCGAAAAGCGCTGAGGTGACGGACGCCGCGATGGCGATCGTCCAGAGGAGCATCGGATAGGCACCGTGGAAAAACCGGACGATCGCCTGAACGGTGGCGTCATATTGCGCGTAAGGGTCCGCCGGGTTGAGGGTGATGATAAACAAAAGGAGCACGGGCCCCGCGATCAGCTCGGCCAGCAGGGAAAATCCCAGCATCCAGCGGCGATGCCGGAGATCCTCCAGCACCAGCGACTTAAACGAGATTTTTGAAGTCATAGCCAAGCACCTCCGTTTCACTGATAAAGATTTCCTCGAGCGTCAGAGGAATGATTTCATAGAATACAGGCTCCATCGCAGAGAGCGCGGTCTCGATGCGGGTCCGTTCCCCGCGCAGCGTGAGCGTGTACAGGGATCCGCGCTGCTCGGTATTGAGGATCTTGAACATCTCGCCGAGCGCTGCCTTCTGCTCGCATTCGCGGAATACGACCTGCACCTTGTAGATGCCGAGCTTCAGGGCGTCGAGATCCTCCGAGAGCAGAATGCCGCCCTTGTGCAGGAGTCCGACATGATCGCACAGATCCTCCATCTCGCGCAGATTGTGCGATGCGATGATGGGGGTCAGACGGTGCTGCTCCACCTCGCTGAAGAAGAGCTTTTTCACGGCCTGGCGGATGACCGGGTCGAGCCCGTCGAAGGTCTCGTCGCACAGAAAATACTTGCAGCCCGAAGCGATGCCGAACAGCAGGGAAAGCTGCTTTTTCATGCCCTTGGAGAAGGTACCGATCTTGCGCTTCGGATCGAGCTTCAGGATCTCCATCATCGAAAGGAGGCGCTCCCTGCCGAAGCCGGGGTAGAAGGTCTCGTAGAATTGCAGCATTTCCATGGGCGTGCCTCCCTGGAAAAAGTACTGGTCATCGGAGATGAAGAACAGGTTCGCCTTTACCTCCGGGTGCTCATAGACCGGCACTCCGTCGACCAGAATCTCTCCGCTGTCCGGGCGGTAAATGCCGCTCAGGCACCGAAGAAGGGTACTCTTGCCGGCACCGTTCGTTCCGATCAGTCCGAAGATCTGTCCGTCCTCGATCTTCAGGCTGATGTCCGCGAGGGCTTCCACCTCGCCGAATTTTTTCCCGACGTTCTTTATTTCGATCATACTGTCCTCTCCCTCATTCCCTTTCCGCGTCCGGCGCAGCATATACCTTCCGCACGCATGCGAGTGCCTGCGCTTCGGTGAGTCCGCCCTGGCGCACCTGGTGCAAGACTTGAGTCAGCTGCTGTTCCAGCCCCGAATCGTGCGCGCTTTTCCACTCCGAACTCTCCGAGACATAGTTGCCCCGTCCGGTGATCGTATAGATGTAACCTTCCTGCTCGAGCGCGGCATAGGCGCGCTGGATCGTGTTCGGATTCACCGACAGATCCACGGCCAGATTGCGCACAGACGGCAACTTGTCGCCCGGCTGCATCACACCGCCGACGATCAGATGGATCATTTTCTCGGTAACCTGTTCGTAGAGGGGACGCTTGTCCCGGTAATCCAGAATAATCATAAAAAAGCCTCATTCGTAAAAAACATAGTTAAGTGTATTAACACAAGCGATACACTTGATACGATCAAGATACCACGGGCGGTTCTTCTTTGCAAGCACTATTTTAAAAAAACAGCACGCCCTCACCTGAGAGTGACAGCGTGCTTATCGATGGGTCACAGGGGAAAAAAAGGGGAAAGGAGCCGGATCAGTCGCAGGTCGGTGGACAGCTCTCGCGGATCGCAGGAGAGGGCACCGCTGCCAACAAGCGGCAGCAGGCCGCAGATGTCGGCGCCAAGAAGCAGGGGCTTTGGCGAAGCGAGGTCGCCGGTTACAATCTGAAGACACTCCTCCAGGAGCTCCATGGAGATCTGTCCCTGGTCCCAGTTGGTCGGAAGCTCGGCCTCCGATAGGATGTCCTTGTCGATCGAAAGATAGACCGGAAGCGGAAGATCCGGGTTCTGCCCGGCTGCTTCCTGCCCTGCCGCTTCTCGCAGCACCTCCTGCAGGGCCTCCGTGCCGCGCTCCTGCAGATCTTCTTCCGGGAGGAAGAAAAGCTTCCTTGGGGAAGCGTCCGGATCCAGATAGGAGCGGACCGCGTCCCCCAGCTCCTCCATGGAGCGACGGGGCGGACCGACGAGGATCATCTGCCGCAGGTTCGGGTCCGTATCCAGAAGCACCTTCGCCCAGCTGCCGCAGCTGAGCAGATCAAACATGGCGCTCTTGCAGTCGGTGTGGTGATCGAAGAAGACGAGCCGGTAGGGCTGCGCGATCTGCCGCGCGAGGAGGGCGGTCATGTAATGGTAATTGCCCGAATCCAGGAGATGGATGCCGCGGATGCCATAGGGAGAGATGCGGCGCAGGATCTCCTCCTGCGCCGCGTCGTCACAGTACATGTCCGTTCCCGACAGATCTGTCATATCGATACGGACCGCGCCCGGCAGGGCGCTTTGCAGATCTTCGGGGTATGTGGTTGTGAAATCGAAAATCAGATGTTGCATATGCTTAAGGTTGTGTCAGATCCCGTCCGAGGATCACCTTGAAGATCTGTCCCCACTTGGGAACATTTCCCTTGTAGAGGCTCATCATCCGGTAGACGCGTCCCGACAGTCCGGTCAGAACGAGCGCCAGACCGTAGGTGAGGATCAGGCCCAGAAGGATCGCCCAGAGCGGTGCGGTGCCCAGGATCGCCCCCGCGGGAGCGACCAGCACGGCCGTGAAGGGGAAGATGTACATCCATATGGGCGTGGAGCCTGCGGACATACCGCCTCCGAACATGGACAGGAAAAAGCTTGCCAGCAGGATCATGGTAAATCCGGAATTGGTACTGCCGACCTCCTCCTTGGTGCTTGCAAAGGATCCGAAGATGGCCGCAAGCGAGCAGTACAGAAGGAATCCGCCCAGGAAGAAGAGGACCGCGATCACAAATCCGCCGGGCGAGAAGATCGTCATGCCGGTCGAGGCCGATTCCACGGCACCTGCCAGCTCCGCGGAGGACTGCGCCGTAGCGGAGGATCCGGCCAGGGAGAAGAGATTCACCAGCGGCGCGGGATTGATGATGAGCGCCAGAAGGCTTCCTCCGATGAGTCCGACCACAACGCTGACCAGCCAGATGGCAATCTGGATGAAGGCGGAGGCCACGATGGCGAGGAGCTTTCCGAGGACCATGGCTTCCGGACGGACGCTGACCAGCATCATATCCATCAGCTTGGATTCCTTCTCCAGCACGACGCTCATGGAGACGCCGCTGCAGTAGAGGATCACCAGGAAATACATGAGCATGATGCTGACATAGGGAAGCGCAAAGCTCAGGCCCTCGATGATGCTGTCGCGGGTGGACTGGGCTTTGGCCGCCTGGTCGACGCCGCCGGAGCGGTAGTCGCTGACGGTGTAATAGGAATCGTCGGTGCGGGCGATCATCTGCAGCATCTCTTCGCCGCTCTGCTCCTCACTGACGAGGAGACCGGTGAGAACCTGCGACTGCTTTTGCAGGAATTCCTCCAGATGCGAAGCGTCGCTGCGCTTAAGGCCGGATTCGGACGGAACGATCAGCTGAAGCTTCGGTGCGTTGTCCGTCGCCGTTACGAGGAGCACCAGTGCGGGCTCCTTCGCTTCATTGATCCGGTCCAGGGTCTCCTCGACACCGGTCGCGGAGACATATTGCAGATCCGTGTAATTCTCGATGCCGAGGTCATTGAGCTTGTTAAGATCCGCCTCTGGACGGACCTCGTTGACGATGTAGATCTTCTGCGCATTGCAGGGATCGATGTTGTCGCTGTGATTTTTCTTGTACAGCTCGGATAAGGGCAGGATCAGAAGCGGCGCCAGAAGCAGGATCAGCGCGATGGTGATGGTAGCCCCCCGGTATCCTTTTCCCTTCAGCTGGTTCCGGAAGGTGAAGGAAAATACTTTCTGAAAACCTTTAAACATGCTGTGCCTCCTTTCCGGCCCCGAGCTTCGGGAACGCGATACGCAGGATCTCACGGAAAGGCACCTTGCCGGAATCGTTCATGGCAAGTCTGCGGTAGGTCCGCGCACAGATCGTGACCAGCAGCACGAGGAAAGCACCGTTGATGACCAGGAAGAGCAGGAAGACGATCAGGGAGATCTTCCCTGCCGCATAGAGCGCGGGCGCGATATAGACCGAGATCATCGGGATCAGGGAGCAGACCACGTGCGCGGTGTGATTCGTGATCGACGGGACGAACATCGCGATCATATAGCCGGCCATGCTGATCATCATCACGGTGCCGGTGGAGGACTGGGAATCCTCGACGGTCGCGCAGGCGCTTCCGGCGATACCGGCCATGACGGCAAAGATCAGATAGGTCAGCACCACACTGACGAGGATCGCCAGAATGCTGCGCAGATTCATGAACATATGCAGGTCAAAAATGCTGAAGATCTCCGCCGAAACTTCGGAGCCGGTGACCTTCCGCATGATGCTTGAGGCGATCAGCGCTCCGCTGCCTCCGAGGGCGATCATGGACAGCACGTAGGCCATCATGGCAAAGATCTTGCCCATGACGAGGGCGGCGGGATCGATGCAGCTCAGCAGCATATCCACGAGCTTGGTGGATTTTTCCTCCACCAGGGAAGTGATGATGAAGGAGACGGTGACGGATACGATGACCAGCACGATGACCGCGTAGAGGATGGACACGCCCATCATATCCATATTTGTGACACCCTCGTCACCGGCGCGGAAGCGTTCCTCCGTGACGGGGGAGGCGATGCTGACGCCTCTTTGCATGCCGGAGATCGCGGAGGTGCTCAGGTTCATGCCGCCGAGTCTGGCCTTGTCGAAGGCGTCGGAGACGTGGCTTCCGAGCGTATGCTGTTCGCTGGAGCTGATCTCGCTCTCGTCGGCCGTGATCGTGCAGACATCATAGGTCGGCAGCAGGCCGGATTCGGACAGCTCGATCAGGACCAGCAGGTCCTTCTCCGTCAGATTCTCCAGGAGCGCGTCCTTCTCCGACGCATCCCGGAAGGAAGTCTCGATAAACGGCAGGAATTCGTCGTCCTTCGGCAGATCCGCCGGACCGAATTCCACCTCGGTCAGGTTGCAGATATAGAGCTGCTCCGTATCAAGGTTCTCCGGGGTGACTTCGTCGATGAAGGAAGTCTCGGCCGCGTTTACGCCGGCATTGCCGGAGATCAGCATGATCACGGGCATCAGGGTCATCATGATGACAAAGGTGATGAAAGAGGTGCGATACCTCTTGTCCTTGAAGGTCTCGCGAAGCGTGAAGAGAAAGACCTCGCGCAGACCGCGCAGGTGATTATTCTTCATTGTCCGCACCGACCTCCTTCACAAAGATCTCGTGGAGCGAAAGCTCGCGGAGATCAAAACGGACGATCTGCACACCGGCACTGATCAGGGCCTTGAGCAGAGCGTTGGCCTGATCATCTCCGGTGACGCGGATGTCATATTCAAATTCCTTCTCGCGCAGGATCTGCGCGCCGACCGCTGCGACATAGGAGGAGATGTCCTGCTCCACCTTGAGGCTCAGGTTCACACGGCCGAAGCTCTTCTTGATATCGTTGAGATTGCCGGACACCACGGCCTTCGACCGGTGCAGGATGGTGATATCCGTGCAGAATTCCTCCACGGCCGGCATCTGGTGGCTGGACATGATGATGTATTTGCCTGCTTCGATCTGCTCGCGCACGACCTTCTTCAGGATGTCCGAATTGACCGGATCGAGACCGGAGAAGGGCTCATCGAGGATCAGCAGATCGGGGTCCGAGATCATGGCGATCATGAACTGGATCTTCTGCTGGTTTCCTTTGGACAGGGTATCCGGTGTCCTGGGTTTTTCTTTTTTCCGCGCTCCGCCGAAGGCGGCTCTCCCGGCGGCCGCTTTGCCTGCCGGCGCTTCGGGCATCTGCTGCCCTCTGGCTGCGCGCTCTGCGGCTTTGGCCTCCGCCTCCAGGGCAGCGGCCTTCTCCGGATAGAGATATTCCTCCACCTGAAGCTTCTCCGCCCACATCTTAATGCGGGAATCGATCTCCCCTGCGGGCACACCGCGCAGCTGCGCAAAATAGCGGAGCTGGTCGATGATCGGATACTTCGGATACAGTCCGCGCTCCTCGGCGAGGTATCCGATGTTGCAGGTGGTAAAGCTGAGCGGCTTATCCTGCCACAGGACTTCGCCGCTGTCCTTCTCAAGCATGTCGAGCATCATGCGGATCGTGGTGGTCTTGCCTGCTCCGTTGGTGCCCAGCAGGGCGTAGACGCCGGGACCCGGCATCTCGAAACTGATGTGGTCGACAACCGTCTTCTCCCCATACTTTTTGCTAAGATCATGTACTAGCAGACTCATGTTTCTCCCTCTCTTCACAATTTTCCGCTTTGCGCGGATACTTTAGAACGGTACCGAATAAACGTACGATTCCCATACTACCACAGATTCGGTCATAGTACCACCTTTCGGATGGAAACGCTGCGGGAAAATTTGCCCGTGGAAATAAATGCGCATCGGGCTTACAATAGAAACATGGAAAATAATCTGCCGCAGGCCTTTGTAAATCGAATGAAAGAAATGCTCGGGGAAGAATCTGCCGCTTTCGAAGCAGGCTTTGAGCTTCCTCCGGTGCGCGGTCTGCGGTTTAACCCGCTGAAAGGCCGGACGGCGGATCTGCCCGGGACGAAAGACTGGGGCCTGCGCCCCGTGCCCTGGGCGGAGAACGGATATTATTACAGCGAAGAGGCGGCGCCCGGCCGGCATCCGTACCACGAGGCGGGTCTTTACTATATTCAGGAGCCCAGCGCCATGATCTCCGCACAGCTTCTGGAGGCCCGGCCCGGAGAGCGGATCCTCGACCTGTGTGCCGCGCCCGGCGGCAAGAGCACCCAGATCGCCGGCGCCATGGCAGGACGCGGGATCCTGGTGACGAACGAGATCCACCCGGCCCGTGCGAAGATCCTCTCGGAGAACATAGAGCGCATGGGGATCGCGAATGCGCTTGTCACGAACGAGTCGCCGGAGCGTCTGGCGGAGCGTTTTCCGCTCTGGTTCGACCGGATCATGGTGGACGCGCCCTGCTCCGGAGAGGGGATGTTCCGGAAGAATCCGGAAGCCATTCAGCAGTGGAGCCCGGAAAATGTGACGCTCTGCGCGCAGCGCCAGGCGCAGATCCTGGACGATGCGGCAAAGATGCTCCGCCCGGGCGGTGTGATGGTCTATTCCACCTGCACCTTCGCGCGGGAGGAGGACGAGGAAAGCGTAAGCGCCTTCCTGGAGCGTCATCCGGATTTTGTAAGGGAGAAGGAAGAGCGGATCTGGCCGCATAAAGCTGAGGGCGAGGGACATTTTGCCGCGCGGCTGCGGCGTGCGGGGGATGCGCCGGCACCGGAGAGCCCGAGGGTGCGCGGGTGCGACGCCTCTCTTCTGAAGGATTTTGTGCAGTTTGCGGAGGATACGCTTACGCCCGAGTCCCCGCTTTACGACCGCGCGCGGAAGCTGAAGGGTGCCGGGAAGGGCACGCCGGCCGAAGGCTTTCTCCTGTTCGGGGAGAATCTGTACGAGGTACCGGAAGATATGCCGGATCTGCGGGGCCTTAAGGTCCTGCGTCCCGGTCTGTGTCTGGGGAGCTTTAAGAAGAACCGTTTCGAGCCTGCGCATGCGCTGGCGCTTTCGCTGCGCCCGGAGCAGGTGCGGAGACACCTGAAGCTGTCGCTCGAGGGGACGCAGCGCTATCTGGAAGGACTGACGCTGCCGGCGGAGGGAGAGAAGGGCTGGACGCTGGTCTGCGTGGGGGAGTATTCGCTCGGCTGGGGGAAAAATGCCGGCGGAATGTTAAAAAATCACTATCCGAGGGGGCTGAGAAAATGAAAACCAGAATTCTTTATGAGGATGCGCAGATCCTCATCATCTACAAGCCGACAGGGCTTGCGACCCAGACGTCCCAGCTGATGCAGGAGGATGTGGTCGGGGAGCTCAAGAATTACCTGCGCAGTTCCTATATCGGCGTCATCCACCGTCTGGATCAGCCGGTGGAGGGCCTGCTCGTCTTTGCCAGGGACCGGAAGACGGCGGCGGCACTTACCGCCCAGATGCAGGACGGCATGGTGCGCAAGGAATACCGCGCGGTCAGCTACGGGACTCCGGGAGAGATCTGGGGAGATCTGGCCCCGGGAGAGGTGACGGATGTCGGTCATACGCGCATTGAGCGGATGGCTTCCGGCTGGAAGCTGCGGACCTTCCTGCGCAAGGTCGGAGCCGGTGTGGGAGCGGCCGTGGACGCCTCGGATCCCGAGGGCAGGGAGTCGATCCTGAATCTGGACCAGGTGGCGACCCGGGACGGATGTACCCTCTGGAAGGTGCGCCTCGAGACCGGGCGTTTCCATCAGATCCGCCTGCAGCTCTCCGATGCCGGGCTTCCTCTGCTCGGCGACGTAAAATACGGAAGTGACGAAAGCCGCAGGAAATCCGACGAGCTCGGCGTAAACGACGGCGTGTCCCTTTGCGCGGACTATATCGAAGTGCTGAATCCGAAAACGAAAAAGAGACTGGAGCAGAGAATTGAACCGCAGGGCAAAGCCTTCTCAATCTTTCGAATTGCATAAGCGATTCCGCGGACTGGCAGGTGGCGTCCTCGGACTGTGGTGTTTTCTGGTGGGGGCCGTGGAGCCGCTTTACCTCTCGGACCGCTTTGCGCTGGCCGGAACGGATAAATCCAACTTTTACGCGCGCGTAGGGCTCCTCTGCGGAGGACTCCTGCTCCTGGTGCTGCTGGCCTATGAGATCACCGAACTGGTGCAAAAGCTGACGGGGCGCGCGCCGCAGACCGCCTCCCGCGCACGGCTCTCTTCCGCCGGCCGGGCAAAAGGAAACCGGCGCCGGACGATCGCAGATGTGTGGCGGGAGCTCTATGGCAGGATCGGAACGGCCGGCCTCTTCGGCGCGCTCTGGACCGTGTCACTGCTTTTGTCCTTTTTCTGCAGCCGGTATCGCGGGGAAGCTCTCTGGGGCGCCCGCGGATGGTACATGGGCCTCCTGCCCGAGCTCATGGGAACGGCGGCTTTTTTTCTTTTTGCGTATGTCTATGACGGGCCGCGCGTGCTGCCGCTCATCCTGCTTCCGACGCTGGCCGCGGAGAGCCTGCTGGGGATCCTGAGCCGCTTTCGCCTGGGGGTGGTGCCCTCCGAGGATCCGACCAAGCTGGCGACGATCGGAAATATGAACTGGTACTGCGGGTACCTTGCAACTTTGATGTTTGCCGCCGCGGTCCTTCTGTGGGGAAGAGGCAGCGAAAAAGAGATCTGCAGCGCGCAGGGATCCGGGGTTGCGAAAGGGTCCGGAGTTGCGAAGGGATCCGGCGGGAAGCAGAAAGCGCTGCGCACGGCGGGCGTGATTTTTCTGACGATCACGTCGCTTTTGTCCTTCATGGCGATGATGATCCAGGGCAGTGCGAGCGGGATTCTCGCACTTGCAGCTGCCTTTATGGGACTCTGGGGGATCTCCCGGGGAGATCTGCTCCGGATGCAGCGCCTGCTGGAGCTTCTGTTCCTTTTCTTCCTCGGTGCCATGTTGCTTTGGACCTTCTGTTACTTTGGGGATGGCATCAATTACCGGGACAGCTTCGCGGACTTCTGGACGCGGACGCCGGTGGGGGCCGCGGGTATGGTGGTCACGGGAATGGCGATCGCCTACTGCAGAATGAACGGATCTGCGGACGGGAAGGTGCAGTCGAAATCACAGCCGGCCATGCAGCCAAAGCGCGGAATGCAGTCGAATCCGGCCGTGCGAACGAAACGCGGGAAAGCTTCCGTCTCCGCGGCGGACCTGGTATATTTTTCGGTGCTGGGCGCGGGGTTACTTATCGCTCTGGTGCTCGGGATCTATATCCTGACCGTGCGGATCACGCCGGGCTGGGGAAGCAACCGCGGCGCCACCTGGTATGTGGGCTGGCAGATCTTCCTGCAGCAGGATTTTCTGCACAAGCTGGTCGGCGTGGGGCCCGACTGCTTCTTCCCCTTCCTGCGGGACGGGGCGGCCGAATGGCTCGAGCGCTTCTCGGATCAGGTCTTTGACTACCTGCGCCTCACCAATGCCCACAACGAATATCTGACGCTTCTGGCGAATGGCGGGATCCTGGGATGCGTATCCTTCGCAGGCCTCATGGGAACCGGCATTTTCCGCCTGCTCCGCGCGGGGCGAAGGGGCAATGTCCCGGCCGCCTGCTGCGGGATCTGTCTGCTGGCCTATACGGCCAACAATCTCGTCAGCTTCCGCACCGCCCTGACCCTTCCGCTGATGTATCTGCTGCTTGGGCTGGGCGAGTATTACCTCGGACGGGGATCCGGGGATGTGAAAGAGAGAACCCGTAAATGAACGAATTACGAATCATCAAGGTGTCGGAGCTGCGTGCCAAGCTCTCCGCCATCCCCGGCAAGCTGATCCTGAGCGTGCTTTTGCTGGCCGGGATCAATTATCTGCTGGCCGGTCGTCCGGCCGATCCGCAGGAGATCCTGACCTATGTACAGGAGCGCCCCCTCGTGGAGGTGCTGGGATTTGTCGCAATCTACGGCGCGTGCAGCTATCTGTATTTTTTCATCCGGCTGATGCATCATGCGCTGTTCGGGATCGCGGCGGGCATCGCACTGGTCTGGGCGGCGGTGAAATTTTCTCCGATGATGAGCGTTTCGCAGCAGTTGGGCGTTGCGGCAGTGATGCTGCTCGGCGGACCGGTTATGGATCTGTGGCATTTTCTCCGCTACCGCAGCCTTCGCAGGCGCGTGATCGAGGAGAGCCGGAAGGCGCCGGAGTGGTACAACGGCGGAGACTACGAGGACGGCTACGGAGAGGGCTATGACAACGGCTACGGAAGCGGGTACGACAGCGGCTACGAACGCGGACGCGCCGCCGGAAGAGAGCAGGAGCAGCGCCGGGTGGAGGACTCTTACCGCGCCGGTGCAAGAAGCTTCCTCGAGGATGACTACGAGGATGACTACGAGGAGGAACCGCAGCCGCGCAGGGAGGCCCTTCCGGACCCCGGCGGTTTTTTCCGCGGATGCAGGGACGAAGCCTCCGTCAAGCGCCGCTACCGCGAGCTTTGCAAGGTGTATCACCCGGACAGCGGCAATGGAAGCGAGGAGATTTTCGTCGAGATCCAGGAGCAGTACCGGGAAGCCCTCGCCACATTTTGACGAAGCCCCGTTTTTTCGATATAATGAAGAGTAATAATTTTTGACTGCAAGGAGAGGAAAAATGACGAACAAAGGTCCCTATTATCTGACGACGGCAATCGCATACACGTCCGGCAAGCCGCATATCGGCAACAGCTACGAGATCGTGCTGGCGGACAGTGTGGCAAGATATAAGCGCGCGGACGGTTATGATGTGCATTTCCAGACCGGAAGCGACGAGCACGGGCAGAAGATCGAGACCCGCGCGATCGAGGAGGGCATGAGCCCGAAGGAATTCGTCGACATGACCGCGGGTACGATCAAGCACCTGTGGGATATGATGAACACCTCCTATGACCGTTTTATCCGCACCACCGATGCGGACCACGAGCGCGAGGTGCAGAAGATCTTCAAGCGCTTCTATGAGCAGGGCGATATCTACAAGGGAGCCTACGAGGGCATGTACTGCACGGAGTGTGAGGCCTTCTATACCTCCTCCCAGCTTAAGGACGGCAAGTGTCCCGAGTGCGGCGGCGAGGTGCATCCTGCCAAGGAGGAAGCGTATTTCTTCCGTATGAGTAAGTATGCGGACCAACTGATCCGGTACATCAACGAGCATCCGGAATTCATTCAGCCCGTCTCGCGCAAGAATGAGATGATGAACAATTTCCTCCTGCCCGGTCTGCAGGATCTGTGCGTATCCCGCACCTCCTTCAAGTGGGGCATCCCGGTGGATTTTGATGACAAACATGTCGTTTATGTGTGGCTCGATGCGCTGAGCAACTACATCACCGGCATCGGCTACGATACGGATGACAGCAGCGATCTGTACAAAAAGTTCTGGCCGGCGGATCTGCATCTGGTCGGCAAGGACATCATCCGTTTCCATACCATCTACTGGCCGATCTTCCTGATGGCGCTCGGCGAGCCGCTTCCGAAGCAGGTGTTCGGACATCCCTGGCTGCTGCAGGGCGGCGAGAAGATGAGCAAGTCCAAGGGCAATGTGATCTATGCCGATGACCTCGTGGAGCTCTTCGGCGTGGACGCGGTGCGGTATTTTGTGCTGCATGAGATGCCCTATGAAAATGATGGCGTGATCACCTGGGAGCTGGTGACGGAGCGCGTCAATTCCGATCTGGCCAATACCCTCGGCAATCTGGTAAACCGCACGATCGCCATGAGCAACAAGTATTTCGGCGGCACGCTTTCGGATAAAGGCGTGATCGATCCCGCCATCGACGAGGATCTGAAGGCGGTGGTGACCGGCGCGTATGACCGCGTGGAAAAATGCATGGAGACCCTCCATGTGGCGGATGCGCTGACCGAGATTTTTGCGGTGTTCAAGCGCCTCAACAAATACATCGACGAGACGGAGCCCTGGGTGCTGGCGAAGGATCCGGCAAAGCAGGACCGCCTCGCTACGGTTCTGTACAATCTGGCGGAGGGCATCATCATCGGCGCTTCCCTGCTCGAGCCCTTCCTGCCCGATACGGCACAGAAGATCGCGTCCCAGCTCGGAACATCTCTTCGCTCCTTTGATCAGCTCGGCACCTTCGGGCTGCGCACGGACAGCGAAAGCAAAGTGACGGATGCGCCCGAGATCCTCTTTGCCCGTCTGGACAAAAACGAGATCCTCGAGAAGGCGGCTGCGATCCAGAAGCGCCAGAGAGAGGAATTCGTCGCACATCAGGAGAAGGCGACGGCAAATCTGGTAAAGGCCGGCAAGATGACGCAGCAGGAGGCGGACGAGAAGCTTGCGCAGCTGAAGGGAACCGCGCCTGCGGCGAAGGCAGAGGAGAAGCAGGCTCCGGAGGTAGAAGCGAAGGAGACCATCAGCTACGATATCTTTGACAAATGCCAGTTCCAGGTGGGAGAGATCCTGTCCTGCGAGGCTGTTCCGAAGTCCAAAAAGCTGCTCTGCAGCCAGGTGAAGATCGGCAACGAGACGAAGCAGATCCTCTCCGGGATCCGTCCGCATTACACCCCGGAGGAGATGGTCGGCAAGAAGGTGATGGTGCTGGTGAACCTCGCGCCCCGCGAGATGGCGGGACTGACCTCCGAGGGTATGCTTCTGTGCGCGGAGGACGCGGAAGGGAATCTGGCTCTGATGACGCCGGAGAAGGAGATGCCTGCGGGCGCTCCGATCGGCTGATCTGCGACAGGCATCCGAAAGCAACTGTTGACGGACCGTAATCACAAGGGGGTATCGCATGAAGAAAGAAAGTTTTTTCTACGATTCGAGAGACGGTATGAACAAGATTCACGCGGTTCGGTGGGAACCCGATGAGGGGGAGATCGTCGGTGTATTCCAGATCATCCACGGGATGGCGGAGTATGTGGAACGCTACGAGGACCTTGCGGAGTACATGACCGGCAAGGGCTGGGTCGTGGTCGGTGACGATCATCTCGGACACGGCCAGTCCATCCCGGTGGGCGGCGTACCCGGGTACTTCTGCCCGGTGGATCCGGCGACGGTGGTGGTGCGTGACGTGCATCGCCTCAAGAAGATGACGCAGGAGCTTTATCCCGGCAAGCCTTATGTGATCCTCGGGCACAGCATGGGATCCTTCATCATGCGGAATTATATTTTCCGGTACGGCACCGGTATTCAGGCGGCGATCATCATGGGCACCGGCATGCAGCCCCGCGGGCTGATCAAGGTGTCAAAATGCATCGCGGCGGTTCAGAAGCTCTTCCTCGGCGGGAAGCATGTGGCGCGCGGCCTCAACTCGGTGGCCTTCGGCGCGTACAACAAACGGATCGAAAATCCCCGCTCGGAGTACGACTGGCTGAGCGTCAATACCAAAAATGTGGACAAGTACCTGATGGATCCGCTCTGCGGCTTTATTTTCCCGGTCAACGGGTTCCAGACCCTCTTTGAGCTGATCGACCGTCTGCAGGATCCGAAGAATCTGCAGAATGTACCGAAGAATCTGCCGCTCCTGATCGTGTCCGGTGAGGAGGATCCGGTGGGCGATTACGGCATGGGACCGAAGCTTACGCTGGAATCTCTGCAGAAATACGGAGTAGAGGATGTCACCCTGAAGCTTTATCCCGGACTGCGCCATGAGATTCTGAACGAGGATGCACGGGAAGAAGTGAAAGAGGACCTGTATCAATGGATCATGAGCAAGATCTGAGCACTCCGGAAGAGATCACGTATCGCTGGGCGCGCCGTGAGGAATGGAAACCGGCCATGGCTCTGGTCTGGAGAACCTTTCTGATTTCCGAGGGCAGAACCTACTCGCAGGAAGGCGTCCGGCACTTTTTTGAATTCATCACGGATGATGATATCTACACCGCCTTTCTGAACGGCGGATATCAGATGCTGCTCGCCCTGTGCGGCGGAGAGATGGTGGGTGTGGCGACGCTGCGAAGCGGCAACCGCCTGAGTCTTCTTTTTGTGGAGGAGGGGCACCAGAAGCGCGGGATCGGCCGCGGACTGCTGGACAGACTGTGTGCGTATCTGAAAAATGAAGCGGGAGAGCGTTCCATCACGGTGACGGCGGCTCCCGAAGCTGTGAATTTTTACCGAAAATGCGGGTTCCTCGCGACGAGCGCCGAGCAGGATCATTCCGGCATCCGCGTCGTTCCGATGGAGCGCGTTTTCGGGAAACTGTGAGGTGTAAGTTTTTATGAAATTTCTGAACATTGACAGCCCCCTGATGGTATTTCTCGGCAAGGTGGCGGACCTGATGTGGGTCAATATCCTGACGCTGATCCTGTGCATTCCCATCGTCACGGCCGGTGCGGCCTTTACCGCCATGCACTATGTCTGCCTGAAGATCGTGCGCGACGAGGAGTGCTACATCACCAAATCGTATTTCAAATCCTTCAAGGAAAATTTCGGACAGGCCACGGTTCTCTGGCTGCTCATGCTGCTTGTGTTCCTGATCTTCATCGGTGATTTCTATCTGATCCTGAACAAGCAGGTGAACCTTCCGAGCTGGACCAACATGCTGCTCCTGGGCATTGCGCTGCTGGTGCTGCTCGTCATGATCATGATCTTCCCGGTGCAGGCCAAATTTGCCAATCCGATCCGCGGCACCATCAAGCTGACGACCGCAGTGGCGATCGCCCAGCTTCCGAGAACCTTTGCGTCCCTCGTGCTGATGGTCGTTCCCTTTGTGCTCGGATATATGTTCTACCAGGTGATCCCCATCGTATTCCTGCTCGGACTCTCGGTGCCGGCCTATGTCAGTGCCATGATGTACAACAAGACCTTCAAAAAGATCGAGGACCGCTACATGGAGGAGCATCCCGAGGAGCAGCCGCAGGAGGAGGACGACGGCGTGCGGATCTTCAGCGATGCGCCGATCCTTCCGGATACGGACGAAGGGGCCAAAGACGGGGACAAGGCCTGATTTACTTAAAATATTTGGGGAAGTTTCGCGGATATCTTGTAATAAAAGACAAAATGTGACAAAATAAAAATAATATCTGATAACTTCGGCAGAAGGTGTTCTTTTTTCTGTCTAACTGAGGCAATGGGGATGGCTGGCAAACAGAAGGGGCAAAAGAAGCTGTTCTTATATGGGGGGTGTGTTCTGGCGCTGCTTGCTTTGATCGCAGGCTTTGTTGTCGTGCATCACTCCAATACCAGCTTTTCCCAGGCGGAGCAGATGGTCAGCGATCAGGTGGAGACGCTGATGCTCTCGGAGACGGGAGAGATCGACCTGCTGTTCCAGAAGACTTCCATCGCCGGGTTCACCTCGGTGGCCAGCCTCGGAAGCAACGGATATTACGGGAAGAGTGCTACGACCACACTCCTTACCAATATCAACAAGACCTGCAATGCCTACCTTTCCATGTACTGCACGACGGACGGCACCGCCTTCGACCAGAACGGCAACGTGCATCAGCTTCCCGAGGATGCTTATTCCGGTGCCCTGTCCAGTTCGGCATTCTATTTTTCCTATGTCAAGGACGATCTGGTCACCGGATCCGACGCCATCGTGTATTTTGCTCCCGTGACCAAGAACAGCGAGCTCTACGCACATCTGATCATCTATCTCGATCCCAGGATCATAGCCAAAGCCAATAAGGATGCCGATTTTGGCAAGGCCTATTTCTATGTCATGGCGGACGGCGCCCAGAATGCTCTGTTCCACGGCGGGACGCGCACGGACGAGAAGCTCCTCGGCGGGGACTTCTTCCAGAACGGAGCCGTCTATGCGGACACTTCCTACAGCTGGGCGAATTTTAACCGCAACATCCGCTCGAGGACGAGTACTTCCACACTCGTCAAGACCGAGGGCGGGGAGTACATCCTCTACGCACAGCCCCTCGAGAGCGCGGGATGGACGGTGATCTACGGTGTGCCGCACGCATACTATCAGAACAAGATCGAAGCGGTGAGCGAGCCCTATCGACGGATGAAGGTGGAACTGATCCTCATCTTTGTCGGTGCGCTGGTGCTGTACGTGTCGGTCTATGTCATTTCCTCGAATGTGTCGAAGAAGCAGCACAAGAACCTGGAAAACAAGGCGGATACCGATCAGCTGACCGGTCTGACCAACAAGCTGGCCACCGAGCGCATCATCAAGGAATATATGGAGACGCACCCGAACGGGGGCGGTGTCATGGTCCTGATCGACGTGGACAACTTCAAGAAGATCAACGATACCATGGGACATGCCTTCGGAGACGAGGTGCTGCGCCAGCTCGGCCTGCGACTCAAGACGCTCTATCGTGTCACGGACGTCGTCGGGCGCATCGGCGGCGACGAGTTCATGGTATTCCTCAAGGATGTCAAGGATCCTGCCATCATGAAGCGCGAGGCCGGCAAGATCATCACCTTCTTCGCGGGCTTCCAGGTGGGAGAATACGTGAAGTATTCCGTCACCGGCAGCCTCGGTGCAGCCATCTTCCCGGTGGATGCAGCGGACTTTGACAGCATGTACAAGCGTGCGGACGCCGCACTTTACAAGTCCAAGAAGAACGGCAAAAACCGGCTTACCTTCTACGATGAGCTGGATGGACAAAATGACGAAGAAAAAGAATAATCTTTGTATAAATGTGGTATGGCGCTGCAGACGGCAGCTGTCTTATACTAGCACAGTAAGAGATCGTAGGGTCTCGATCAATCAGTCAATGTAGCTTTGAAAGGAGCAAATCACTATGGCAAGTTTGTCTTTAAAGAACATCTGCAAGGTGTATCCGAACGGCTTCGAAGCAGTTAAGGATTTCAATCTTGAGATTAAGGATCAGGAGTTCATCATCTTCGTCGGTCCTTCCGGATGTGGTAAGTCCACCACCCTTCGTATGATCGCAGGTCTGGAAGATATTTCCTCCGGCGAGCTGAGAATCGGCGACAAGGTTATGAACGATGTAGAGCCGAAGGACCGCGATATCGCAATGGTCTTCCAGAACTACGCTCTGTATCCTCATATGTCCGTGTACGATAACATGGCATTTGGTCTGAAGCTGAGAAAGGTTCCCAAGGACAGAATCGACAGCATGGTTAAGGAAGCTGCGAAGATCCTGGATCTGACCGCTCTGCTGGATCGTAAGCCCAAGGCTCTGTCCGGTGGTCAGAGACAGCGTGTTGCAATGGGCCGTGCAATCGTCCGTGAGCCTAAGGTATTCCTGATGGACGAGCCTCTGTCCAACCTGGATGCGAAGCTGCGTGTTCAGATGAGAATCGAGATCGCGAAGCTGCACCAGAGACTGGGCACCACCATCATCTACGTTACCCACGACCAGACCGAGGCTATGACCCTGGGCGATCGTATCGTCGTTATGAAGGATGGCGTTATCCAGCAGGTTGATTCTCCTCAGAATCTGTATGAGAAGCCCGCTAACCTGTTCGTTGCAGGATTCATGGGATCTCCTCAGATGAACTTCCTGGATGCTACCGTTAAGGTTTCCGGCGAGACCGCTAACCTTGAGATCGCAGGCCACAGCATTCCTCTTCCTCCCGCTAAGTCCAAGAAGCTGATCGAGGGTGGTTATGACGGAAAGGTTGTTACCTTCGGTATCCGTCCTGAGGATGTATACGATTCCGAGATGTACATCGAAGCTTCTCCCGCAAGCGTATTCGAGTCCACCGTTAAGGTGTACGAGCTTATGGGCGCTGAAGTGTTCCTGTACTTTGATCTGGAAGAGTTCCCGATCACCGCTAGAGTCGATCCTCGTACGACCGCAAGACCGGGCGACACCATCAAGTTTGCGATCGATATCGAGAAGATTCACGTATTCGATAAGGAGACTGAGGTCGTTATCACCAACTAGTCCGTATCTTATAAGTCCCGGGCATTGCCCGGGACTTTTTTCACTTTGAGAGGTTGCTTACATGATAAACAATCAGATTTTGCAAAGCAGCATTGATGAATGGAGCGCCATCAGCAAGGCGAAGCTGGGCGTCTACGATCTGCAGGGGAATCCGCTGGCGCTGACCGGAGATGCCATCCCGGCCTCCACGATCTGCAGCTTCCTGGAATCGGAGGCTGCAAGCCAGGTGATCGGCGAATGCCATCTGATGAAGGTGCTGGAGGACGAGGAACCGATCTACGTCCTCAGCGCGCTGGGTTCCGGAGAGGACGACACCTACACGATCGCGAAGATGGCGGTCTCCTCCCTGAGAGTCATCAGCAAAGCCTACAAGGAGCGTGTGGACAAGGACAATTTCTACCAGAACCTGATCCTGGACAACATGCTGCTGGTGGATGTCTACAACCGCGCCAGAAAGCTGCGCATCGAGAATGTCCAGAACCGTCTGGTATTCCTGATCGAGACTAACGGCGGAGAGGACAATATCGCCCGGGATCTGCTGAAGGGGATGTACACGCCCCAGAGCGGCGATGCCGTGACTTCCGTGGATGAGAACACCATCATCCTGATCAAGTCCATGCGGGAGAAATACACCGCCGAGGATACGGATGCGATCGCCAATACCATCGTCAGTACGCTCAATACCGAAGCGATGCTGCGCGTAAAAGTAGCCTATGGAAGTGTGGTCGGAGAGCTCAAGGATGTCTCCAAATCCTTCAAGGAGGCCAAAGTGGCGCTGGAGGTCGGCAAGATCTTCTACGCGCACCGCAGCGTGATCTCCTATGCGACCCTCGGCATCGGCCGGCTGATCTATCAGCTGCCCCAGAGCCTCTGCGAGATCTTCATCGATGAGACCTTCGGCGGAGATGTGCCGGATCTCGACGAGGAGACCCTCAGCACGCTGGACAAATTCTTCGAGAACAATCTGAACGTGTCCGAGACGGCGCGCCAGCTCTTCGTGCACCGCAACACACTCATGTACCGTATCGAGAAAATACAAAAGAGCACCGGTCTGGATCTGCGATCCTTTGACGATGCTCTGACGTTTAAGATTGCACTGATGGTGCAAAGCTATCTGGAATACCTGGAAAACCAGGGCGGGAACTACTGATCCGTCCCTTCGGGCGCCGGCTTGTGCGCCGGATCCGGTGCGTCCTCCAGCGCGGGCAGGATCCCGGTGCCGTCAAAGGCGGGGATAAAGCTTTCCTCCGCGACATCGCCTTCCTGCACGAAACCGCAGGTGATGCCGATCTGCTCGGCAAACCGCACGACCCGGTCGTATTCCTCGGGCGTCACACGGCGCTCCAGCAGAGGATCGGAAGGGAATGCTCCGATCGGTGTATACTGACTCATAATGCTGATATAGATCCTGTCCCCGAATGCCTCGTGCAGACGGCGCAGGATCTTTTTGCTGTCCCGCGTCTCGCCGGGCAGGACCATATGCCGGACGATGACGCCGCGCTGCATCATCCCGTCCGAAGAGAAGACGGGTTCCCCGACCTGTCGCACCATCTCGGTGATGGCGGCAAAGGCAACCTCAAAATAATCCGGCGCATGGGAATACCGCGCGGAGAGCTCGGGAGAGAAGTATTTGAGGTCGGGGAGGTAGAGATCGGCGAGCCCCTCCAGGAGTCTGAGGCTTTCCACCTCCTCGTATCCGGAGGAATTGTACAGCACGGGAATGTGGAGTCCCTCCCCGCGGGCACGGCGCAGGGCGATGCAGATGTGCGGCAGAAAATGGGCGCCGGTGACCAGGTTGATATTGTGCGCCCTCTTTGCCTGAAGCTCCAGGAAGACCTCGCTGAGCCGCTCCGCGGAGATCTCATATCCCTTCTCTCCGAGGGCGATCGTGCGATTTTGGCAGTAGATACAGCGAAGCGAGCACCCGCTGAAAAAGACGGTGCCGGATCCGCCTGTGCCGGACAGCACCGGCTCCTCCCACATGTGGAGACCGGCCCGGGCGCAGCGAAGCGAAGCACTCTCTCCGCAATAGCCGCGCTTTCCTTCCCGGCGATCCGCATGGCAGCGCCTGGGACAAAGTGTGCAGTCTGCATAGAGCGCAAGCAGAGCGTCCGGATCCTGTGCAGTTGTAACATTACCGGGAAAATTCATGGGATCGATCCGAAGGTTTGACGAGCCACGCAAGGGTGGCGCGATGGAAACAGTGACAAAAATACAAATGTCATGCATCGCCGGGTTCTGCAGCTCCGCCCAGCACCCTTACGGCACATGGAGTACCTGTTTAGTGCTGCTATGTTCCCATCCTGACACGGTTCGCAGGCTCGCATCGCGCAAGACCAGACTTCAACACCGCAGGATATCCCGACGACACACGACTTAGTAAGTGTATAAAGTTTTAAAGGAAAAGTCAATTTCCGGCTGCTTTGTCAAAATGCACAAAATTCGTTTTGCAAAAAAATGATATTTTGTGCGTTCTACGGGTAGTATTTTTGTATCCACGTATGTAAAATAGGTTTCAACAGCAAAGGCGCTGGTACTGGGGTACCTGCGTCTTTTTTTATCTGCTTTTTCAGATGGCTGTTACGTTTTTCCATTGAATCGAATGGCGGCGACGTTCACCACCCCTTGGAATGTCAAAGCCAGGATGAGGACAGGGATGCATCGGTGCTGCGACTCACAGATGCTACCTGCAAATATCCCCGGGTGCTTCCACCACCCGGGGATATTTGCGTCTGTATCTTACCGTTCGGATACCGCTCCGATCAGCGTTTGGATATCCTCGATGCCTTCCTCGCTCATGTAATCCCAGATGCCCTGGATGACATGCTCTGTCGCATACGGATCGATGAAATTCATGGTGCCGACCGATACCGCCGTAGCGCCTGCGAGCAGCATTTCGATCGCATCCTCGGCGGAGGAGATCCCGCCCATGCCGATGATGGGGATCTTGACCGCCTGGGCCGCCTGGTACACCATGCGAACGGCCACGGGATGGATCGCGGGACCGCTGAGTCCGCCGGTTTTATTTGCCAGCGCGAAGGTGCGCTTGTGGATATCGATCTTCATGCCGGTCAGCGTATTGATCATGGACAGGGCGTCCGCGCCTGCACTCTCGGCTGCACGGGCCATCTCCGCGATGTCGGTTACATTCGGGGAGAGCTTCAGGATGATGGGCTGCTTGGCATGTGCCTTGATCTCCTTCGTGATCTCCTCGAGCGCTTCCGGCCGCTGGCCGAAGGAGATGCCGCCCTCCTTCACGTTCGGGCAGCTGACATTGATCTCGAGCATGTCCACTTCGGGATGATCCCCGAGGCGCTCCGTCACTTCCACATAATCGGAGATGGAATGTCCGCAGACATTCACAATGATACGCGTGTCATATTTTGCCAGGAAGGGAAGATCCCGCTCCAGGAAAACATCGATGCCGGGATTCTGCAGGCCGATGGCATTGAGCATGCCACCGTACACCTCGCTGATGCGGGGCGTCGGATTTCCGGGCCAGGGGACATTGGCCACTCCCTTGGTGACGACGGCGCCGAGCTTGTTTAAGTCGACGAACTCGCTGTATTCCATCCCTGAGCCGAAGGTTCCGGAGGCGGTCATCACGGGATTTTTAAAGGTTACACCGGCTATACTTACCTGAGTATTCATCAGATCTCCACCTCCCTCGCTTCAAAGACAGGCCCTTCGGTACAGATGCGGGCGTTGTTGACATGGGAATGCGCGTCCGGCTGCGTGGTCTTTACCACACATCCCAGACATGCGCCGATGCCGCAGGCCATGTGCTCCTCCAGCGACAGGTACGCGGGGACATCCCATTCGAGCGCGAGCTGCTTGACGCTGCGCAGCATGGGAAGCGGTCCGCAGGCAAAGATCATATCCGCCTTGATATCAAAATCCTCGATCGCGTCCATCACGGTTCCGCGTGCGCCGGTGCTGCCGTCCTCGGTGGCGACATAGACGCGGCTGTAGGCCTCGAGATCTGAGCGGAGGAACGTATCGCTGTCCCGATAGCCGAGGGCGCTGACGATCTCGATCGTATTGCCGATCATCAGCTTGGAGCTCATGAGGGCCATCTCACGCGCCAGCTCCACGAGGGGCGGGATACCGATCCCACCGCCGATCAGCAGCACTTTCTTGCCCTTGGCGGCCTTCAGATTGTATCCGTTGCCCAGGACGCCCATGATGTTGATCACGTCGCCCTCCTGATAGGTAGCGAATTCCCGGGTACCGTCTCCGGCCACGCGATAGACGATCCGGATGCTCCGCTTGTAGCCGTCGATCTCACAGATGCTGATCGGACGCGGCATCAGAAGGCTTCGGTCCTTCGGGTACAGTACGATAAACTGTCCGGCCTTGGCCTGCTCTGCCAGCTTGGTCTCGATCCACATGTCATAGATGCCGGATGAGATCTCCCGCTGGGATAAAACTACTGCTTCTTCCTTTCTCTTCATTACGCACCCCCTATACTTGATAGATCACTCTGCCTCCGCAGATGGTATATTGTACCTGTCCGGTCAGTTCCCACCCGATGAAGGGGGAATTGGTGGCCTTCGAGGCAAATCCCTCTTTTGTAACCGTCCATCGCTTCTTCGGATCAAAGAGCACGAGATCCGCGGCTTTCCCTTCCGCGAGGGTCCCCGCATCCAGATGATACACCTGTGCGGGACCGGTGCTCATGCGGTGCAGGAGCTGCTGCATGGACAGGTAGCCCTTATCGACCAGTTCCGTGATGCCCAGCGCCAGACTCGTCTCGAGCCCGGTGATCCCGCTGGGAGCCTGCGTCAGACCGGCGGCCTTCTCGCCTTCCGTATGCGGCGCGTGGTCGGTTGCGATCATATCGATGGTGCCGTCCCGCAACCCTTCGATGATGGCGAGGCGGTCTGCTTCCGTGCGAAGCGGCGGGTTCATCTTGGCATTGGTTTCGTACCGGATGGCGGCTTCCTCCGTCAGCGTAAAGTGGTGCGGCGTCGCCTCCGCGTGTACATCCGTGCCGGCTGCTTTCGCTTCGCGCACCAGGGCAACGCCCTCCGCGGTGGAGATATGCTGGATGTCGATCCGGCCGCCTTCTTCCGCGGCCAGCTTCAGATCCCTTTGGATCATGGCAATCTCCGCCATGCGGTCCGCGCCGTAGATGCCGAAATGCTCCGAGACCGCGCCGTGATTGTAGCCGGGATTGCGGATATATTGCGGATCCTCCTCATGGAAGCTGATGGGGATCCCGAGCTCTGCAGAGATCCGCATGGCCTCCCGCACCAGCGCCTCGTCTAAGATCGGCACTCCGTCGTCCGTCATCCCCACGGCTCCCTGCCGGAAGAGCGCGCGCAGATCCGTCAGCTCCCTGCCCTTCATGCCCTTCGTGACATTGACGCAGGCGTAGGCGCGTATCCCGGTCCCGGCGCCCTTCTCCAGGACATATCGAAGCGTCTCCGCATTGTCGATGGTGGGACGGGTGTTGGCCATCATCACCACGCTCGTAAAGCCGCCCCTGGCAGCAGCTTTTGCACCGGTCAGGATGTCCTCCTTGTCGGTGAAGCCCGGATCGCGGAAATGTACATGCACATCCACGAGTCCCGGCGAGACCACGAGTCCGGAGGCATCGATGACGCGGTCTGCCTCCTTCCCCGCACCGGCCGGGGCGATGATTCCTTTTTCCTCATCGATCCACAGATCCCGGACGACTTCCGTCCGATCCGCCGGATCGATCACATATCCGTTTTTGATCAGCAGCATATGATCCGCCTGTCCCGGGCACAGCCCGAATCGTTTGATTATTCTGATTATAACACAAGAAGGGGCGGAGGTGTTGGAGAATAAGGGGAAGTATGGTAAGATAAACACAGATTGTATGAAAATACGTACAATTCCGAAAAGAGTAGACGGATATTTATGAAGATCACCGAGAAGGCATACGCAAAAATCAATCTGTCCCTGGACGTTCTGGGGCGCTATCCCAACGGGTACCATCAGGTCGCGATGATCATGCAGACCATCGGGCTGCACGACGAGCTGGAGTTGTGGGAGGCCGAAGAGGTCCCTGCTCCGGGCGATCCCCGTATCCTCCTGTCTCTGTCGGAGGAATGGGATCCGCAGCAGGCCATGATCGCACCGCAGTCCATGCGGGCGCTCTCCACGGGCCCGGACAATCTGATCGTCCGCGCGGGTGAGCGGCTTCTGGAAGCCTGCGCGCCGGCGTACGAAGGACAGATCCGGATCCTTCTGAAAAAGAGGATCCCGGTGGCGGCCGGCATGGCTGGAGGCAGCACCGATGCGGCGGCTGCGCTCCGAGGCATAAACCGACTCCTTCGCCTGGGATGCTCCGATCAGCAGCTGTGCGAAATCGGGGCTTCGCTCGGGGCCGATATCCCGTACTGTATCCGCGGCGGGACCGCGCTGGCGGAGGGGATCGGCGAGATCCTGACACCTCTGTCACCTTGCCCGGAGCTGGTGCTGGCGCTGGCCAAGCCGGCGGTGGGCGTCTCGACGGCGGAGGTGTATCGTGATCTGGACCGCGATTTTGAGCGCGTCACACACCCGCAGGTGGAGGCGATGCGTGCGGTGATCGATGGAAAACCGGCGGACGCAGGCAAAATCCTGCCGCTGCTCGGCAATGTGCTGGAGACCGTGACGATCCCGAAATGCCCCGTCGTGGGGCAGATCCGGGACAGATTCCTGCAGCTTGGGGCGCAGGCGGCGCTCATGAGCGGAAGCGGACCGACCGTCTTCGCCCTCTGTGAGACCGAGGAGCTGGCCCGCAGCGCAGCGGAGCGGATGCGCGCGGAGGGACTCGCCGAAGAGGTCTGCGTCACCCGGACGATCCGGCCGGATATACTTTGAGTTACGATGGGGAGAGAACCTGAATATGGCAAAATCAAAAATGAAAATAGATGAATTCCTGCCGCTGCGGGATTCCGTGTTCAATGAGCTTCGGTCGGAGATCCTGACCGGGGAGCTCGAGCCCGGGGAGAGACTGATGGAGATCCATCTGGCCGACCGCCTGGGGGTCAGCCGTACCCCGATCCGCGAGGCGATCCGCATGCTCGAGCTCGAGGGGCTGGTGACCATGATCCCGCGCCGCGGCGCGCATGTGGCCCAGATCACGGAGAAGAGCATGAACGATGTCCTCGAGGTCAGGGAAGCCCTCGACGCGCTCTGCGTGGAGCTCGCCTGCGAGCGCATTACCGCGGAGGAGCTTAAGAAGCTCGAGGAAGCCGCGCAGAATTTCGAGGCCTCGGTCCGGTCCAATGACAATCACGCGATCGCGCAGGCGGATGTGGATTTTCACAATGTCATCATACGCGCGACGCGCAACGATCGCCTGATCTCCGTGGAGGAGACCCTGTCCCAGGCCATCTACCGCTACCGCTACGAATATATCAAGGACACCGACGGGCATGCCAATCTCGTCCTGGAGCACCGGGAGATCCTCGAGAGTCTGAAGAACCGGGACGGCGCCCGTGCTTCCGAGGCAGCCCGGACCCACATCGAAAATCAGAGAAAATCCATCATCCGTCAGATCCGTCAGGAACAGGACCGGAAAGGATAAGGCGGAAGATGCGCGAAGGAGACGTATGAGACAGGCCGTGACCTTTCTCCTGGAGGGGCGCCATTATCGGGAGAGCCACTGGGAGACCAATACCACAACCGGACAGGGCATCTACAGCGAGCGGGGCGAACTGTCCATCCTCCACTATCAGGAGGAAGCGGAGGGCAGCAGGATCCGCACGAAGATCTCCTGGAAGGGAACGGCGCTGGAGGTCGAGCGCAGCGGAGATGTGCAGAGCAGCCTCGTCTATGAGATGGGGCAGGAGCATGTCTGTCCCTACCAGACGCCCTTCGGCGTCATGGACATCCATACCTTCACACAGGCCATCGAGGAGACGCGGACGGATGAGGGCCTTACCCTGCTCGTGACCTATCGGATCGCGTACGGGGAAGAGGAGGAGCCGCAGAAGGCGGTCCTTCGGCTGGAGATCCGCCTGCACCCGCAGGAGGCCTGATCGGAAGGAAAAGCAACAAAAAAGAACGCTCCCGCGGGAACGTTCTTTTTCTCTTATTCTTTTTCTCTTATTTGATCGGCTTTGCGCCCGCCTTCTCCTGCAGCTTGTCCACAAATTTGCGGAAGCCGCTCTTCTTCACGGGCTCTGCCTTGGCATTCTTGCGCAGTCCCTTGACCTCGAGTACATAGATGCCGCTCACGGAAGCCTTGACTTCCTTCTTGACCGGAACATCATCGAAGATCTTCTCCTCGCAGATCAGGTTCATCACCTGCGGTCCGACCTTGGCCTTGATGATGGGGACCTTCGCGCCGCGCAGCATCTTCGGCGTCTGGTCGAGCACCATCTGGGGCAGCCCGGCGTCCTTCATCTTCAGGCGCTTCTTGTCGATGACCAGCATCGAGATGGTCTGCTTGTTCTGCTGCAGCATGGCATTCTGCTCATCCTGCTTCTTCTGTGCGCGCTTCCCGAGAAAATACAGTACAATGATGAGTGCGATCAGCACCACCAGGATCACAATAGCAACGATAGCACCGGTAGGCATATTGGTTCCCTCCCTGATAAGGATGAATTGCGGATCCGAATCGGATCGTACGCATCTATTCTAGCAAATTTCTCCCCGTACGGCAACAATCCATTTGGAACCTTACCTGGTTTGTGATACAATAAATTAACTATGGAACAAAAGAACCAAGAGGAGTCATTATGAAAAAATCGAACAAAATCGCTGCCGGAATGTTGACCGTTCTGACAGCACTGCTCTTTTGTGCCTGCGGCAATGCCTCGGGCGATAAGGATGCAACCACCGTCACCGACCTCCATGTGGAGAAGTATCTCTCGCTCGGTGACTATTCCAATCTTCAGATCTCCGTCCCTCCCGTGGTGATCGACGAGGATTACCTCGCCTATCTGGTGAAGACGATCTACTCGAATTCCGGAAGCGGAGTGGAGGAGAGCACCTGGATCACCGACCGCGCCGTGGAGGACGGTGACCTGATCAATCTGGACTATTCGGGCAAGAAAGACGATGTCGTCTTTGACGGAGGCACGGCCGAGAAGCAGACCCTCTGGATCGGCTCCGACAGCTTTATCGACGGCTTTGAGGACGGCCTGATCGGCGTACAGCCGGGAGAGACCGTGGACCTGAATCTTACTTTTCCGGAAAATTACGGCAATGCGGACCTGGCCGGTGCGGATGTCGTCTTTACCTGCACGGTAAACGGGATCCTGCCCGAGGAAGAGATCTACAACGTGATCAATACCCAGACCGCCACCGATGCGGAGACGCCGATCACCGACATGGCAGGTCTTGAGGCCTATTGCAGAAATTATCTCGAGGAGATGGAAAGGGGTAATTCCGATACCCAGTCCCTGATCATCGATGAGCTGGAGAAGATCATTTCCGTCAAGAAGGATTTCCCCGAGGCCATCGTGACGGAGTACAAAAACCAGTATCAGGAGATGCTGTCCTACTACGCGCAGATGTACGGCGTCGATGAGGAGACCTTCCTGAGCAGCTATCTGGGAATGTCCCGCACGGAGTATGTGGAGGACATGAGCGCCCGCCAGCTGAAGATCGACGCGGCGTGCCAGCTGATCGCCAACGAGCTCGGCCTGGGGCTGGACGATGCGGCTCTGGAGCAGCGCCTGTCCGACTACGCGGCTTCCAACGGGGTCGATGTGGACACGCTCCTGGCCAATACCACCCGTGAGGAGGCGCGCGTCACCTTCATGGAGCAGGATGTCATCGCATACCTCACCGAGCATGCAACCGTTTCCGAGAGCGAATAGGATCATTCAATCCATAAGGAAGAAGGCGACTTATGAGAAGAGGGAAGCCCGTGAAAAAAGCATATCGTTTTCTGGCCGTGCTGCTGGCTGTGAGCATGACAGCCCTTCAGCCCCTGCCGGTTTTCGCCGAAAAATCGGATGAGATCCAGAACCAGATCGACGACCAGAAGGACAAGATCGACGATACCAAGGATAAGCTGGACGCGCTGAACGAGCAGCTCTCCGAGCTCGAGGATGAGGAAGCCATCATAGAAGAAGAGATGGACGACATCAAGGCGAACCTGGTCGACACGATGGCGGAGATCGCCATCAAGGAGGACGAGATCTCGGCCAAGCAAAATGAGATCACCGTCAAGCAGGGGGAGATCGACGAGACCCAGACGGAGTACGATCAGGCGGTGATCGATGAGCAGAATCAGTACGACGCCATGGTGTCCAGAGCCCGCATCACCTACGAGCGCGGCAATCCGACCGTCGTATCCCTGCTCCTTTCGGGAACCGGACTCGCCGATGTCCTCAACCATCTGGACTATATCGAGAAGATCTACGAATACGATCGGGCCAAGCTGGAGGAGTACACGCAGGCCAAGGAAAATACCAAGCTCCTCTGGGATAAGCTGGAGACCGAAAAAGCCGAACTGGAGGTACAGGAGGCCGCACTTCAGACGGATCTGTCCTCCCTCGAGAGCTCCAAAGCCGAGCTGGAGGGGATCAAGGTCCAGCTCCAGGCCAAATTCGACGACTTTGAAGCGCAGCTGGCAGCAGCCCAGCGCAAGGCCAACGATGCCAAAAAGCAGCTCCAGGCGGAGAAGAACAAGCTCCGCGATCTGGAGAAGGAACGCGAGAAGGCGCTCGAGGACGAGCGCAAGCGCCGTGAGGAGGAAGACGGCGGCGGTTCCGGCGGCACCGGTGGCGGCGGAGGCGGTGGCGGCACCGGCGGCAGCTCCGATTACGACTCCATCATCGACAGCAGCGGCGGATCCTCCACCGGCAAGAGCATTGCAAAATATGCCTGCCGTTTCATCGGCAATCCGTACGTTTTCGGCGGCACCAGCCTGACCCAGGGCACGGACTGCTCCGGCTTTACCTACCGCGTATATGCGGACTTCGGCTACTCCATTCCCCGCACCTCCTCTTCCCAGAGGACGACCGGGACGGAGGTAAGTCTCTCCGAGGCTGTTCCGGGCGATATCGTCTGCTACAGCGGCCATGTCGGACTCTACATCGGAGGCGGGCTGATCGTCCACGCCAGCACCGAGCGGACCGGGATCAAGGTCAGCCGGGCGAATTACCGCACCGTGCTCAGTGTGCGCAGAATTGTGAATTAAAAAACTTTTTGTTTCCCCTAAAGTATTTCTGTTTCCACTCCGATAAACTTGATGTAACGCAGAAGAGGCATGCTTTTCTGCAGAGTCTATCAAGGAGGGAGGTCATCCCAATGCGTATTGAAGCTTATAACCAGGTACAGAGTATCTATCAGGCCCAGAAAGTGAACAAGGCCCAGAAGACCGCTCCCGCTTCACATGTTGCGGATCGCGTGTCCATCAGCAGCTTCGGAAAAGATATGGCCACCGCGAAGGCAGCGGTCAAGAATGCTCCGGATGTCCGTGCTGACGTGACTGCGCCGATCAAGGCACAGATCGATGCCGGAACCTACAGTGTGAGCACCGAGAGTTTTGCGGCAAAGCTCATGGCAAAGTATCAGGAATTGGGGTAATAGCCTGTGGCGAGTTTAATGGAGAACCTGATCGATGTCCTGAACAGGGAATGTGAGACATACGAGGGTCTTCTGGAACTGTCGCGCAAAAAGACGCCGGTGATCATCACCGGCAACCTCGAGGAGCTCTCGAGGATCACGGATGAGGAACAGGAGTATGCCAGCCGCCTTCAGAACCTGGACAAGACCAGGGCGGAAGTAACGGCGGACATAGCGAATGTATTAAACAGGGATGTTGAAGCGTTGAAGCTCACGAAACTGATTGAGATCCTGGCTGCCAGACCATCGGAGCAGTCGGCACTCATTGATGTTCGGGACAGATTGCAGAAGGTTGTTCACGCTTTGAGACAGGTGAATGAACAGAATAGCGAGCTCCTGAAGGATTCCATCGAGATGGTGCAGATCGAGATGAATCTGCTCCAGTCCTTCAAGGCGGCTCCGGAAACGGCCAATTATTCCCGTGGCGCGTATGCAACCGGTGATACCATGGGTGTCACGCGCGGGAATTTTGACGCGAAGCAATAGGAGAAACGATATGTCCCTGTGGAGTAGTTTTTCTGTTGGCGTGGGTGGACTGCAGACCAGTTCCAACGCGCTGAACACCGTTACCCACAACCTTACCAACGTGGATACGGAGGGGTTCACCCGCCAGCAGGTGCAACAATCAGACAGAGCGTATATTACAATCTCCAAGACGGCCAGCGCGATTTCTTTCCAGCAGACCGGCCTTGGAGTTTATTATTCTAATTCCAGACAGGTCAGGGATTATTTCCTGGACAAGACCTATCGCAGGGAGAACGGACGCAACGAATTTTACGAGGTGTCCTCCCAGACCCTGCATGAGGTCGAGGATCTGCTCGGGGAGCTGAACGGTGATTCGTTCCAGACCTCGATGAGCGATCTGTGGACGGCCGTCCAGGAGCTGACCAAGGACCCGTGTAATTCCGTTACGCAGGGTGCTCTGGTATCTCAGGCGGAAAAGTTCCTGGCAGATGCGCAGGCCGTATATGACGGTATGGCAAGCTACCAGGACAATCTCAACGCCCAAATCAAGCAACAGGTCGAACGTATCAACAAAATAGGAAAAGAGATTCTGGACCTGAACAACCGGATCCGTCTCATCGAGCTCTCCGGCGAGAGCGCCAACGATCTGCGCGACACGCGCAATTCGTACCTCGATGAGCTCTCCTCCCTCGCGGATATCGCTTATCAGGAGGAGGCCAACGGCGACGTCTCGGTCAAGATCGAAGGCGAGGACTTCGTCAAGGGAAGCCTGGTCTATGAGATCGGACTGCACTTCGAGCAGGACACCGGCTTCTATACACCGTTCTGGCCCCAGAATGCGGAATATACCATCAACAGAGACGGTCAGAAGGAATATGACATCACCAATGCCAAGGTCTTCAAGTTCAGCCGTCCGATCTCGGCGGATCTCGGAACGGACATCGGCGGACTCAAGGCCATGCTTCTGGCCAGAGGCGATCACAGAGCCAATTACACCGATATCGAGAACGGTTACGACGGCATCCGCGAATCCGTCCTGATGAATGTGCAGGCCGAATTCGACCAGCTGGTCCACAATCTCGAGCGAGCCGTCAACGGCGTCCTCGAGCAGGCGGCCGGAGTAAGGACCATCGGTCCGGACGCGACCGACCCTGCGGACATCGATCTCTACAATGCCCTGAAGGCAAATGATCCGAACTGGGCGGACGGCAAGACCTACCGTGTCATGAAGGCTTCCGACGACGGCTACATGACCGACACCGACGGATCGCCCCTGCAGCTTTTCCGGAAAAATACGACCGACGGCTTTACGAAGACATCGCTGACGGTCGGCTCGGAGACCGCAGACTACTGGATCTACAATGAGGAAGATCCGGCGGAGAACGAATCGCTCTACTCCGTGACCAACACCCAGATCAACAACAACCTCAAGCAGACCCCGACGCTGATGGGGTTCCGCCTGAAGGACGGATCCGAAGACACCGTGACGATGGACCGGCTCAAGGCAGTCTTCACCGATCAGGTCTACACTTTGAATCCATACGTACTCAAGCAGGTCAACCTCACCGACTACTACGGCGACCTGGTCGCCCAGGTGGCCAATTCGGCCTACGTGTACGAAAGTATCTATCAGAACCAGTCCACCACCGTGGAATCCGCGGCCAGTGCAAGAGATCAGGTGACAGCCGTGTCATCCGATGAGGAACTGTCCAACATGATCCGGTTCCAGAGCGCATACAATGCATCCAGCCGCTTTATCAATGTGGTAAACGAGATGCTCGAGCACTTGCTCAATCGTCTGGGATAATCCGCGGAAGGGGAACAGGAGGCGCCTATGGCATCCACATTTTTCGGTTTGAATATCGCATATTCCGGACTGCTGGCCAGCAATGCCGCGGTGAACACCACCGCCAACAACATTGCGAATGTCCAGACGGAAGGGTACAGCCGCCAGAAGGTGGATCAGAGAGCCGCCGAGGCCCTGCGCACCTGGCAGTCCTACGGCTGCGCCGGCGCGGGTGTCGAGACGCTGAGCATTGAGCGTGTCCGCGACGAATTCTACGATCAGAAGTTCTGGAACAACAGTACCTACGTCGGAGAATTCGACATGAAGGCTTACTACATGGCTTCCATGGAGGACTACTTCTACGACAGCGGTACCAACGGCGGATTCGCGACGATCTTCGATACCCTGATGAAGACCGGCATGCAGGAGCTTCTGAAGAATCCCGGTGACACCACGACGAAAACACAGTTCGTCGGCTATGCGGGATCCCTGACCGACTATTTCAACAGCATCACCGGCAACCTGCAGAACATCCAGAAGGATGTCAACGCAGAGCTGAAGCTGAAGGTGGACGAGATCAATTCCATCGCGGAAGAGATCGCCACCCTGAACGACCAGATCAACACCGTGGAGATGGGCGGAGCCAAAGCAAATGAGCTGCGCGACCGCCGGACCGTTCTCCTCGACCAGCTCTCCAAGATCGTGGATGTCACCGCGACCGAATCGCCGGTGACCGACCCCAACGATCCCGACCGTGTGACCGGAGCGACCAGACTCATCGTCAAGATCGCCGGCGGTCAGATGCTCGTGGATGCCAGACAGTACAAGAAGCTCGAGTGTGTGGCCAGACCCAATTACGAGAAGGTCAACCAGACCGATATCGACGGCCTCTATGATGTCTACTGGGACGACGGCCAGAAGTTCAGCCTCTACAACGCAGCCATGGGCGGAGCCCTCAAGGGTCTCGTGGCCATGCGCGACGGCAACAACGGCGAATACTTCCACGGCACGATTACGAACACAAGCGTATCCGCTTCGGAAGACACCGTCACGATCAGCGTGAGCGACACCTACCTCAAGAACCTGAACCAGTGCAACCTCTCCGACCAGGGCGGCGTCATCAACCTGGGCAATCAGGAATTCCACTACGATTCCTGGGATCTCGAGTGCAAGGTTGGTACGGACGGAGCGGTCAGCTACGAGTACACCTTCCACCTGCCCCAGGGCACCGGGATGGGCCAGAACCCGGCACATATCACCAATGATCGCGTGGGCAAGGAAGCGACGATCGGCGCATCGGTCAAGTACCAGGGGATTCCCTACTACATGAGCCAGCTCAACGAGTGGGTGCGTACCTTCTCCGAGAAGTTCAACGACATCCTGCTCTCCGGCAATGACAATACCGGTACGATGATGTTCACCGGCAATCATGAGACCGATTCCGAGCAGTACCAGTTCTCGAAGGACGCGGACGGCTATCGCTTCGACACCTTCGTCAGCGCGGCGGAAGCGGCGGCGGCAGCAGGCGAGACCACGATGGCGGACAAGAGCTTCAAGATCAACGTAAACGATGACACCTACTACCGCATGACGGCGGAGAACTTCTCCGTGCTCGCGGCCATGATCAATGATCCCGGCCTGATGAGCAATAAATACCGCACCGGCGACGGCGTCGAGCAGAACGACCTGCTTGAGGACCTCTCCAAAATGGTGACGGACAAGAGCGCGGCTTCGTTCCGCGGCAATTCCGCATCCGAGTTCCTCGAGTCCCTGCTCTCCGATGTGGCTCTGAACGCATCCAGTGCCAACACCTTCCAGAGCAGCTACACGACGATCGAAAAGCAGATCGATACCAGCCGACTTTCCATCTCCGGCGTCGATCAGGATGAAGAGGCGGTGAACCTGGTGAAATACCAGCATGCGTACAATCTTTCTTCCAAGATGATCTCCGTCTTCCAGGAGATCTACAACAAGCTGATCAATGAAACTGGGATTTGATGAATCCAGCGGATCCAGAACAGGAGGGAACCATGAGAATCACCAATAAGATCATGGAGCGCAACAACCTGACCAACATCAACAACAATAAAGTACTCGAGGATAAGCTGACCACACAGCTTGCCACCGGCAAGGTCGTCAATCGTCCTTCCGATGATCCCGTGGTAGCGATCCGTGCCCTTCGTCTGCGCAGCAATGTGACAGAGGTGACACAGTACTACAGCAAGAATATCCCCGATGCGAACAGCTGGCTGGATGTAACCGAGGATGCGCTCAAGAATCTCTCCACCGTCATCACCAGCATGATCTCCCAGACCACCAAGGGTTCCAACGGAGATCTGACCAGCGCTGACCGTCAGATCATTCTCGAGCAGATGAAAGCGCTGAATTCCGAGGTGTACGCGACCGGCGACGCGGACTACGCGGGACGCTATGTGTTTACCGGTTATCGCACCGACACCTCCTTAAGCTTCCAGAAGGAGACCGATCGTCAGTATACCATCACCGAGCAGCTCGGCATCGGCGCGATCGACCAGCTCACCTCCGTTGACACGGGCAATCTGCTGGACTGGACCGCGGCGAATTTCAATGCCGGCGCGATCGCGGGCATCACCGAGCAGGATGTCAGCAAGACGGACGTCTACCGCATCCGTCTCTCCTATGACAACTGCAACGGCGTGGGGCAGACCTCCTTTGATTACACGGACCGTGACGGCACGGTGCACACCGGCCAGACCGTCCCCGTGATCGAGTACTACGATGAGACCGGTACGCTGCAGACGCTCTCCACCACCGAGAAGAGCCTCGACTCTGATCCTTACGCCTCCGTCGGCGATGATGATGTGATCTACGTGCCCGAGACAGGCGAGATCCTCCTCGGCAAGAACTCTTACAACAAGCTGATGGCGCTGAAGGATGACCCTGTATCCCCCTCCACCGCGACCGTGGATGAGAGCAAATTCTTCATCACCTACCAGAAGACCGAATTCGAAGCGACCGACCTTCGTCCCGAGCACTATTTTTACTGCACCTCCCAGGAAGTCGAGGAGACGGCGCCGGGTTCCGGTACATTTAATGTTGTTCCGAACACGGAAATAGAATATAATAAAGATTACTTAAATACCACGATTGAGAAGCAGTCCATCGAGTACGATGTGGGCTTCAATACCGTGATCCGTGTGAATTCCACGGCGGATGAGTGCTTTGTGCTCGGGATCAGCCGTGAGGTGGACGATCTGGTGACTTCCCTTCAGAATGTATGCGATCTGGAAGATATTCAGAAGCGCATGAAGACAAAGCTCTCCGAGACCACCGATCCCGCACAGATCGAGACGCTGAACAATCAGCTGACCGCGATCGACAAGGCTCTGACCTATGCGAAGGATGTCTGCCAGAAGCGCTTTGAGAAGGGGATCACCTCCCTGCAGGGCTATCTGGATGACACGAACCTGGCGATCACCAACGTGGGTACCCGTAGCAGCAAGCTTGCGCTGATCGAGAGCCGTCTTCAGAATCAGAAGACCACCTTCGAGACCCTGCGCAGCGAGAATGAAGACGCGGATATCACCGAGGTGGCGATCAATCTCAACAGCGCGGATGTCACCTACCAGGCGGCACTCATGGCGACCGGTAAAGTAATGCAGCAGACGTTGCTGAGTTATATTTAAGGCTTATAGGGTAAAGGAGGACACTATGAAAGTCAACACACGCATCTTTGGCGAAATTGAGATTTCCGAAGAGAAGATTCTGAATTTTCCGAACGGCATCATCGGCTTTCCCGATCTGACCAGATTTGCCCTGGTTCATGATGAGGAGAAGGGTTCCGATGCAGGGATCCGTTACATGCTTTCCATTGACGAGCCCGCCTTTGCAATGCCCGTGATGGATCCGCTCATTGTCAAGCCTGACTATGATCCCCAGGTCGACGACGAGCTGCTCAGCGTGCTGGGCAATCTGACCCCCGAAAACATCATCGTGCTGGTCACCGTGACCGTACCTTCCGACCTGACCAAGATGACCGTCAACCTGCAGGGCCCCTTCGTGATCAATTCCGAGGAGCGCAAGGCTGCACAGATCATTGTGGACAGCAACGAGTATCCGGTTCGGTTCCCCATCTACGATATTCTGAAAAAGGGAAAGGACGGTGAATAAGTATGCTGGCTTTGTCCCGTAAGAAAAACGAAGCGATCGTGATCAACAACAACATCGAAGTGACGATCCTTGAGATGAAGGGTGACCAGGTCAAGATCGGTATCTCCGCACCCAAGGAGGTTCCCGTTTACCGCAAGGAGGTCTATCTTCAGATCCAGAATGCGAATAAGGAAGCCATCGATTCTTCCGGTATGGACGCTCTGAAGGATCTGCTCGGCAAATAAAACATGCATGACAGAAAAGTATAAACCTCGGTTTATACTTTTTTGTGTTAGGGTATCCCTTTGAAAAAATCAGATTATCGAAAACTGAAAAAACGGGTCAGCGGCATGATCGAGGTCGGCTATGTGGAGGATGCGATCGGCCGCGGATATGACTTTCTGAACCTGGGCGCGATCATCGTCAACCTGACCGTCAGTATCATGATGACCTTCGACGAGCTGATGGCGGTGTACGGACCGGTTCTGAAGGTCATTGAGGCGATCACGGTGGCATTTTTTGCCATCGATTATGTGCTGCGCGTCTGGACGGCCCCGGAGCTCTATCTCAATCACAGTCGGCTTCGGGCGACGCTGCGCTACCTATTCTCCTTCAACGGCATCGTGGATCTGCTGTCCTTCCTGCCCTACTACCTGCCGGTCTTTTTCCCGGCGGGGGCCGTGGCGTTCCGCATGTTCCGCGTGATGCGTATTTTCCGCCTTTTCCGTCTGAATGCGTACTATGACTCGCTTAATGTCATCACCGAGGTCATCGTCAGCAAGGGCCGGCAGCTTCTGTCCTCCATCTTTGTGATCCTCGCGATGATGCTGGCTTCGAGCCTGTGTATGTACAGTCTCGAGCACCAGGCACAGCCCGAGGTCTTTGACAATGCCTTCTCGGGCATCTGGTGGGCCGCCAATACGCTGCTGACGGTCGGATACGGCGATATCTATCCGGTGACGCCGGCGGGGCGTGTGATGGGTGTCATCATCGCGTTTCTCGGCGTAGGTGTGGTAGCCATCCCCACCGGTATCATCAGCGCCGGTTTCGTCGAGCAGTACACTCGCCTGAAGAAGATCGGAGACAACCCGAACGAATCCGAGCTGCGCTTTATCAAGGTGACGATCGATCCGGACGATCCCTGGTGCGGGAAGAAGATCAGCGAGCTGAAGCTTTCCACCGATATTCTGGTGGCGACCGTCCTGCGCGAGGGCAAATCCCTGGTGCCGCGCGGGGACCTGCTGCTGAAGCAGGGGGATATGCTGGTGCTCGCGGCGGAGCATTTTCACGATGATATCAACATTACCCTCAAGGAAGTCGCCCTGAAGAAAAACAATCCCTGGGTCGGCGTGCGGATCCGGGATCTGGCCATCTCCCGCATGACCTATATCATCTCCGTGAAGCGCGGAGGGGAGCTGATGATCCCCAGAGGGGAGATGATCCTGCAGGAAAATGACCGGCTGCTCCTCTATACAAAGGAGCATCTGCCGGATGCGCATCCCGTGACCATGCGTCAGGACTGAAAGGATTTGCTTGACACCCCACATAAATAAAAGTACAATAGCATAGCGGTTTTAGCCGCACCTATATCATTAATCATAAGAAGGGAAACTGTCATGGAGGAGAAGAAGAACATTCTTACCTATGAAGGCCTTAAGATGTACGAGGATGAACTCCACGATCTCAAGGTCGTTCGGCGCCGCGAGGTGGCTGAGAAGATCAAAGAGGCGCGTGAGCAGGGCGACCTGTCCGAGAATGCCGAGTACGATGCAGCCAAGGACGAGCAGCGCAACATCGAAGCCCGTATCGAAGAACTTGAGGCGATTCTGAAGAATGCCGAAGTTATTCTCACGGACGAGGTGGACGCGGATAAAGTAAATATCGGATGCAAAGTCAGACTGCTCGATATCGAATTTTCCGAGGAACTGGAGTATCGCATTGTAGGTACTACCGAGGCCAACAGTCTGCAGGGTAAGATTTCCAACGAGAGCCCCGTCGGCAGTGCCCTGATCGGACATAAGACCGGTGATGCGGTCGAGGTGGAGACGCCTGCCGGCAGCTTCACTTACAAGATCCTTTCCATCGAGCGGCCGAACGGAGACTGATCCGCTGACGGATCTGCCCGCAGGAAAGAGTCGCGACAGACAGAGGCTTCAAAAAGTGAAGGAAGTAATCATCTCCGGCTTCGCAAGAGGCCGGAGTAACTTTATACAAGGAGAAATACAGTGGGAGAGAATAAGAATCAGAACCAGCAAAACGAACCCGTTCAGGACCTGAACCAGCTTTTGAAGGTGCGCCGTGAGAAGCTTGCTGCGCTGCAGGAAGCGGGGAAGGATCCCTTCGTGAACACGAAGTATGACG
>JAEEGH010002346.1_pt1 | contig 51409 bp, 23 predicted proteins | sample 9134181 | NCBI WGS metagenome assembly JAEEGH01 (sample SAMN16246544, study PRJNA631951) | gut metagenome | biome: gut microbiome; feature: rumen; material: DP-attached | host: Bos | place: Iran: Karaj | collected 2018-10
AGAACTGGGTAATGCCCAGGAGGAGCTGAAGCGATTCCTTGAGAAAGCCGATATTCCCGCAGGTCGTACGATGCTTGGACTATCGGCACTGCCCTCTAATCATCCGTTGAATGTGGGTATGTTGGGTATGCATGGTAACTATGCTGTCAATATGAAGGAGCAGGAATGCGATGTGCTGATTGCCATCGGTATGCGCTTCAGTGATCGTGTGACAGGTAATGTGAAAACCTATGCCAAGCAGGCGAAGATCATCCATCTGGATATAGACCGCAGTGAGATCGACAAATGTGTCAAGACCGATATTGCAGTAGTAGCAGACTGTAAGGAGTCACTGCCTGCCCTGACAGAGCTGATTAATAAGAACAAACATCAGGAATGGATAGAGTCGTTCAAGCCTCTTGATGAGAAGGAGCGTGTGAAGGTCATTGAGCCTGCCATTCATCCGAAAGAGGGTCCATTGCGTATGGGTGAAGTCGTCAACGCTGTTGCAGAGCAAGTGCCTGATGATGCCATTCTTGTCACTGATGTGGGACAGAACCAGCTGTTTGCTACCCGCTATTTCAAATACCATCATAAGCGTAGTATCTGTACCAGTGGTGGTTTAGGTACGATGGGTTATGGCATGCCTGCCGCCATTGGTGCCACCTTTGCAGCCCCCGAGCGTTGTGTGTGCTGCTTTATGGGTGATGGTGGTTTCCAGATGTGTATCGAGGAACTCGGTACCATCATGGAGCAGAAATCTCCTGTGAAGATGATTCTGATGAACAACCACTACCTCGGCAATGTACGTCAGTGGCAGGATATGTTCTGGTTGCGTCGTAAGTCGTTTACCAAGATGCTGAACCCCAACTACGAGTTGATAGCTCAGGGTTATGGTATTCCTTATCAGGCTGTTGTGGATCGTCAGGATCTGCAGGCAGCTGTTGCCAAGATGCTTGCCACAAAAGGTCCGTATATCCTTGAATGTGCGATTCTTGAGGAGGACAACGTGTTGCCGATGACACCTCCGGGTATGAATGTAGATCAAATGATGTTGGAGATTTAAGATTATGGAAGAGAAGAAGAAACTATATACGTTGTTGGTGTATTCGGAGAACGTAGCGGGTATTCTGAATCAGGTGACTGCCGTGTTTACCCGTCGTCAGGTGAATATCGAGAGTCTGAACGTGTCGGCCTCCAGTATCCCTGGTGTCCACAAATACACGATTACGGCCTGGAGTGATGAGGATCAGATTATCAAGATTGTCCACCAGATAGAGAAGAAGATCGATGTGGTGAAGGCTAACTATTTTACTGACGATCAGCTCTTTATCCGAGAGTCAGGACTCTATAAGCTCGCTACTCAGATGGTGCTGGAAAACCCTGAAGTGTCTCGTACCATTCGTCGTTATGGAGCCAGTATTATTGAGGTGAACCCCACTTATACCATTGTGATGAAGTTCGGACTGACAGAAGATATTATCTCTCTCTTCCGTGCGCTCGACACCTTTGGTTGTGTGCTGCAATATACGCGTTCTGGACGTATTGCCGTGACCCGTGGCATGCAGGAGCAGGTGAGCCAATTCCTGGAAGAAAGAGAACAGCATAAATAGGTTGGAAAGGGGTAGGGATGTTACGCAAGAGCTGTCTGATCATCTGTCTGATGTTCGCATCGCTTGTTGGCGAAGCGCAGATCGCTTTGCCCGACTCCTTGCTGTCTGTCACGAAATCCTATGTCTATGACATCACCAGTCCTGATACGGCCCAGGCCATCCTCAATATCGTTCGTGAACGTCAGACAGAACCTGCTTGGCGAATAGACTTTGCTGAAGGCGACCTGAACTACAACATGCGCCGCTATCTGAAGGCTCTCTCCTTTTTCGAGCGTGTCAAGGCTGAACCCTCTCTTCGTGACAGCACCCATGTGCAGTTGCTCCTCTATAAGCGGCTGATGGACTGTTATGATGCGCTTAACCTCAACGATCAGCTGATAAGAACCATTTATGCCCTCCGTAAGATGGCCAAGGCCAGAGGAGACAAGGCTTTCGAGTCGATGTCTGTCTTTATGAGTGGTAAACAACACCACTATCACGGCCAGATCGACAGGGGATATGCCTCCTGTCTAGAAGGTCTCGAGATGATGCGTGAGACAGAATATGTAAACAAGCATATCGAACTGCGTAACTATTATGGTGAATTATTAAAGATGTACATGCGCGATGGTCGTTATGAAGATGCCATCCATATGTCGCAACATCAGGAAGCCGAAGCTATCTACCCGTCGCCTGCCATCATGCGCAAAGCCCGTGAACGCGGCTTGCGACAGGTATATGCCCTCCGTGCCAGTATGTATGCCCATGCCGGTAATATGACTGAGGCCAACAAAGCCTATGCTGCCTGGAAGAAGATATCCTATAGTAATCCCATCGATGATATGGACATCTTCGACTATCTGCAGCTCAGTCATCATAACGACGAAGCCCTGAGTACTATCGTCCGTTATCGTGATTTTCTGCGCGAACAGGGTGATACCATCTCTTATCGTATGCTCTCTGCCCTCAACCGTGAGGCGCTGCTCCATGTGGATATGGGCAATTATGAGCAGGCTGTTGCCTATGGCCGTCAGGTAGATAAGGTAGCCCACAAGCTCCATATCATCAAATCGGCTGAGCAGATGCAGACCACCTACAACCTGCTGCAAGAACAATCGGCATCCAAGTCAAAGACGAAGTGGCTCATCCTGGCAGGCATTGCCATTGCTATCGTGTTTTTTGTATTGCTGATTATCCTCTATTATGCCCGTAATGAACGCCGCCATTTCCGTGATATGCGCAGACTGATCCATGTCCTCGATGCTTATCGCCGGGCAGTGATCAACGGGGAGCCATCCACGTCGCCAGAAGTCGTGGCAGCCATTGAAGAGCTCCGTTCTATTAAACTCCCTGAAAACCAGCCGGAAGAAGGGGAGGAGGAACCTGATGATGAAGACCACCGCCTGTATGTGGAGATGGACACAAAGGTGACACGCGACCGTCTGTTCCTCAAACCAGGTCTTGGTCGTGAGGATCTCATGCGCCTGATAGGCGTCGATAAGAACCGCTTCGGTAAGATGATGAGCAAGTACTCTGACGCCTCCAATACTTCGGTTTATATCAATACCAAACGTGTGGAGTATGGTGCCGTCTTGCTGTTGGAGCATCCTGAGTACACCATTTCCACAGTAGCTACGGAGTGTGGCATGAGTAATACAGTTACGTTTAACCGTACATTTAAGGAAATTTATAACATGACACCCTCTGAATATCGTGAGAAAATGACGGCAATTTAGGGGGGGTAATTCATTTTGTCAAGATTGTTTTGTTTTTGAAACTTGGACAAATCTTATTATTTTATCAATTTATAACCTATTGATTGCTAGTGCTCTTGACAAATTGTTGTATTTTATTATGGACGGATTGTTTTTGTGCAAAAGAGAATAATTTGGCCTGTTTGTTAAGTCTTATGGTTGCTTTTGGGATGCATTTGAGATTTATTTGAGACTTTCAAATGTTAAAATATGACAAATTGTTGGAAGAAAACGACAAATTTTAATGAATTAACAGCTAATTTCTACCTTAAATTAATAGAAAATGCATTATCTTTGCATTCAAATAAACGATGATCACCGTGAGAAAAATCTATTTATTAACCGTTGCCAGTATTTTGCTATTGGCTAATGTGAGTGTTCAGGAGGTAAACGCGCAAAAGTTTACCCTCAGCAACAATCTGCTTTATGATGCTACGCTGACTCCCAACTTGCGTCTGGGTGCCCGCCTGTCTGAGCAGTGGTCTTTGGGTTTGACGGCAGGCTACCATCCTTGGCCTACAGACGAGAGTGTGTCTAAGAAATTTAAACATTTACTATTGGCCCCAGACGTACGCTACTGGATCGATTCGGTGAATGTCCATCATTTCTTTGGCTTCAATCTCATTTACAGCCATTACAACATCGCCGAAGTCAAGTTCCCATTCGGGCTGTGGAAGTCCCTTCGTGACGAGCGTCATCAGGGTGATCTTGGTGCCATCGGTGCCTATTATGGCTATTCTTGGCCATTAGGACGTTACTGGAATCTGGAAGCTCACATCGGCGCTGCTATCGGTTATACCAAATACGACCGTTATGAGTGCGGTCATTGTGGTAGGAAGCTGGGCGACGAAAAGAAAGTTATCTTTTTGCCTCAGGCCGGCGTGAGTATTGTCTATAACATCCCTGGTCGCCCCCGTAAGGTGGAAGGGCCTGAAGTGTTGCCGACAGTGGAAGAGCCTGTGACGGCAGCGGTAGATGTTCAGCCCTTTGTTCCTGCACTTTCGCCTGTACCGGAATTCAAGGGTAGGGCAGGTCAGCTTCAGCAAGACAATGCGGTGGTTGCCCATATCTCCGAATACCGGCCTTACGACCGTACCCGTATTCTCCGCAAAGAGAAGGATGCTCTCTTCGTTCATTTCGATTTAGGGCAGTCAATCCTCTCTACCGACTACCGCGATAACCGTGCCACACTGGATCGCATCGTGGAGATTACCCGTCAGATTATGACCGACTCCACCAGTAGTGTGAAAAAGATACAACTGATTGGCTTGGCTTCGTTTGAAGGTACCCCAGCCACTAACGAGCGGTTAGCCCTCAATCGTGCTTTGGCCTTGCAGCGTTATCTCCAGCAGGAGGTCAGTGTGCCCGACTCACTGTTTGATACCGTTGGCGGTGGTGAGGCATGGGCTGATTTCCGCGATCAGTTAAACGATATTGTGCAGGAAGGTAAGGCGAACCATGTCGATCTGGCAAAAGTCATTGAGATCATCGACCAGGAACAGGATGCTGTCGTTCGCGAACGCCGCATCAAGCAGTTGGACAAGGGCCGCACTTGGGCCTATATCAAGGAGCATATCCTGAAAGATCAGCGCAACTCAGGCTATATCCGTATCTACTACGACTATGTGCCTGACAAGGCTGCCGCCACCATCAACGAGGCCAACGAGCTGCTCACTACCGACTGTAGTGACTGCCACCATGAGGCACTGCGCCTGCTTTTGACGGTCCGCAACGATGAGCGCGCCCAGAACGCCCTGGGTGTAGCCTACTGGCTCTGTGGTCAGCGTAACGAAGCTTTGGATTGCTTCCGTCGTGCCGCTGCCAATGGCAATGCCAATGCCCAGGATAACCTGCGCCAGTTGGAGGCCGCCCAACCGTGAATTCAAGCGAAAACAGATAAAATTAAGTATTAACAAATTAAACTTTCGAAAGTATGAAAAAGTATTTCAGTTATGCCTTAGTAGGTGCGATAGCACTAACAGGCGCAGTGGGATTCTCCAGCTGTTCGTCGTCCGACGACACAATGGCAGACACCCCCAATCCGAATTATGATGAAGCAACTGGACTTGTAAAGTCTCAGTTTGTATTGAACATTGCAAGTAATGCTCCGACGACTCGTTCTTCTGGCACTACTGTACAAGCTGGTGGCGAGAATTTCCGCGGTATCGACAACACATTCCTTTTTGCTTTCAAAACTAATGGCAAAGGCTTTATTAATGCTGATTTTGCAGCCGCAGCCGCAGCCAATCGCTATGATTTGGGAACGGTGGCTGCTGCAGGCTCATTGGACAATGACGGAAGTAACTCTCACCGTATTCTGGAGCTCTCTATGCCTACAGGTACAGATGCTATGCTGTTCTACGGCAAGGCTATCAAATCTAGTACCGATAAAGACGAAGAGGTCGGTAAGGTAACTTATAGCATCCCTGCTTCAACAGCGACAGCCTTCCACTTTGATCTCAACAACCGTGTAGCAGATAATTCTGATAAATACGAACATGCAGCTCAGATTTTGGCTGCCATCATGACAAAGATCGTCAATGTCTCTGGTACCTATACTGTTGTTAAAGCGAATTATCCATCATGGCCAGGTAGTAATGGAGATGTTTTAACCTCCACTTGGAAAGACTTGAACCCAACAACCCAAGGCCGTACGCTTTCACCATTGGAGGAAATTCTCCATAAAGCTTTCACAACCCTTACAACTTATGGTGCTAACGAACTGCGCGGTGGTTCTGCAAATGCGATTCATACCACAGTGAAAGATTTGTATTCTGTAACCATTAAAGTAGCAAATGCCACACCGACCTCTCCGTACGAAGAGTTGGCAAAACATCTTGCACAGCAAATTAACTCTCAGATAACCAGTTACTTTACTTCTTCAGAAACAGAGGCAGTTACTGGTTTTAAGGGTGTCGATGGTATAAAAACAGCTATGGGTACAAGTTGGAATAACGACTGGAATGATGTTATTTCTACAGACATTTCTGGCTTCCCAGCTACGTTTAACTTGCCAGAGGGTGCAGCACAGCTTGAATATACTGCTTCCACAAACACATTTTCTCATAAGCACCCGGGATCCAGTCTGCTTGACAAATCAACAACAACTCAACCAACAGCTTATACGTTCCCAGCAGAGTTGATGTATTACTGCAACAGTGGTATTCGTACTTCCAACAAAGAAAAAGCTTCTGCAGATTATCCTAACGGTGTAGCAAACTGGGATGACAATACCAAGTGGGGCACTGATTGGACAGGAACATCGGTTACATCTTCTACTCGTGCAACAGCTATGACGAAGAATGCAAACTACGGTGTAGCTATGTTGATGACTACAGTAGGAATCAAGTCAGGTGTTACTGCACTTGAGGACAACAGAGCAGCACTTAACCCGGGTGAAACCAATAAAGAATTCACACCTGCTAATATTAATTTCACATGGACGGGCGTTATTATTGGCGGTCAGCCTGCAAGTGTTGACTGGCAGTTCTTGCCTCCTACATCCTCTACTTTCGACAAACTGGTTTATGACAATCGTGTAGCAGGTAATGCTTCAGGAACAGCAGTTCCAAATTCAGCCGGATCAGCATCAGCTCCTAACTACACTATTCTGTTTGACAACTATACCAGCGCTGCCACACAGAACAAGGTACGCGTTGCACTTCAGTTCGTTAACAACGGTGATGATTTCTGGGGACGTGACAATCTGGTTCGCAAGGGTCAGACATTCTACCTCGTTGCAGAACTCGATCCTACAGATAAGGAAATTCCTGCTGCTAACTGGGATACATATTATCAGGTTCCACCTCTTAACGCAAGTGGTGTTTCAACCAAGACCACCCGTGTCTTTGTTCAGGACTACATGACTACTGCAAACTTCAAGTTTACTGCAGACGCTACCAACCACACGTCGAGCTTGCAGGGCGCCTACGTCACGATTCCTGATCTGCGTTCCAGCCAGTTGTCATTCGGTCTGTCTGTTGACCTCGATTGGAGAACAGGTATTACATTCGACGTTGACCTTGGTGGTAACTAATTGACACACGGGGACAGACCCCTTGTGCGATGAAAACGATTCCTTGGAGAACCTCAGTCCGTGCCTACGGACTGGGAGTTCGCAAGGGACGGACCAAGAGTCCGCTAAGGACGGACTAACAAAAAATACTTTCGGAGAAATAACAAAGACAACAAGGTGAAGAAAAGAAATACTTTCATGATGGGAGTCCTGCTGTCAGCCTGTTGGTTGATGGCGGGATGCTCCGTCATTGACGATGATCTGAGCGACTGCTATGAGGAGGAACCACAGGCCACCGTGGACTATGAGCTGAAGTTAGTGACGAACATGACGACAGAGCTGACGACGCAGCTGACGACGCAGACGGATATTCAGTTGGCCAATGCCCTGAAGCAATACCTGAATGGAATCTTCACCGACTTCGCCCACGATGTCGATCTCTCGTTCTATGATACGGTGGGCGACTCCATCCTGTTGCAGAAGGACGAACATATCATGGATGCGAACCAGGCGAGCTACTCGCTGAACTTGCCGATGCGTCAGTACATGCACTTGGCAGCGGCAAACGTGGTGGACAACGAGATCGTGGATGTGATGTACGATAACCGCTGTCACCGTTCGATGATCGACCAGATTATACGCGACACCATCGACTCCCATACGACGGGTATCTTTACGGCCCGCCAGCCGATGGAGGTGTTGGGTAACGTGAGTCAGAATTTTGATGTCCACCTGTATATGGTCAACTGTGCCGCTGCTTTGGTGATCGACCCCAAGAACTATGGCTCGATAGACGAAATCCGTGTCTATAGTACAGGTTTTGCCACGGGCTTTAGTATCTGTGACAGTGCTTACCATTATGACCGTCAACCCCCGATCGTGAGGACCTCCCTGGTTAAGTTAGACGGCGTGGGCGAGCAGGCTTTCTGCTCTGTGACGTTCCCATCGCCCGAACCGTCACGGGCTGCTACCCGAACGATTATCGAGACGGAGGAGCCGTTTATTGCCGAGCCTTCCGACGAGGTGTTGTGGGAGTTCCGTGTCTATGTCCCCATCAAGGGCAATACCCGTGGCGAGGAATCTATCACCGAGACGATTCTTCCCTTAAAGGTGCCCCTGCGTGCCGGAGAGCTCAAGGTTATCAAATGTAGGATAGGGGATCAAGGTGAGATTATCCCTGACAATTCCGAGATTAGTACTTCGGTGACCCTAAACTGGCAGCCGGGATTGGTGATAGATACTTAAATGATTACGATCACAAATTTACGAATGAAACGAATGATGAAGAGTGAGAATAGGATCATAGGATGGATGCCACTGGTGATGTCGTTGATGCTGTTGGGCTGTGCCAAGGATGGGACAGGCGGAGCGAATGGTGGCGACCAGCAGGCTGAGGTCGTAAATGTCAGGTTTGCGTTCTCCATGGTTCCCCAACATCGTAGTCATAAGGCCATAACCCGTATGGACTCTGCGATCGTTAATCCGACGACTCTGGGGGATGGTTTGGAAGATGCGCGTATGCTCTGCTTCAACGGTGTCCCGACAGCCAATTCGAAGAAGATTGGCGAGATGATTGAGTTCAAGAATCTTGAGGATGAGCTCATCTCCAGCGACACCATTTCCGGTGAAAACACTTCTACCGAGGTCTCTGAATTCCGACAGGTCGGCGTGCCGGTGGGAACGACCCATTTCGGCTTTTACGGTAATGCCCCAGCGCCTTCCAGCACTCATGAGGACCGCATGAAGAACGGCATCATCGAGGTGGTAGGTCTGTCGAAGAGTACCTATCAGGGTAATAGCGGCGTCCGCTTTAAGCCCGTGCAGATCTGCAAGTCTGCAGCTGACTTCGGTGGTAGTGCAGCTGGCGCAAAGCTGCTCGACCTGCTGAATGAGCTGATGGCTGTGACCAGTAAGGAAGCCGCACCTAACGACCGATGGGAAACGGTCGAAGAAATCAATCTGAATGAGGCCTATCAGCGCATCATCGAGCTGAAGACCCTCTCTTCCCAGCATGTGGCACTCATGCTCGCCAAAGTTTATATGGTAGTCAGCCAGACACCTGAGGGTGAAACTGGACGACAGCTTGCCGATGCCATCAAGGCTAAGATAGCATCGGTATGCACCACCGCTCCGACACCGACGAGCACGATGGTTGACCTGAAGCAAGAGTATCAGAATTTCCCCAATGACATACACCTGCCAATGGGTGCTGCCCGGATTGCGTGGGACGATACGCAGAAGAAATTCTTCGTTCCCGATGTGCAGGCCTATGGCAAGCAGTTAGACATCGCGTCGATGAATGATTACTGCTATCCCATGAACCTGCAGTATCAGGTGCTGTCAGACATCCTGGCCAGCGATGCCGAAGTGGCGATGCCCGCCATAGAGGGGGGGAGCACCCTCTCTGAGCAATGGCAGGAACTGATCGACGATCTTTATAGTGGAGCTTCCACAATGGTAGAAAAGAACACCAAGTCGGTGGCTATGAAGCAGCAGGTGAACTATGCTGTGGGTAAGCTCGCCTTGAAGACGCGTATTGCCAGCAGCGACAATATGTATGATGCAAAAGGCAAGCTTGTCAACGTGACTAATGGTTTTACGCTGAAGGGCTATATCATCGGTGGCCAGCGTGAGGTGGACTATAACTTCCAGCCCGTGGCAGGCAGCAAGGAATTTGCCATCTACGACACTGGTCTGAATGGTGGTCCGCAGGAGGTGAAGCGTCATGTATTCACGAAGGAGAACTTCGTGCTCGGACTGGGCACGTCGGCAGATAAGGATATCCAGGTCGCTTTGGAGTTGGTGAACAACGGTGACGACTTCCAAGGAGCCGATGGCGTGATTGTGCATGGTGCCACTTTCTACCTCGTGGCCAACTTGATACCTAAAGAAGGTCAGAACTACACTTCGGGCAGTATCGACCAGGTGTTCAGCCGTGATAAGGCCACTACTGTGGCTCTCACTATCGAGGGCGGCTATCCTGATACCGACGGTGATGGCAAGCCTGATCCCGGTATTGATGAATATGGTAGGGTAAGGCCTCTTAAAGGTTTGGCGACAGCTACTTACGGCTTGCCGAATTTGGAAATCCCCAAGCCTACAGTCGGACTGAGCGTCAACCTCAGTTGGGAGGATGGACTATGGTATGAAGAGATCATTTTATAAATAGATAAAGGTATGAAGAGAAATCGTAATTTAGTCGTGATGAGTATCGTTGGGCTGTCGCTTTCGGCGATGTTCACAGCGTGTTCTTCGGGTCGTGATGCCGAAGACACGACCAACGTGGTTTACAATGAGGAAGGCAAAGCCGGTGTAAGGCCTGAGTTCGTCATCTCTCTGCCCCGTAATGTGGTCGGTGGTACCCGTATGGAGGGCGATATTGTGCAAAAACTTGAAACCTCAGACCAGTTCCGTGGTATCGACAATATCCGTCTGATACCTTTCAGTGGTGTTCCGGGATCAGCATCAACGAAGTTGGCTGACATCATCCGTCTGAGCAGCATCAGGGCATTGGAGAAGCCGGGATCAGTGAACTACAAGGTCTATGCCGATCAGTTCGTGCCCGTAGGAACTAAGTATTTCCTGTTTTATGGAAAGGCCGTAGATAACTATGTCGATGAGCCTCTGACCTCGATGAACGACAAGTTCAAGTACGGCGTTTTGAAGTATAACGGACTCACCGAAAGTGAGTTTTCTACTGCCAGTAGCGTGAACTTCTCGCTGGAACAGATCAACACCAGCCTGGAGGAGCAGCAGGATAATGCTGTGGGTCGTGCCATCATCCAGCTGATGTCACGACTGGCTAATGTCACCGTTTCTGGTGATGCTCCCGAGAATGCCTGGAGCACCACCACCCATCCCGTGCTGGCTGCTCTCTATAAGAACTTTATCGGCACTACGGTTTACTCTTCGAATTGTCTGGCCCTGATTCTCGACAAGATCTATTTTGGTCTGGATCACGTTGAATCTACTGATCCTGCCCGTCCTTTGGCCAACAAAATCCGCAGTATGATCCAAGATGCCTGTGTTTCCGGCTATGAGCCCGTTGCCAATACGCCCGTTCAACTGAAATCAGACTATTCAGGATATCCTGCCAATATCGGACTCCCCGACGGTGCTGCCCGTTGCCGTTGGAATGCCACCGGTCTGCAGGCAAACATGTTTGTTGACATGACCGCCAACTATACGCTTGGCTTTAAGGTGAAGCCCACCGACTACTGCTATCCCGCTGCCCTGTGGTATCATGTCAGCACACCTATCAGGACCTCCGCTAAAATTGAATCTGTCAATTATAGCGACAAGAACAGTTGGGATAACGTCATCAGCACTATCTATGATGAGACGAACAATGAGGTCCTCACCGGCACCCGCTCGGTAGCCCTTGTCGATCCTGTGCAATATGCTGTAGGTCGTCTGGATACCAAGATTCAGATGGAGTCCGGTGGTACCATCTATGATGGTGACGGTCAGGCTGTAGATTATGGTGATGGTTATACGCTGAAAGGCTTGCTCCTGGGTGGTCAGAACAGTGTGAACTACGCCTTTGAATCAACCGGTAACGAGAATTTCTGCATTTATGACCGTGTGATGGCAGCTTCCAACTTAACCTTCAAGCCTGGTGCTCCGACTACAACACCCAATCATACGCTGGCTTTGGAGACGAAGACCAACCAGAAGATCTTCGCTGCCTTGGAGCTTGTCAACAATGGTCAGGCCTTCAAGGGTGCTGACGGAACCATTCCTGCCGGAGGTATTTTCTATATGACGGTGTCTCTCGACCCGACGACTGCCGGCAACTATGACCCGAACAGCCTGAATAAGATTATCATGAAGGATCACAAGACCAAGTTGACTGTGAACATCAAGAAAGGTTCGCAGACACCTGATCGTAACGGCGACGGCGTACCCGATGTCTATATCTTTGATCCGACGACAGGCCTGCCTACCGGTGTGGATGCTGATGGTGACGGTGTCGCTGATCCCTATGATATCGATAACGACGGCACGCCCGATACGTTTATCACCGATCCAGCTCATGGCGGCCCCGGATGGGATACCGATGGTGATGGTGAGGTGGATCTCCCCGTACTGCCCAACCCGCTGACAGGTAAGTATCCCCAATCTCCGACGATTCCCGATGGTTTAGGCAATGCCACCAACGGTGTTCCCGACCTGTCGAGCCCGGGCATTGAGCTGGGTACATCCGTGAACCTTGAGTGGGAAGAGGGACTGGAGTTGACTCCAAGTATTTAATCCTATCCTATATATAATAAGGTATATAATCAATTATTATAAGGTACGCGCGTGAAGACAGCTATCAAAAATATCATATACTATCTGTTGTTGGGCATGATGACAATATCATGTTCAACAGCAGACGATATGTTGGGGCAGCTTGTCGATACGACACAGCCACAGGCCACACTGGTGGACTTGCTGGTCAGTGTCGGTAATAGTGAACATAAGCCCCCTCAGGCGCTTACCCGGAACAGTGTTGAACCTGAATTTCAGGGTATGGACTTACTGGTAGCTATTCCTTACCATACCAATGGAGTCAATGTAACAGCCAGCGACAACCCGCTGATAGACCTCGTAGGTGCAGATGAAGATAACAAAACAAAGGAGTACGAGACCGAAAAATATAACACCTACTACGTAGATCGCTGCTACCTGATGACAGGTACAGACCGCATGTTGGTGTATGGAAAGGCAAAACCCGCACATAGCAACCTGTCATACGACCCTAAAGTCAATGGACAGTTGAGCGATTTGCCTACCGTTCGTAAAAAGACCGCTGATATTCAGTTCAGCCTGAGCTCTATCCGAGAATCTACGGAACCTTCTAATGATGCCAAGGCATTGGCTACCTATATGACCGATATTGCCAACACCACAGGTTGGAGCACGACAGACGACCCAACACTGAAGAGCTATTATCTGGACTTCATCCGTATGGGTTCGGAAGGTGCCGGACTGATGAGCGGAGCAGCAGCTAATATCAAGGCGTTTGTGACAGCACTCAAAACCCTGCTGACAGACAGAGGCGATGCACTCAGCGCCGCCATCATCGCCAATATTGGTGACGGTACTGCTATTGCCGACAATACCTATCCACGCTCCATCAATCTTCCTGACGGAGCAGCTGCTATCCGCTGGACTGGCAGCAAATTTGAAGTCAAGACAACAACTACTCAACTTGACAACATCAACGGTATCAACCGCTACACCTATCCTGCAGAACTGATGTTCTTTGCAGATAGCCCCATACGCACCTCAGCTGAAGAGGTGGCGAAAACCGTTTACCAGGGGAACACCAAAACTTGGAATGCTTTCCTGGATACATACTACACTGGCTCCAATGCCGTCAACACAGATACCAAGGCGGTAGCCGTAAAGAATCCCATCCAATATGGTGTTGCCAAACTGGATCTCACGCTGACAGGCATGAGTGCCACGCTGAGGGATGCAAAAAACGAAACAGTAAACAATGCTGATATGGAGCACCTGCCTCTCACAGGTGTCATCATTGGCGGACAACATACAGTAGGCTTCAACATGAAGCCACAGGAGCCACAGACGGATGTCGATGGACGTTTTATCTACGATACGAATATCATTGACGGCAACAAGACCAGCACTCTGGTGCTGCAGTCATACGACGACGAGAAGGTTCCCGTCATTCTTGAATTTGAAAACAATACAGGACATGCGTTTACGGGCAAGGACGGTACCGTCTATCCCGGAGCCTGCTTCTACCTTATCGGTTTGATAGACCCTGCTGATGGACAAGGCACGGGCGACTGTGCAGGCCGCGTGTTTACACAGGATTATACCACAACGATGTCGATGAGCGTGGTATCGCTCGCTAAAGCATATACCTGCATGCCCGACCTCTTAGCTCCACGACTGGAGATTGGCATTCAGGTGGTGACAAAATGGATACAGGCAACAACCACCAACGTGGAATTATAAAGAGAGTAACATGTTCAAGAACATATATATATATACATTCCAGTGTCTTTTTAGCAGCCTGCTCATCGTGCTGTTTACGGGCTGCTCTTCCTCCTCTGGTGAGGATGGGGGAGGAGATGGCCCTGTGCATAAGCCTACGTTGTTGACGATATATGTCTATGCTCCCGAACAGGCAGCAGTCAAAAGAAATGCCGCCCAGACTCGTGCTGATGTGGGTGAGGTGGATCCTATCACCAATGAAGGCACCATCAAGAGTTTGCAGCTATGGGTTTACGAGTCTGAGACAGGAAATTACGTAGGCTATTTCAGTACTGATGATGTAACGGCACTAAATAATGGACAGGGTACGACCTATCAGATACCTGTTACCGATGAATTTGCTGCAAGCAAACCTGATGTCAATGTCTATGTAATGGCAAATGTTACAAACGCCAACTGTGGAGTAGGGGAATTGAATAAGGAGACTACCCGCGCAGCCCTGCTGGAGGGAGCCAAGATAGCGAAAGAAAAATTCGGTTTGGAGCAGAATACAAGAAGCGTACCTGCTGACGGTCTGCCGTTTGCAGGTAAGTTGACTGGGCAACCCGTTGTGGGCGATGCACCAACGCTACGTGTAGGTACGCTCAATGCAGTTTCTACTGTTCAACTGACTCGTGCGGTATCGAAACTTCGCTTCGTCTTTGCCAAGACTGCAGGACAGCCAACGGTGAACATCACCAGCATTAAGATGAATGCTGCCATGATACCTGACGTAGAGTATCTCTTCAAAACTCCGCTGTCTATGACATACAACACCGAGGCGAAAGAACTGCTGTTAGATGATATAGACTATGTGGCAGAGACAGCTGACCCAACCAATTTTCTCTATCTTGGTCAGGAAGCCCAGGAATACGAAAACCTGATTAACGCAGCTGCAAGTAAAGAAACACCAGAGGTAACAGTATATGGCCCTATCTACCTGCGCGAGAGCGACAAGCAGTTAGCTGGTACTATCACATACACCATTGGCGATGGAGATAACAAAGAAGAAAAGACAGCTGACTTCGCTATGCAGCAGACAGGCGACTTCAGTCGCAACCACACATGGATAGTCTATGCCTACTATGCCGGCAACGGCAATTTGCATGTGCAGTCGCTATATGTGAAAGATTGGTCAACAAAAGAAATGAATCACCAAGTATATAACTGGTAACATTCAATTAAGGAGTAGGAAATGAACATTAACAAGAAATACATAGGCATCCTGTCTGTTGCCGCCACGATACTGCTAAGTGCTTGTTCTTCAGATGATTCTGGAGCACAGAATAATACTACGGATAACATTCCCGTAGGCGTTAAGATGCAGGTGAAGACATTTTCTTCTTTCTTTGCAGATCCAGGACCGACTGCCGTCTCTGATCCAACAGGATTCACAGCATATACCCCAGATAAGAGAACAACCATGGGTATCTATATGCTATTGCCATCAGACTGGGCTTCTCCGGAAGATTCTCCGGAAGAGAAAAGCATCACATATTCCGACAAATGGCATGCCTACTTTGAGGTGGCTGCGGATAAAACCTATACCGTCTATGGCTATATGCCCAAAACGGGAGATATGGGTAGTACACTGACAAAAACCACTGCCAATGCTGCTACATTGAACATCACAGGTATCAAACCCGTAACAACTGATGACGTTTGCATCATCACAGGTGTCAAGGATACCAACGTAGGTCTGAAGGAAGGACAGTTCAGCTGGTACACTCCTGTGGGTGCAGATACTTACTACATCAATATTCTGATAGATCACCTCTATGCTGCAGTTATGTTCAGCATGAAAATAGACGCAGAGTATGCCAATCTGCGTACCATCAAAGTGAAACAAATGGAGCTAAGCACGGATAAGGGAAGTGTCAAAGCCACTATTTCGCTGACACACAACGATACTGGCGCCAGTCCTGTTACCGATGTAACTTACACACCATCAGGCAGTAGCTACACAGCTGAGATATTCAGCAGTGAGGAGGGCACAGCATTGGACAAAACAACTCCTTTGGTCATCAACGCCTGCTTTGCCCCAACCCTTTCAAATAACCTGACACTGGTCACCACATACGATGTCTATGACAGCAAAGGCAACCTGATACGTAAAAAATGCACGGCAACCAACAAATTACCGAATCTGGAAGCCGTAAGAGCACAAAGGGTACAGGTGAACATGACTGTCAACCCCACATACCTCTATGTGCTGTCGGAACCTGACTTGGACAACCCAACAATTAAAATTGAGAATTGAATGTTGAAAAATGAAAATTAAAGAGAAATGCGCAAGATAACAACCATCCTATTACTTTGTTTGTCTGTAACATTGGTGCAGGCTCAGATTATTATTGGTGGTAATATATATGGAGGCGGTAATGCTGGCGATACAGGCGGCAAGACCACTGTTAATATCTATGCCGGTGACCTGCACAACGTCTATGGCGGTGCACGTCAGGCAAACGTTGGAGGCGGTGCATTCCTGCACATCGACGGTGAGTATGCCTCCAACTATATCGTTATTGACAAGGCGTATGGCGGCAACGATATCGCAGGAAGTATCGGTTCACCTCAGGATGCTTCTCTGGATATTCCTACGGAACTGACGGAAGTAGGCACTGCACCTGGCAAGAATAATATTGATGAAACTTGGAACGCCTTTGTGCGTATCTCTACCAAGATGGATGGCGAGGAAGAAGCCGCTGATGCTCAGAAGATTTACATCGGCCAGCTCTTTGGAGGTAGCAATGGTGACTATACGGTCAAGAATCCCAGTGTAAGTGAGTCTGGTAAGTGGGAAATATGGACAAAGGATGCTACTCCGATTAAGGTCTATGAGAATGATGCCCAACCTCAATTGCCTGACATTGGTAGGACCTATCTCGAACTTTTGGGTGGTTCCATTGTTTATGCATACGGTGGTGGTAACAATGCGACGATTACAAACAGGACCGTTATCGCCCTGAAGAATCCGAGTAAGGTGGTCAATGATATTGTAGATACAAGCAATCCGAATGCCAATACTGACCCCTTGAAGGGTACTGTCGGTGAGGTGCTGACCAACGAACGCTTTGAGGACAGGATGGGCATCAACACCACCTTCTCCTACCCCAGCAGTGATGCCTACCAGATTGGTCGCCTCTTTGGTGGTAACAACAAGGCGGATATGGCCATCCGTCCTCGATGGAATCTGCAAAAAGGTAAGGTGCGCAACCTCTATGGCGGTGGTAACGAAGGTCGTATGACCAGTCCTGAGGGCTTGCTCATGCAGGTAGAAGGTGCAGGAATGGTGGTTGACAACGTCTTTGGCGGTTGCCGTAAGGCAGACGTGAAGCCTCTCTATAACAATAACGATGCAACACCTGTGCCATACGACCAAGTACAATTGGATCCAGAAGATAACCCAAACAACATTCCTGCTGGTTATGCTTCTCGTGTCAGAGTGTTAGCAGGTCACGTAAACAACGTATATGGTGGTAACGATATTGCAGGTAACGTATATGCCGGTAATACCATAGGTATTCGTACCCACATCTACGGCGACGTATATGGTGGTGGAAACGGTTCATATGCCTATACAGACAATCCTAAACTGAAAGATGATGCTCGCTGGAGTGACTTCTACTACAATCCTAAGGAAATATTAGGTTTAAGTGGTGATACCTTCACGGATATGGAATCAGCAGAAGCCCTCAACCTTATCCGTCCTAATGCGGAGAAGGTGTCTATCCTTGTCAGAGGTGATGATGAAGAGCATCCTGCCATCGTAGATGGTGGTCTCTATGTGGGTGGTAACAGTGCCTCACTGCGAGAGAATGTTTCAGGCGCAAGTTCTGGTAACCAGACGCACATCAAGATTGGTTCATACGCCATCATCGACAAAGTGTTCCTCGGCAACAACGGTGAGAACATGATTAGAACCAATGAGGCTGTTGGTGGTCATAACGAAGGTGTGCTGCGCACAATGAGACGTACCGACATAGCGAGTGACGGCTCAAGTTTCAGCTCTATGGATTTGACAAAAAAGGATGTCTTTGCCAAATACATGGAAGGCTGCGCCATGAAGGTGAAGTCAGCCGTATTGTTCGAGAGTCGGGATAACGGTGATGCCGCCGATTACATCCCCTACTCCACACAGTTTGGTTCAATCTACTGCGGCGGTAATGTAGGTAGTATGATTACCGAGGGTAAGACGACCATCGACTTCAGTGACAAGGTTATCGTGTATAACAAGGTCGTAGGTGGATGTAACAATGCCTTCGTAACTCCTAAAGAAGGTTTTAATGCTCTCTATGAAGGTGGTTTGTTGGGTGCCCCAGATCCTGCACCGACAGGTTCGCCAGACGGAGCTATTGGCGACAAACTACAGCTGAACTTCTCAGGTCTTAAGATACAGCCAAGACGTTGGAATGCTGACCATTCAGCATTGATATGGAATACTATCAGCTCATCGACAGGCAATCCAGTAGCACCTGAAACAGAAGGCGGACCTACCATCAGCACTGACGCTGACCTCGATCGCCGTTTTGACGGCGGTAATATCTATGGTGGTTGCTACAGTAGTGGTATCGTCAACGGTAACGTCGTAATCAACATCAACAGCTCTATCGTTGACCGCGAGATTCTCTTCGACAAAGTGGAAGAGGACGAATCGGGTGAGGACAAGCTCTATGGCAACGACCAGTATCATATCCAGGAGCGACGCAGTGGTGTCATCCTCTCCGAGCAAGGCATGGATGTATTAGGTAAGGCACTCAACGTCTTTGGTGGCGGCAAGGGTGAGGATACCGAGATATGGGGTTCTACAACCATCAACCTCAATCGCGGCTATATGTTCCAGATATTCGGAGGCAGCGAGGAAGGCGGCATTGGTAAAGGTAAATACAATGAAAAAACAAAAAAGATAGATTACAGCTATGACCCAAAATACAGCACCTACATCAACCTGAAAGGACCTATTGCCGGTGTTTCCAGAAAAGACAACATGACAGAGGACATCGCTGAATGCGAGTTCATGTATGGCGGCGGCTTCTTAGGTGTTACAGCCGGCAACTGTATCATCAACTTGGGCAACGGGCGTATCTTCGACTCCTTCGCTGGAGCATGTAATGCCGATGTCCTCGGACATACAGAGACGTATATCGGTACGAATGGTTTCCCCTACGTTCGTGACTTCGTATACGGTGGTAACGACTTGGGAGGACAAATTCTTGGAACTGCCAACTTCGACAGCCGTCTGCGCAACGAGACCGTTCGCAGCAAGGTATATAATACCGATATGCTCAACGCCTCTGCCTATATGGAATATGTGCAGGGTCGCGTAGAGAAGATATTTGGTGGTGCATACGGTGTGTATGACTATAAGGACTCACACTTCAGTGCCTACTTTGATGCAGACGGTCACGCTAAAGAGGGCTATCACAAGCCTTTCTTAGATAATGCCTTCGTCAACTTCCGTCCTAACGAGTCCAATAACTCACTGAACACTGTAGAGCAGATATACGGTGCTGGTCAGGGTTACCTCGGTGAGGAAGAAGAGGACTTGATGCAGAACCGCAGCTATGTCCTCATCGATGTGCCTCAGGCTATGACAACTTTCCAGGATACTGAGGTGTTCGGTGCCGGAGAGAGTGGTGGCGTAGGTATGGGTGTAGATCCAGACGAAGCAAAGGCTCCCGCCACGGCCCACAAGGCATCTGCCATCATCGATCTGCTGAGCGGACATTTCAAGGCTGTCTATGGCGGTAGCTATCAGGAGGGTGTCACCCGTCGCACGGTGGTCAACGTACCTACTGGTTCTACCTTCCGTGCGGAAGCCATCTTTGGTGGTGCTTACGGTCTGTATCAGGAGTATCCTTGCGACGTATATGAATCCAACGTCAACTGGAACAGTAGCGATGCCCTCGTGGGTGGCTATCGTACGGGTATCTATGGTGGTAACAATAGCTGTCGTCGCACCTTCTATAGTCATGTCAATATCAATGCTCCTGTCTATTACGACAAAGCTAATGAATACTATGCTACCGTCTATGGTGCTGGTTTCGGTAAGGACACCTGGGCACAATATACGGAGGTGAATCTGAACAACACTGCTCGTGTATATGAGGTCTATGGCGGCAGTCAGCTGGGTCGCGTAATGAACAAGAAGTCTGTTGATGCATGGGCTGCAGAAGCAAATGCTGAAGCTACTGCTGAATATACTACAGCTACCGCAGCATATACTACAGAGCATGCAGCATGGGCGGCTTTGCCGGAAGGCGATAAGGCCACGACTCCAGAACCACAGGCGCCCCAGGCACCACAGGATATCGACCTCTCTGTAGGTACAGGATATACTGATAACGGACTGGCTGACCCTCTGGCAACAGCGAGAAACGGCAAGAAATACAACACCAACGTCATCATCAACCAAGGCGCTGACGTCTGTGGCTATATGTATAATGGTAGCCTCAGCGGTGCTTACGCTTACGGTGGTGGATTAGGTGACGCCAACACTCCTAATACCGGCGATGTGCACGGAACCACCTACATCGCCTTGCTTGGCGGTAAGGTAACGAAGGACCTCTATGCCGCAGGAACCGTAGGTTCGGTGAACAATAAATACAAAATCACTAAGGATGATTTCAATAATGATTTCATTGCTTCAGCCAATGCTTATATCGAAGGCGGTACGGCACGTAACGTCTATGGCGGCGGCTGGCGAGGTAGTGTAGGCTATCACGCTGGCGCTATCAGTGACACCCCAACAGGTGATGTGCTTGGTGAGACACACGTTGTCATTGGTAAGAAAGACGGTGACAGCTTTATCAATGGTATTCCTGCCATCGAGCGTAATGCCTACGGTGGTGGTGAGGGCGGTGCCGTATTCGGAACAACCAACATCACGCTTAACAAGGGCTTTATCGGTTATCGTCACTTCAGCAGCGTACCCACAACAGATACCGACCTCGACTACGTAAAGGTAGGGGATGACTACTATCAGGAGAAATTGCACGACGAGACATGGTCGGGCGGCGGCACCAACCGTCTGTATGATAGTGGATGTATCTTTGGAGGTGGTTATATCGACAATAGTAGTGTGGATAGAGCCAACGTCAAGATGTATGGTGGTGTTGTACGTAACTCCCTCTTCGGTGGTGGTGAGATTGCAGCTATCGGACGTGGTGTTATCGAGGCAACGGGGCAGGACAACAGCAGCCGTACCCTGAAGGGCATCTATAAGGCTGGTAGAACAAACGTTGACCTCTTCGAAGGCGAAGTGCATCGTAACGTATTCGGTGGTGGTCGTGGTTATAACAACCTCGGTGAGGGAGGTACACTCTACTCCGACGGTTATGTCTTCGGACAGACCGAGGTACATGTTCACGGTGGTACAATAGGTACAGCGAAAGAGCTGGCGCGTGAGAACGGTAACGTCTTCGGTGGAGGTGATATCGGTTATGTATATAGCGCCTACGAGCAGAATGGTAAGCTCTATGTCGGCATCAAGGATGGCAATCGATACGACGACAAATGGGAGGGCTACTATTATGCTTACGAGAAGGGAGATGAGGCATATATTCCATCACCTACTATTCCTGAAGACGATAACCACAACTGGGTAATAGATGATGGTGAGTATGTGCTGACTGAGGACTGCAAGGTATTGATTGAACCTTATTGTAAGGCAAAGTCTGCCGTTACCGTCAATGGTCATAGTTATGCCGAAGGTGACTATGTCACCACAGAAGACCTCCACCATCTGGGTAATAGAAACGATACAAATGATAAAGCCCTTTGGGAGGCCCTGGATGATACAGGTATTACCATCTTCAATGCCGTATTTGCTGGTGGTAACACCTCTTCTGGTTCTTCTACTGTGTATGCGAATGCTACGACGGTATTCGGTAATGCTACGGCATCAATCAATGATGTCTATCACCGTGACCTTATTACGCTTGGTACAGGTCGTACGGGTGGCCTGTATGGCGATGGTAACTTGACTTTTGTCGATGGTTATCGTGGATTGAACATTACCAATTATGGTACTGACTATTATAGCTTAAACCCAGAAATTACATATCAACAGTACGAAGAGCTTCCTCCCCGTGAGGCAGATTACTATCAGTTGAAGTATAAGTGTAAACAGCAGTGTACGGATAAGGACGGAACAACCTACTATCCAGAGGGTGGCGATCACACCAAGGCTTCTACACTGACCATCGACGACCTGCTGACTGTGTTTGAAGGTATCAAGGTGGACGATGTCGATATGCTTCTAACTGATCCAGAAACGGGTGAGCAATATCCGAATCCTGATTACTGGGAGCAAAACGGTGTCGTTCCCGTTTATGCCGGTCGTCTGATGAATACCATTCAGCGTGCTGACTTCTGCGGTGTGTTTGGTTCGCGTATGGTGATGCAGGGAGCACAGGATCGTGTGCCGGAGATTGTGGATCACACCAATTACACCATCAACCGTGTGCGTGAGGTGTCACTCAACCAGAAACCGTCTGTGAGAACAGCTGACCAATCCGACGAAAACAAGAAAGTTCACGGCAACTACTTCGGTATCTATAGCATCGTAAATTATCTTGGTGCACTGACCAGCGACGTGTTCTTCCTGCCGGAAAATGAAGAGTGTAATGATATCCGTGTTACTGATAACGCCTCCAACCCCGACTGCCAGACTGCCTCAAAAGCATACAACAATGGTGGTACTGAAGTCGCTTCTAAGGCATACGGCACAGCCACCTTCTACGACTGGAAGGCTGGTTTCGTCAATGACCGTAAGCGTAACAACGGTACTAGTAAGAATAAGGTGGCATTAGCATCTGGTGTCTATTTGGAGCTAACCACAGAAGAGAGCAGAGGCGACGACCTATATGAGAAAGAATGGGGTTACATCACAGGTGTTGTTGAACTCGACCTCATCAACGTGCAGCCTGGTATGGGTGGTGGCTTCGTATATGCCAAGAACGTGCATAAGGTAGGTTCCTATGAAAAGCACAAGCATAACACCCTGACGGCATTGAATGCTAATGCTGTCACACGACGTGACTTCACGTTCAATGGTGCCGATGTGGAATGGGAAACGTCAGGAAACTTCATACACAGTACGCAGACGATTATCGATGACTGTTACAACGTCAGCGGTAAATATAAAGGTAGCGATGCTGTTCCTGCCCACTACTGGTTCATCCAGGGTTCTGTATATGTTTATGACCAGTATATCTCTGCATACACGGGTGCACCTAATGCATACAGTGAGACGGTGGACATCCCGCTTACCATTACCGCTGCTTCACACGGTACGATGAAGCTGCTTAACGTGATGCCTAACAAGTATGCTTACTATTCTGCTCCTGGTGTAAAACTGGAGGGCGATAAGAAGATGGTCATCAACGATGTGGAATATCATCTGAACGATCCTATCAGCTATTGGGATTGGTACTTGCTGACCACCTCAGAGAAGAACCTGTTTGTGGATGAGACATACGTCACTACAGCAGACTGCAAGTATAGCAGTGAGGATGCTGATATTATCCCTGCCGGTACGGTGATGCTGCCTAATGAATATGATGCATTGAAAACAGCTCACTCAACAGTTTACCATGTGGAGAAGCAGCAGGATGTACCGTTCGACTTTGTATATCGCTCTTCCAACAACATGAGCCATGACACGGGCTACATGCTGACTTACAGGGTGAACAACCCGACAGATTGGGACACATGGTACACCAAAGCTCAAGGAGGGCCTACAGAAAAGAAACAGAAGGATGATGAGATGGCAGGCTACGAAGACGGACCTACCTATCATTTGGCAAGTGGTGATGCCGGTGTTCTCGGACAGCGTGAGTACAAGGTAAGCAACCTCATCGCTGAGGGTGTTTACACCACCTACCAGACAATGAAGACGAACCATCCTTCTGCTATCCCACAAGGACAGGCAACATTCGAACAAGCTTATATCGTTACAAGTGAATATACCAAAGGTGACGTTCACCTGAACGTCGGCAGTTCGGTATCTGCCACACAAGCTGCCGGAATGACTGGATATGTGGCTCCTGCCTATATCTGTACCAGTACCATTCAGCTCAGCAAAACCGAGTTCATCTATGTCGGCAACCGCATGACGGAAGCAGAAAAGACAACATACTACAATACTTATAAAGATTCTAATCCTGCGTTGGCAAATATCATCAACACTGATATCGTGCCTGCATACTACTGTACTCAGGATGGTCTCTATGGTGGTAATTACTACGAGGCAGGCAAGAACTATCGTGGTCTGGAAGTATGGAGTTCTATGTCTAAGGAAGACCGTGAGCGCTTCGCCTTCAACTACGATGCACTCGATGTGCTCATCGATCCACGTTACGGTTGGAATGCTGAAGGTACTAGTGTCATATATTCTGAGGGAAAGAAATACGAATATGACTCTGCCGCAGGCACAGAGGCAGCCGCTAAACTGAATCCTGCCGGCTACTCACTGGAAAAACCGGTTGACTACAAGGCTACATATAATGGTGACAAAACCTCTACTCACAACGGTGTACAGCTGGAAAAGAATAAGGAATATTCACGTGAAGATTACGAGAAACTGCCTAACGAGAAGCGTCACTACACGACTATTGACGTGAAAGAAGCAAATGTATATGTTGTCAAAGTCCCATTCCAGGTAGGTAACACACCATACGCTGTGGGCACCGTCATCTCTGCAAGCACGTATAGCAGCTTAGGTGACTCTGATAAGGCAAATGTCACCACACTGAACTTTACCGATGAGCAGAAGAACCATATCTACTATTTCTGCCGCGAAAGCTATAAGGTTGGCGAGAACACTGAAGGTGTAGCTGTGGAGAGTGCAGGCATTGATGGTAGCCAAACAGGAAGTTACTCTGATGGGCAGACAGTTCCTGTAGGTCTTGTTATCACACAAACCAACTATAATGCTCTTCCCAACTGGCAGACGGACTTCACCATCCATGGTATTGCTCCCACGGAGACCAGTACGCTGTACGTCAGCCGCTTCTCTGATATCTTTGACCTTTCAAAGGAGAAGATTATCACCGTCATTTATGAGTACAACTACGAGGAGACCAATACATCTGGTACAAACGTTACGCCTGTCACAGAGCGCCACGTGGTGAACATCCACGTGCTGTTCAAGAGCGGTATTCCTTTCGTTGAGGATATCAAGGCGCCTCAGATTGTACTGCCAGGTACATATGTCGGTGTTCGTGAGCCACACGTCACACCTGGTGCTTACGAGGTAACCGGTGGTGGATGGAAGCTCTTCGAGAAGAAGAGCGACGCAGAGAGCCACATCAATGGTATCGAATATACGCCTACCGCTGATCCGCTTTACTGGTATCAGAATGACTACTACTTAGCTTACTACGCCAAGACCTATCTCGGTGAGACCTACTCTAACACCGTACAGGTAAGTGTGGCTAACTATCACGACCTGACAAAGGTGCTTGCAGATACTGAGCACTACTACTATGTGGACAATCCTACCGTTAAGCGCGACAGTAAGATATACATCACTGACGCTGCCAACGGTGCTACTCAGTTGAAGCAGTTCTATGACCTCACCGTGCCAAGCGGTTCACTCGCTACTACAGTTCTGGACGAACACGTCGCAGACTGTCAGAACCTCGAGTTTATCCTGCACACCAACGTTAACCACACGGGTACTTGGACACCTATCGGTGAAGAAGGCCACTGCTTTGCGGGTAACTTCCATGGTGATGGCTACCGTATCGACGGATTGAACAACTCACTCTTCGGACACCTCTGTGGTAACGTATATAACCTCGGTGTAACAGGTTCATTCACCTCAGCAGGTATTGCCGATACAGGCGGCGGCTATGTGGAGAACTGTTGGATCAGCACCACAGGTACACCTGATGGTAGTGTTCACGCCGTCTTCGGTAATCCTACCGAAAGTGGATACAAGCGTGTCAACTGCTACTATCCAAATACGTTGGAATACAACACTGTTAACGATAATCACGGCTTGGCTCGTCCAATGCCAGCAGACGCCTTCTATAACGGTACTGTGGCATACGACCTGAACGGCTTCTATCTGTTCAAGCGTTACAACGACCAGAAGACCGCCTCGGGTACAGCATATCAGTACTACGCTATCAATAAGGAAGACGGTAAACTGACAGAGCCTCAGACAAAGTATTACAGCAAAAATGCTGAATACTGCTCATCAGGTTACGATGGCGTATATGCTAATGGCGGCTATGTTGAGGACCGCTATGGCGACGGTGACTTCCGCTATGCTGACGGTGTGATACCTGAGAGCGAAGATCAGCGTACGCTTGTCGATGCTGATGGCGTCAGTCACTTCTATCCTATATGGCCGGATGACTACCTCTACTTCGGACAGATGCTGACCTATAACTGGAACAACCAGCGTCCGCACGAGAATGTGCCTTCACGCATCGTGAAGAACAGCAGTCGTCTGCCTAATACTGATGAGAGCAACCGCGTATATCGTGCACCAGCTTACTATCAGTCGAAGGTGATGGATGTGGCTCACTTCAACCCTGCTGTCAACCTCGTGGCATACTCTAAGCCAAAGAATGCTAACGATACCGACCTGACACCTGCTTATCCTAATATGACGGCTATTGACTTTGCTGGACATAATGATGGCGAATACAAGCAAGGATTCAACGGCAAGTTCTTCTATCAGCCGCTGCTTGATGATGACGGATTGCAGAGCATCACCAACCGCGATGAGACAAACAACCTGTTGGTATATGCTCCTTTGAATACAGCTACCGAAGGCTATGCCAATGCAAAGACATACGATGTGCTGACAGGCTACTTCACAGACCCGGCTTATGCAGACAGTTACCTTGGTGGCGATTATCGTAGAGTGAATATCTCAGCAGGTGCATCGTCTGTCAATGGTCACCTGGTACATGCTACCTTGACTGATGGTAAGCCAACGGCTACCAGCGACCACTTGTTGATAGACAAGCAGGACTTCAACTGTCCTATCAGCTACACATTTGCTGAGGACAAGCGCATGTGGTATCAGCGTATGCCGGACCTCTATGTTGACCTCAAGAAGGGTTGGGAGACTGTCAGCCTGCCATTCACCGCAGAACTCGTTACAACTCAGGACAAGGGTGAGATAACGCACTTCTACAGTGGAAGCCGCAATGTGGATGAGAATGGCACTAAGATAGGACATGAGTACTGGCTGCGTGATTATCTTGGTGAGAAAAAAGGCACGACCGTCACAAATGGGATCTTCACAGCTGCCTTCAACTATCCTGATGCTGCAGGTGACACCAAGACTGTTCGCAATACCTTCTTGTGGGATTACTACTACAGTAAGAACACACAGAAGGATGCGAACACAGATACTTACCAGACCTACTACGAGGAACCTCGCAACTTGCCGCAGTATCCGCTACTGGCTACTGCCAAACCGTATATCATCGGATTCCCAGGCAAGACCTACTATGAGTTCGACCTCAGTGGTGAGTGGACAGCCAAGAATACGGCAGCGACTGCTCCTGCCCAGCTCGATAAGCAGACCATCAGCTTCGTTTCCGTGCCGGGAATCACTGTTGGTGTCAGTGATGACGAACTGAGTGCCGTCACCGCAAAAACTGACTACGGCTTCATGCCTAACTACATGAGCAAGAAGGTGGAAGGCTTCCTGATGAATGGCGAGGGTAGCAGCTTCGACAAGACACCAGATGGTGGATTGGCAAGCGTACCGTTCCGTCCGTACTTTATTATTCATCAGCCAAGTGCAGGTGCACGAGCAGGTACACGTGCTGACGTACAAAAATCCGTCAAGCACATCATCTTCGATGGTGATGACTCATCGTTTACCATCAGCGACGATGACCCGTCGAAGGAGGAGATCGGTACTGAGACTATGATCTTCACCACAAGCAGGCATGAGATTATTGTCACCTCAAATCTCCGTGTCGAGGCAGATGTGCGCATTTACAATATCAGTGGAATCACGGTGGTCAACTTCACCATCCAGCCAGGTGAGACAGTCAATACCTATATCCCCGTCAGCGGCGTCTATATCGTTCATGCCGCTGGTGGACGTTATCAAAAGAAACTCGCAGTAAAATAACCTCACAGGGACTGCCCTTTGTGATAAAAAAGCAATTTCATAGGAAATGATTCAAGATATGAACTGTAATACAAAATTCGGATTTAAAAAGCAAATAAAAAGGTTGATGGCAGGCTATAGCTATACTCTAGCCATACTCATGAGTATGTTTAGAGTATGGCTAGAGTATGGCTGGAGTAAGGCTAGAGTATGGCTCACAGATAGTGAGCTTACGTCTCACTTGCAACGAGCTTACGGCTCGTGCTCGACGATATTACGTCTTGCCGTTATGATACTCCTACTCCTCACATTAGGAAGTGGAAGTGTTTGGGGACAAAGCCCCGTTGAGATGACTACTGACACCAACGAGAACGGTACCATCGAAGATAGCGAGAAGAAATTCTATCTGATTCAGACCAATGCGTTTCCAAGTTTCTATATAGCGCCTCATTATAAAAGTAATAATTGGACTATTACGACCAATAATATACTTGGTGATTATATGTTGTGGTATTTCCTGGATGCGGGTGAAGATAATGGTACTCAATATTACTATATTGTTAGTGAATCCGAGAATAAATATATATGTCATGCTGGTGGTACAGATAACAGCAAAAGAACTGTTACATTGGTAGATAAAACTTCAGATAATGATGAGAGGTGTAAGTTTAAGCTCGAATTAGACGAATCGAATGGAACGACAGGCTTTTATAATATTGATGCTAAAGGAAATCCGACCTATTATGGTTTGAACAAGCAAAGTGGTAGTCAAGCCAACGACAATCCCATCAGATTGACAAATGTTGATTATATACATGACTCCAACTCCAAGTGGAAGTTTATAGCCTTTAACGGAACCTTTACATACCCAACCCCTCCTTTTACGCCATCGACTAATTCGAACAAGTATTATTACGAGATTCACAATTACCAAAAGGACACATATTATGCCGCAACAGACGCTACGCCCGATAAGGTGATATTTACCAATCAGGCAAACGAAAGCAGAGCGTGGTATTTCAAGGAAGCGGCATCCGATACATGGTATAAATACTATTACATTATCAACCCTGCAACAGGGGGCAAATACATGTATTATAACGGCACAGCCTCCGATGGAAAAGACCAGCAAAACGCGGTCAGTGTAAAAGCGTATGATTCAGCAAACGAAGACCGTTACCAGTTTGTTGTGGTTCAGGCGGCAAGAGGTGACGGAGCAAGCCGTAAAGAGTGTTATGCTATCATTCCGAAACTGCTCATAGGAAATTTATGGACAAGTAATAGCATCGGTCTTGCCGAAGCGAACATTAAAAATGGTGCCAATATGGGTATCATCAAAAGCAGAAGTGCGACCAATAGCGCCCAATGGGATTTTAAAACCACAACTTTTACCACAGTGTGTGCCAATCCAGTCATTGCCTTCGACAGGACCACAGGAAAAGCATCTATAACGACAGCTACCTTATTGCCCTCTATCTATTATACCACAGATGGAACAGAGCCTTCGCCTAGTAATGGCACATTGTATAGTGGACCGTTTACCTTGACTAATCAGACCACCATCAAGGCCATTGTCACCAAAGCAGGATATGCTGATTCAGAGGTGACAACATTAACGATTGAAAAAGTTGCAACTCCCACTATCCAGCAGGAAACGGGTACCCATAATATCTCCATCACAACAACAACCCCCGGTGCAACCATCTATTATACGACCGATGGCACTACTCCGACTACCTCGTCAACACTTTATACTGGTGCATCTGAGGAATTGGGAGGTAAACCCATTAAAGCGATAGCCGTTAAGGATAATATGATCAATTCCGACATAGGTGAGGGTGAAATAGACATCAGGTGTGCTACACCAGCTATTAGTTTTGACAACATTACCTCGACGGTATCTATCACTTGTGGAACCGAAGGGAGCACCATCTATTACACAATCGATAACAGCGAACCTACCACCACAAGTACTGCATACACAGGTCCGTTCTCTGTGACCAGTCCCACGACAGTGAAAGCTATTGCCACCCATGGGGGATTGGATCCTTCTGTTGTGGCAGAGCTGATTATTCCTCAGGTAGCCACACCAACCATACAGAACAACGGCAGCAATGCAGTGTCCATTACAACGGAAACTGTTGGTTCAACCATCTATTACACCACTGATGGCAGCACTCCGACTACATCGAGTACCCAATACACTGTGCCACTAACTGAAAACATCAGCGGTGTCACCATCAAAGCCATAGCAGTCAAGGAAGGTATGATCACCTCAGTCGTGGGTAGCAATGCTGTGATACTGCAATGTGCAGAACCTGTTATCGCACGTAGCGGCAACGACGGCTTCACTATCAGTTGTCCGTTCCCTGTTTCGGGTGTCACCATCTACTATACTACCGATGGCTCCGCCCCCACCACTTCAAGTAGCAGTATTAGTTCTGGTGGTACTGTGTCGTGTACACTACCCGTTACCGTCAATGCGATGGCTGTCGCAACGAACTATGACAACTCTGACATAGCCTCAGCCTACCTGAAAAACGGTATGGATGGCGAAGGTTCTGTAGGAAATCCTTATACCATCAAGTACCAAGCTGACGTGGAGGATTTCGTTGATCACGTCAATACAGCGGAGGGAGCTTCATTACATTATAAGGTGATTGCCACCAATCCTCTCGACTTCAGTAGCGCCGCTCCCATCACCCAAGCCTTCAGCGGCACGTTCGATGGTGGCACACAGATTATTACAGGCCTCACCCATCCTCTCTTCAACACTGTCGATGGTGGTGTGGTGAAGAATGTCACGCTGAAGAATGTTGCCATCAGCAGTTCTGCTGATTATGTAGGTGCCATTGCCGGCATCGCTCAGGGCTATAGCCGTATTTACAACTGCGGTATTCTGCCCAATGATGCCACGTTCCCAAAGGGCACTCATCCTACCGTTACAACAACCGGCACCTGTGCTGGAGGTATTGTAGGTAAGTTAGACGGAGATTCTCGCGTCATCAATTGTTACAGCTATGCTGATGTCAGCGCGTCCTCAATTGCAGCAGGTATTGTGGGAGAGAATACCTTCGCGTCAACCGCAGAAGTTTCAGGTGGAAAATATACGAACCTCAAGACAGCAGTCGTCAACTGTATGTTCTATGGTAATATCACAGGCGGCTCAAACCAGTATGGTGTTTATGGTGGATCTCTAATCACTAATGCCGCTGCAACAGGCATCAGCAGTTATAACTACTACAGAAACGGTTCTACATTCAACACTGCCAATGGTGAGCCCACAGCCTACAACTGCTCGTTCCCTGCCGATGAGCGCTATCTCACACAGGTGGAGTTCCACCGCAGCCTGCTGAACAGCAACCGCGAACTCTGCGGCTGGTGGGTAGGTTCTGACGTAGCCCCAAGCACATTGACAACCGCTGAAGTACAAGCCATTCCTAAGGATGCTTCACTGATGTACAAGTGGGTGGTTGACCCCAATCTTGCCCCATACCCGATACTGAAGCCCTTCGGCAAATATCCCTCCATTATCAATACCAATACAGGCACCCCTTGGTTTGACCGTAACACAGCCAATCCATTCGAGGGAAAACAACTCGGAACACTTTCAGTCATTATCAAGTCGGGCGGCTCTGCTCCTGACCAGCATTTATTCATCCCCATCACGGATATGGACTCCCTGCACTACGATTTCGGTTACCGCAAGGTGCAGTTGCCCTATTACAACACCGTTTTCGGTAACCCCGACGGTGCTACATGGCAGGAAAAGTATGCTGGCAACTACACTGACCAGGTGGTGACAGGTTGGAAGGTAACCAACGTCAGTGGCGGCAATGAAGGTTCATTTGTCGCTCACTGGCAGGACGGCTATAACTTTGCAGACCGCAACTGCACTCAGAAAGACCTCTACAGTGTCTCGGGTCGTGTCTTTGCTCAGGGCGGCTACTATTATGTTCCTGACGATGTTACGGAGATCACCATCGAGGCTTATTGGGGTAAAGCCATCTATGTGAGAAATAATGGTGGCTACTATGACAGAGTCAATGTTACCTCAGGTAATACAGGGGCTGCTTTTGCTCCCACTGGCACACGCGATAATAATGTTAATGGTGCCACTATTCAGAACACATCAATAAAGGAAACGCTTACTGCTGCTAATATCGATGCGAAAAAGACTGTCTATGACTATGCCCTTGTGCTGGTCGGTAATGTGCAGGAATCTGTTGGCAAAAGTGATGTTGTACATAAAACTCAAAACACTCGCGGTTTCACCATCATGAGTGTGGATCTTGACTTCGACGAAGAACCTGACTATTGTCTCGAATGGCAGTTGGGTAAGGAAATGGTACGTCAGGTTATCGCCCCTATACGCTTTGATTTCCTCCCCGTGGTGGAGTTGGGTATTGCGGGCAAGTTACACAATTCACAAGATTTCTACTCCCTTGGCTGCTACCGTTCCAAAGGACATTTCGAGGTTACTGAGACCGCTTTTATTCGCTTCGGACAGTTTGAGTTTGAACTTGGTACCCGTGATGACGGACCTATCATCCTTAATGGTGGTATCTACGATCAGTACAGTCGTGGCCGCAATGGTGAAAAAAATCAGCATATCAATTACGTCATCCTTGGCGGTCATATTGTCATGCCTTCATTCACACCAGGTGCCCATGTCAATAGTACTGCTACATACCAAACACGTCATTGTGCAGTTAACGTCCTTGGCGGTGATTTTACAAGTTTTTACCTCACAGGCGGCTACAATGAGAAAATCAAACCCTACGAAGACAACCCCCACTGTTATATCGATGGTGGTCGCTTTGGTACCATAGCCGCTGCTTATAAGGAGGGTATCGCAGGTAATGTCACTTGGCGTATCAATCATGCGCTCATAGGCGAGTTCTATGGTGGCGGCGTCATGGCCCAGGCTACTGGCGATACTTATAAGATAGTGAAAGGCAGCATTGATGTAGTTATCAACAATAGCATTGTGGGCAAATATTGTGGCGGTCCTAAGTTCGGTGATATGATGCCTGACAAGACCGTCAAGACAAGCGCCACAGGTACTACCTTTAACCAATTCTTTGGTGCAGGCAACGGCGGCACCAACTATGTGCAGTATGCCAATACCGATGGTACGGGAGTTCCCGTTACCGATTGGAGTAGCACCATCAACTCTAATTATACCCCTGGGAAGTACCGCAATAAGGATCAGGGTTATGCAGCCAACTATGATCTTGAGGTAATCAATTATTCTACTGGTGACGGGAATGGTAAATTTGTTAACCGTAGCTACTACTACTCTGCCCAGTTTGCCACCACCAACACCGGTAATGTCACCAGCACATTGACCGACTGCACCATCAATACCAATTTCTATGGTGGTGGTTTCCTGGGTGGTGTGACTGGTAATGTCACCTCCACACTTAACAATTGTACGGTAAAAGGTGCGGTCTTTGGAGCAGGCTATTCAGCTTCTGCTGGTACAGTCAATATATACAACAAGGACAAGGTGCCACCTGTACCAAACACATACACAGGTATGATTAAACCGCAGTCTGGCGGAACATTTACCACATACGAATGGACGAACAATAAGACATTTGGAACAAAAACACTTAGTACTGGAAGTCCAACCATTTTAAACCCCAATGATGACGGGATAAACTATATATACACCGAGGTATCTCTCGAAAACCTCGGAACTGTCAGCGGTAATGTCACCCTTATTATTAATGGAAATGCAGTAGCTGATAAAAACGGTAAGGCAATGACCGTTACCGAGAGCGTTTATGGCGGTGGTGAGGAATCTGGCGTTGGTGGTGATACCGAGGTTACCATCAATGGAGGTGCCATTGGCGCTGAAGGCAGAAGTAGCTATGGCTACAGATATGGTAACGTATATGGTGGCGGTAAAGGAAAGATAGATAGTGCGGGCGAACTCGCGGTAAGCAAAGTAGCTGACCTTGACGCTGGTCTTGTGAAGGGTAATACCATTGTGACCATCAATGGTACTACTGAGACCACAAAGATTGTTCACAATGTATATGGTGGCGGTGCCGTAGGTTCTGTGGGTACGTTTACCCGTGACGCTAATGGTATGCCGACTGCATGTACCAGCGGAGGACAGGCTACCGTTACCATAAACGGTGGACAGGTAGGTCATAACAGAAAAGATTCCGGTATGGTGAATGGCTCATCACGCGGTTGGGAAGGTAATCCTGAAGGCTCATTCCTGAACCAGTTGGCATGGGTTAATAACGGCATCGTCACTATCGGTGATGCTACAACCAATGATGAAGACAAAGGACCAGCCATCCTTGGTTCTGTCTATGGTGGTGGTGAGAACGGTCATAACTATAACGACGGTAATGTAACCATCAACAAGGGAACCATTGGCAATGCTGACCCAAGCGCTGAAAGCTATGACTGCGGCAATGTCTATGGCGCTGGTTGCGGTACCGATACATATTGGGTTGACGCAGATGGAGACGGAGAAAAAGATGAGGGCGAAGAGCATCATAACCCAATGGCAGGTTTAGTACGTGGTAACACCAGCATAACCATTAACGGCGGCAATATATTGCGAAACGTCTATGGAGCTGGATCTATGGGTTCTGTAGGTAATGATACTGATGCAGAATCTGGCAAAACAACTATCACCATCAATGGTGGCACAATTGGTCGTACTGAAGACAGCGACCACGGCCATATATTTGGTGGTCCAAAGGGTAGTCTCGAGGAAACTGACTTCAAGGCAAGCGTCAAGAGCACGTTGGTGAATATCAATGCACATCCTTCTGATGCCACTAAGAATCCTATTGTCTGGGGCAGCGTCTTTGGCGGTGGCGAGGCAGGTATCATCAAGGGTAGCGTTGCTGTCAACATGAATGGAGGCACTGTAAAGAAAGATGTCTATGGCGGTGGTGCCTTGGCCGATACACAGACCGACAACTGGGATGCTGCTGCTAATGAAAATGCGGGTGGCTGGGCTGACGCAGAACAGAAATCTGCACTCCATACCACGACTGTTCGCCTGAAAGGAGGTGACATCTTTGGCGAAGCATACGGCGGTGGTCTGGGGGAAGACGGTAAGCCTGCTTATGTCTGGGGTGATGTGCTGCTGGACCTGAACGGTACTACATCGTCGGGCGAAGAGGGCACACCCCTCGCTGCTACCGTAAGAGGTTGTGCCGTCAATCAAGTCTTTGGCTGCAACAACGCTGCCGGTACGCCAAAGGGTATTGTATTGGTACATGTCTATGCGACACAGAATAAGGACAAGACACAGATAGCAAATACCAGTGGCGAGACTCAGGTGACGGATGCCAAGGTTAAAGGTGCCTATGATGTGCATGCCGTTTATGGCGGTGGAAATTTGGCTGCATATGAACCTGCTGGTGGTAAGGAAACTACTAATTCAACCAATGTCATCATCGATGGTTGCGGACTGACAAGTATTCAGACAGTCTATGGTGGCGGTAATGCTGCTTCTACACCAGCGACCAACGTTACCGTCAATGGTACCTATGAGATTGAGGAAGTATTTGGTGGTGGTAATGGTAAGGATGCCATTGGTAAAGACGCTCAAGGAAATGATATTCCGAATCCTGGTGCCAACGTTGGATTCTATGATTATTCGGCGGTTGAGACAACTTATCCAACCAAGGAGGATAGACAAAAAACAGAATTCACAGACAAATATGTTTATGGTTCCGGTAAGGCTTCCGTGAATATATTCGGCGGAACGATTCACCGTGTCTTTGGCGGCTCGAACACGAAGGGTAATGTGCGCCAGACGGCTGTTACCATGCTGGAAGAAGTTGGAGGATGTGATTTCTGTGTGGATGAGGCATACGGTGGTGGTAAGAGTGCGCCGATGGATGCTGAGGCTAAGCTGTTGATGGCGTGTATCCCAGGTTTGAGTGCGGCCTATGGCGGTGCTGAAGCTGCTGACATCCGGGGTGATGTGACGCTGAATATTACCAATGGTACATTTGACCGTGTGTTTGGTGGCAACAATAAGAGTGGTACTATCCGTGGTTCCATCACAGTGAACATCCAAGAGGTGGGCTGCCGTCCTATCATTATCGGTGAACTCTATGGTGGTGGTAACGAGGCTGGATATTCTGTCTATGGATATAATAATGACGGTAGTCTTGTGGAATCAGGAGATGAACCACTTTATGCAGACCCAAAAGTCAATGTCAAGTCGTTTACAAGTATTGGTACTGTCTATGGCGGTGGCTATGGTGCGACAGCAAAGATGGTGGGCAATCCGACGGTAAATGTAAGTGTCGTTGAGGGAGCTTGGAAGGATTATGTAGGAGAGTCTTCCCAATATGAGGAAGAAGGATATGTGTATGATGATACAGGTTATAAAGGAGAGACATTGACGATTGTGGATTCAGATGGTACAACAACACATGATGTTGATGTCCCGTCTCATGCCAAAGGTAAGATTGGTGCCATTAATAACGTCTTCGGTGGTGGAAATGCTGCACCGGTCAAGGGAAATACAAGTGTCAATATTGGAACCTTGGAAAAGATATCAATAAAGAGCTATGTAGAAAAGAGTGTAACTGTTGGAACTTCCGTAGAAGGCCTCTATACTCGTTCTGGAGAGGGGACTATGGCAAGTCCATATAGATATACCTCAGCCACAGGTACTGCCGTTGAAGGAACAAAATATTATGAAGAGAAAGATGTTGAAAAAGATGTCATTGGTGCCGACATCCGAGGTAATGTCTATGGTGGTGGTAATAATGCGGAGGTGACGGGTAATACTAATGTCAATATTGGAAAAAAGAGTGAATAAAATGGCAAAAGTGTCACTTTCTTTGTAAGCTGCTGATTTTCATTTGGTTATAGAGGTGATAGATAATTTTTATCTATCACCTTTTATCTGTTTTGGAGGGGGTTGGGATGCAAATCTCTTATGAATTGGGGTAACTCATGATACTTCGCTAACAACAAAACAACTTGTTTTACTATTGAAGAAGTGCCTTCTTATAGGCAAAGAGATAACTAAAGCAAAGACAAAACAAGTTGTTTTGTTGTAAGAGATGACGTTTCCCTGATTGTCGTAGATAATTTTTTCTCCGATAATATTTGGAGGATTCGCATATTTATCCTATCTTTGCACTCTTGCAAAGAATAATAGCGTACATAACATGGATAAAATAGGAATATATGATTTTATGGCGGAGCCGTTTCATTGCGATTTCTCGCAGCGGCTCATGATGGGACATCTGGGGAACAACATGCTGAATGCGGCGGATTTTCATTCGACGGATCGTGGCTTTGGTATGCGGTATCTGCTCACCATCAATCGCTCTTGGGTACTTTCACGTCTTGCCATCGAGATGGAGGAGATGCCGAAGATGTACACGAAGTTTAATGTGGAGACCTGGGTGGAGAGTGCGATGCGCTATTTCACCAGCCGTAACTTCCGTGTGGTAGGTGAGGATGGACAGGTGTTTGGCTATGGACGTAGTATCTGGGCGATGATCGATACGGAGAGTCGCCAACCAACAGATCTCTTTGCCATCGACAATGGGGCCATCAACAACTGGATCGTGAAGGATAAGGAATGTCCGATTGATAAGGGTGGGCGTGTGAAGATGGATGATGAGGCTGAGTTGGTGCGCACGATAGACACCAATTATAGCGATGTGGATATCAATGGGCATATCAATTCGGTGAAATATATCGAGCACGTACTCGACCTCTGGAGCATCGATTGGTATCGTGAGCATCAAATCAAGCGTTTCGAGATAGCTTATGTAGCGGAGGCTCATCAAGGGGATCGATTGTCATTTTACAAAGAGCAAATTGCAGAGAATGAATACTGCGTGCGCATCTGCAAGGATGATAATGTGGAAACTTGCAGGAGCAAGGTTGTGTTTTTTTAATTAAAAATTTGGCAGTATCAGGGCAAATTTGTAATTTTGCAACCGATTTCATAAGAATGTATAACATTTAAACAAATAAGCTATTATGGCAGAAATGAATTTCGGTGGCGTTGTTGAGACTGTAGTCACCAGCAAAGAGTTCTCTTTGGAGAAAGCACGTGAAGTATTGAAGAATGAGACTATCGCGGTGATCGGTTATGGTGTTCAGGGTCCTGGACAGGCTTGTAACCTTCGCGATAACGGATTCAATGTCATTGTCGGACAGCGTCAGGGTAAGACTTATGACAAGGCTGTTGCCGACGGATGGGTACCTGGTGAGACGCTGTTCTCTATCGAAGAGGCAGCTGAGAAGGGTACCATCCTCTGCATGTTGCTTTCTGATGCTGGTCAGATTCAGCAGTGGCCCACTATCAAGAAATATCTGAAGCCAGGTAAGACATTGTATTACTCTCATGGCTTCGCTATCAACTGGAGCGATCGTACAGGTGTTATTCCTCCAAAGGATGTCGATGTTATCATGGTGGCTCCTAAGGGTTCAGGTACCTCTCTCCGCACGATGTTCTGTGAGGGTCGTGGTCTGAACTGTTCTTATGCAGTTTATCAGGATGCTACTGGTAAGGCTACGGAGAAGACACTCGCCTTCGGTATTGGTATCGGTGCAGGTTATATGTTCGAGACCACCTTCCAGCGCGAGGCAACCTCTGACCTCACAGGTGAGCGTGGTTCACTGATGGGTGCCATCCAGGGTCTGTTGCTGGCTCAGTATGAGGTGCTCCGTGAGCACGGACACTCTCCCTCGGAGGCTTTCAACGAGACCGTTGAGGAACTCACCCAGAGCCTTGGCCCGCTCTTCGGTGCAAAGGGTATGGACTGGATGTATGCCAACTGCTCTACCACCGCTCAGCGTGGTGCGCTTGACTGGGCTCCCCGTTTCCACGATGCCATCAAGCCTGTGATGGAATGGCTCTACTATTCTGTACAGACTGGTAACGAGGCACAGATCACTATCGATGCCAACTCTAAGCCCGACTACCGTGCAGGTCTGGAGAAGGAACTCGAGGCTATGCGTAATCAGGAGATGTGGCGTGCAGGTGAGACCGTACGCAAACTTCGTCCAGAGAATCAAGACGTATAATCATATAGGAACGCGGGGACGCTAAACGAGCGCCCCCGCGCTTCTTTTTAATCAACTATCATGGGAAAGTTAGTCATTAATTCGTATGATGAATTTGCAGCCCACCTCGGTGAGGAACTCGGTGCTTCTGAGTGGCTGTTAGTAGATCAGGATCGTATCAACCTTTTTGCTGATGCCACACTCGACCATCAGTGGATCCATGTTGATGTGGAGCGCGCCAAGAAAGAGAGTCAGTATCAGAGTACCATCGCTCATGGCTATCTGACATTGTCTTTGCTTCCTTACATGTGGGATCAGATCATTGAGGTAAACAACATCAAGATGCTTGTCAACTATGGTATGGACAAGATGCGCTTCGGACAACCTGTCATCACTGGCTCAAAGGTTCGTCTGGTTACCAAGCTGCACAACATCCAGAATCTGCGTGGCATCTGTAAGGCAGAAATTGAATTCAGAATTGAAATAGAGGGGCAGCGTAAGCCCGCACTCGAAGGCATAGCTTCGTTCTTGTATTATTTTAATTAAGGTAAAAGGAAAAGGATAACACATATGGGAGGATTCTTTGGAACCATATCAACAAAGTGCTGCGTCAACGACCTGTTTTACGGCACAGACTATAACTCACACCTTGGAACACGTCGCGCAGGTCTTGTAACCTTTGATCAGGAGAAGGGCTTCAGTCGTAAGATCCACAATCTGGAACGTGACTATTTCCGTTCCAAGTTCGAGGATGAGCTCGACTCTTTTGCTGGTCATCAGGGTATTGGTGTCATCAGTGATACAGACCCGCAGCCCATCCTCGTCAACTCACATCTGGGACGTTATGCTGTAGTGACAGTAGCTAAGATCAATAACTTAGAAGAAGTAGCCCGGGAGTTGCTCGATCGTCGTATGCACTTCAGTGAGTATTCTGCAAACACTATCAACCAGACAGAACTTGTGGCGCTGCTTATCAATATGGGGCGCACCTTTGTTGAAGGTATCAATCTGGTATATAGGAAGATAGAGGGCTCTTGCTCGATGCTGATCCTCACAGAGAAAGGTATTATCGCAGCCCGTGACTTCCTGGGGCGTACGCCTATCGTCATCGGCAAGAAAGACGGTGCTTATGCCGTTTCGAGTGAGACCACGAGTTTCCCGAATCTCGAATTCCATCGTGTACGTGACCTTGGTCCTGGTGAGATCGTCTTCCTGACAGCCGACTCGATGGAAGTGCTGCAGGAACCTTTCCAACGTGAGCAGATCTGTTCTTTCCTTTGGGTATATTATGGCTTCCCTGCTTCCGACTATAATGGTATCAATGTGGAGGCCGTGCGTGAGGCCAATGGTAAGAAGATGGGTGAGAACGATGATACAGAGGTGGATAGCGTCTGTGGTGTACCTGACTCCGGTGTCGGTATGGCCTTGGGTTATGCCGAGGGTAAGGGTGTGCCTTACAAGCGTTCCGTTCTGAAATATACCCCCACATGGCCCCGTTCTTTCACACCTGGCAACCAGGAGCGTCGTGCCTTGGTGGCGAAGATGAAGTTGATTCCGAATCCTGCGCTGCTGAAAGATCAGCGCGTGGTGTTCTGCGACGACTCTATCGTACGTGGTACCCAGTTGAAGGATAACGTAAGGACTTTCTTCGAGTATGGTGCCAAGGAGGTTCACTGCCGTATCTCCTGTCCGCCTCTGGTCTATGGTTGTCCGTTTATCGGCTTCACCTCTTCCAAGAGTGACATGGAGCTGATCACCCGTCGTATCATCAAGGATTTCGAGGGCGACGACAAGAAGAATCTCGAGAAGTATGCGCAGACCGATTCTCCAGAGTATCAGCGTATGGTGGCAGAGATCGCCAAGCGCCTGGGACTCACCACGCTGAAGTTCGCAAAGCTGGAGGATTTGATTGAGAGTATCGGTCTTCCGAAGTGTCGGGTCTGCACCCATTGCTTCGATGGCAGCAGCTATTGTCATGAATACGACAATAATGACGAGCGCCAGTTGAAGTTGGACTTTTGATTAGCGTTTTCTGAGGAACCCGTCTGTCTGACAGATGTATTCCTCTTTCATCAGATAAGATAGCGCGGCATCCAGTTCGTCGGTAGGCAACTGGATGTCGCGTAAGTCTGTAATAGGGTGGGGCTTCCCGTCATCCAACAGCGCGAGGATGCTATCCATCGCTGCGTTCAGACGAGGCTCCGACACCAGTCCTTCAGGTCTGTGACTCAGACATACGTCGCACTGACTACAGTCCTTGTTGCTTTCCTCACCGAAATAGTTCAGCAACTGCCTGCTGCGACACACGTCATCGTTGGTGGCATAGCCTATCATCTTGTGGATGCGTTCACTGAACTGTGCCTTTCTTTCCTCATACACCTCAGGCTTTATTTGCACGTGTTCCATATCCTCACGTCGTTGCGTATAGCGGATATAGGGTGTCTTTTTCTGAGGAATGAAATGCAGGATATGCCGTTGGCTCAGACTTTTCAGGATCAGATAGAGTTGTTGAGGCTGGAGTGCCGTCTGACTGGCAATAAAACTCTCGTCAATATAGTTGTAGTCCGTAAACAGCCCACCGTAATTACGCAAAAGAGCGGTTATAACCTTATCTTCATTGGGGGTATTGTTCTCCAGACGATACAGGTCGTTCCTGCTGACGGTGAACATCACCCTTGCCTGATTATCCTGTTCTTCCGTATATTCGATATAACCGGCACGGTTCAGAATCTTCAAGGCAGAATCCACCTGAATGGGGAAGTGGTGGAAAGTATGGCAGAACTCATCGATATTAAACTCGAAGGTATGGTTATACCCTGAGCCCACACCGATCTGATAGTAATAGGCCAAGTGCTCATACACCTGCTTGATATAGTCTTTCTCTGGGAAGGTGTCAGCAATGCGCTTCTCGAGTTTCCGGTGGTCGGCATCGTTATACAGTAATACGGCATACGCTTTTCTACCGTCACGCCCGGCACGTCCTGCTTCCTGGAAATAAGCCTCTATGCTGTCAGGACAGTCCATGTGGATGACGAGTCTCACGTCGGGTTTGTCGATACCCATACCGAATGCGTTGGTTGCCACCATCACCCGCACCTTATCCTGTTGCCAGTCTCTTTGTCTTTCATCTTTTACCACACTGTCAAGTCCTGCATGATAGAAGGTGGCGGTGATGCCAGCCTCATTCAGCAGGTCTGCAAACTCCTTCGTGCGTTTCCGGCTGCGGGCATAGACGATGGCTGTGCCTTTCATACTGTTCAGGATATGCAGCAGCTGTTCCCGTTTGTCAGGGGTCTTCCGCACCACATAGGCGAGGTTCTTCCGCTCAAAACTCATCTTGAAGACATTGTCCTTCGGGAAGGCCAGTTTATCCTGGATGTCCTTCACGACGGCAGGGGTGGCTGTAGCCGTCAGTGCCAGCACTGGGGCTTTCGGCACCAGCTTGCGGATCTGGGCAATCTCTAAATACGACGGACGGAAATCATAACCCCATTGCGAGATACAATGTGCCTCGTCAACGGTGATGAAACTCACGTGCATGTGGCGTAGTTTCGTCTGGAAAAGATCTGAGGAAAGGCGTTCTGGCGACACATAGAGAATACGGATGTCGCCAAAGATGCAGTTCTCAAGCGTCGTGACAATCTCCTCACGGGTCAGTCCCGAATAGATGGCAGCAGCACGGATGCCTCTGCGCCTCAGGTTGTCCACCTGATCCTTCATCAGGGCAATCAGCGGGGTGATGACGATACACGTTCCCTCTTGTGCCAATGCCGGCACTTGGAATGTAATCGACTTACCACCGCCTGTCGGCATCAGGCCTAAGGTGTCATGTCCGCTGCCGATCGACTCGATGATTTCCCGCTGAATCCCACGGAAATCATCGTAGCCCCAGTATTGCTTCAGAATCTCACGATACCTCATCAGAGGGTTGGATGTCTTCTATCTGCAACTGCACTTCGTTACGCTTGTAGATATTGTCCTCAATGGTATAGACGATATCAAACGAACGCTTCGACTTGATGAATCTCGCCGAGTCGCTTTGTCCGAAGGCGATACCATTCAGTACATTACTCGACTTCGAATCCACCAGCTCCAGTTTGATATGCTCCTGCTGACGGCCCACCACCTTCGACGTACCATAATCATACACGTTACGCGTGCAGAACAGGGGTTTGGGGTTGTCGGGTCCATGAGGTGCAAACTTCTTCAGGTCGTTATGCAGTTTCTTGGTTACATCCTTGAAGTCCACCACGGCGTTAATGTCCAGTGTGGCCTCCGTCTGCTCAGGTAGGATATGCTCGCTGACATATTTCTGGAAACGGCGACGGAACTCGGGGATATTCTCGATTCTCAGTGAGAGACCTACGGCGTAGGTATGTCCGCCGAAGTTCAGCAGCAGGTCGCGACAGCTCTTAATAGCATCATAGAGGTCGTAGCCAGCCACACTGCGTGCAGAACCTGTAGCGATGCCGTTGAATTTCGTCAGTACCACCGTCGGACGGTAATAAAGTTCCGTGAGTCTTGAGGCCACGATACCGATCACGCCCTTCTTCCAGTTCTCGTCAAAAAGCACGATACTCGACTGATGCTCCTGACTCTCGAGTTTCTCCACAATCTGGTTGGCCTCCTCGGTCATCTGCTTATCCACATCCTTACGCTGTTCATTGTATTCGTTGATGTGGCTGGCTTCTGACAATGCCTTCTCAAAGTCACGCTCCACCAGCAGATCCACCGCTTCCGTACCGTTCTGCATACGTCCGGAGGCATTGATACGGGGGCCTATCTTAAACACGATGTCACTCATCGTAATCTCACGACCAGTCAGACCGCAGATATCGATAATCGACTTCAGTCCCACCGACGGACTCGTTGACAACTGCTTCAGCCCGTGGAACGCCAGGATGCGGTTCTCACCCATAATGGGTACGATGTCCGCAGCGATACTTACGGCACAGAAGTCGAGTAGGGGGATCAGTCTTGAGAAGGGGATACCGTTGTTCTTGGCAAATGCCTGCATGAACTTAAAGCCCACGCCACAACCACAGAGATCCTTGAAAGGATAGGTGGAGTCTATGCGCTTGGGATTGAGAATGGCCACAGCCTCAGGTAACTCATCATCCGGCACGTGATGGTCGCAGATGATGAAGTCTATGCCCTGCGTCTTGGCATACTTGATTTCCTCGATAGCCTTGATACCGCAATCGAGCACAATCACCAGTTTAACACCCGCTTCTTTCGCATAGTCTATTCCCTTTCTGCTGATACCATAGCCCTCCTCATAACGGTCGGGAATATAGTATTCAATATTGGAATAGAATTGCTGTAGAAACTTATACACCAAAGCTACCGCCGTACATCCATCGACATCGTAGTCGCCATACACCATGATGCGCTCTTTGCGCCCCATTGCGTCATTCAGTCTGTCAACCGCCACGTCCATGTCGTTCATCAGGAACGGATCAATCAGTTCACTTAGCATAGGACGGAAGAACCGCTTAGCTGCGCTCTCCGTCTTGATGCCACGCTGAATGAGCAGGTCGGCGAGGATCGGACTCATGCCGATCTTCTCTCCCAGCTCCTTAGCTGCCGTCTGTCGTTCTGATGTAGGTGGTTCGTAATTCCATTTGAAATGCATTAATATATTTATTTTTTATTCTTTTCGCTTTGGTGTCAAAAATGCCTATTTCGGCAATTTGGGCGTAAAGTTACTCATAAAAAACGAATTAAGGGCACAATCTGCTTAAATTTTAACAGATTATGCCCTTTTTTATCTTATTTAAGAAAATCGCTTAGAGGCCGAGTTTCTTTCTGATTTCTGCAGGAATTGCGTTTTTATTGATCAGGAAGTCCATGGTGTTGGCAGCGATGAAGGCCTTGGTCATATACCAGATACCCTTGTAGTCGCCAGTCTCACCCCATGAGTTCTGAACCATATAGTACTCCTTACCGTTCTGGTCCTTGGCCACACCGAAGATATGCATGCCGTGATCGTCGGTCAGCTCCCAGTTGTCGAAACGCTCCTGGCGCATCTCCTGTGTAGGAACGATCTCAGGTACTGTGACACCCAGTGAATCGATGATGTCACGCTTCTTCGTTGCAGTCATCTTCAGCCACTTGGCCATGTCGCTGCCCTGCAGACTCTGGGTCTTCTTGCTGTCAACGGCGTAGGCCAGACCCTTACGGGTGAATCCGTCCTCCGACACGTCACCGCCCCAGGCTACGGTATAACCGTTATCGATGGCATTGTCGATGATCTGCATCATCTCGTCCATAGGCACGTTGTAGCTCAAGGGGAAGCGCCAGTTATCCTGCACCTCTACAGCAAAAGCTGTGTAGAAGGGGTGGTGGGTATAGCTGGTGATGCTCACATAGTCGTTGAGGTTGATACCCAGAGAAGCCATAAAGCTCTTCGGGGTGTATTCCTTGCCCTCGTAGGTAAACTTCTCAGGGCACTTGCCTAAGTAAGCGTCGAGGATACCCTGCATACCGACTTTCCACTGGTTGGAGATCTTCTTGGCATCGCTCTTGGCAACAGCCTCTACATAAGGCTCCAGCACACCGAAGAACTCATTGAAGTTGTTCAGTGAGTCACCGTAGAGTGAGCCAGGGAAAGGCATGGCTTCGAGGGGGCAGATACCATAAGTCTTCAGTGTCTGAAGCACATCCTCGGCACTTCCGCCCTGTGCAAACTGACAGTCGCCGTGATAGCGAACCACCTGGATGGCGCGCTCCATATAGGTCTTGTTGGCAACGAATGCCTCACAGAGGGTGTACTGCTTGCCGGTAGCCTTCAGGATCTCTGCCTCGAAGAATGAGAGGGTAGAGTAGTCCCAGCAGGTACCTGAACGGTTCTGATCCTTAATCGTCGTGATCGGATTCACCTTGATGATGGTGAATACAGGCTTGTTAGCGTCTTTTGCGGGTGCCTTCTTCTTGGCAGCCGAAGCACTCAGGGCAACCATTGCCACCAGTGCCAAAGTTAGAAATTTCTTCATAAACTATAATTTAATGTTTAATCTTTAATGTTTCATGTTTAATGTCATAAACTCCTCGAGTTCATGGGGATGATACGGAATGCGCTTCGTACCGAGGAAACGGCATCCCTCCTTGGTGATCAGGATATCATCCTCGATACGGATACCTCCGAAGTCCTTATAAGTCTCCAGCATCTCGTAGTTCAGGAAATCCTTGCAGTGCCCCTTGGCCTTCCAGTCGTCGATCAGGGCAGGGATGAAGTAGATGCCAGGCTCGTCAGTCATCACGAAACCTTCCTCCAGCTTGCGACCCATACGCAGACAGTTCGTACCAAACTGCTCCAGGTTCGGACGTGTCTCCTCATCGAAGCCCACGTAGATCTGACCTAAAGCCTCCATATCGTGTACGTCCATACCCATCATATGTCCCAGTCCGTGAGGCAGGAACATGGCGTGGGCACCTGCGGCTACGGCCTCGTCGGTATCGCCCTTCATCAGACCGAGTTCCTTCAGTCGCTCCGTCATCAGTCGGCATACGGCAAAGTGCACATCCATATACTTCACACCAGGCTTGGCCACGTCGAGCACGTAGTCATGACAGGCCTCCACGATGCTGTAAATCTCTAACTGGCGCTGGGTGAACTTACCATTCACGGGCATCGTACGAGTGTGGTCCGAACAGTAGTCGTCGAGTTCACAACCTGCGTCGCACAACACCAGTCGGCCGGCTTCCAACTGCGCATCAGAAGGACTGCCGTGCATAATCTCACCATGCTGTGAGAAGATGGTGGCAAAACTGTTGCCTTGCGACAGACTACGGGCGATACCATCCACCTGTCCTGCAACGAACCGTTCGGTCACACCAGGCTTAATGAGCAACTGGGCAGTGGTATGCATCGCATAGCCCACATCGCAGGCTCGTTCGATGACCTCAATCTCCTGTGGCTCCTTTGTGGCTCGCATCTTCACAACAGCCTTGATCAGCGGCAGCGAGGCTTTCTCCTTCTGCTGTGAAGGGTGGATACCCAGCAGGTCCATGATCTGAATCTTCGTGTCGTGGCGATACGGCGGCAAATAATGAATCGTCGCGTTTGTCGTCGCGGCACGACGACATACCTCAACGAGCTGGGCCATCGGGGCCGTCTTCTTCACACCCACCTCTGCGGCGAGATCTGCCACCGACGGGGTGAAGCCCATCCATACGATATCCTCCACGTCGATATCATCGCCAAACAGCATCTCCTCGTCGTTGTCGATGTCGATCACGCCCACCAGTCCGTCGCGGTGCTGTCCGAAATAGTAGAGGAACGATGAGTCCTGTCGCATCGGCGCATAGGTATTGGCCGGATAGTTGTAGGGCGACTCGTTATTTCCAAAAAAGATGATGACACCGTTTCCCACGAGTTTCTTCAGCGCTTCACGGCGTTTAATATAAGTTTCCTTATTAAACATTTGTCAAGTTTTCGTTATTTTACCTTCAATTTGTCGGCAAAGGTACACATTATTTATTAAAAAGCATTACCTTTGCAGCAAATTTTTGCAATATTTATGCAGATAGGCAGAAAAACTGGACTGGTGTTAGAGGGTGGAGGCATGCGTGGCGTCTTTACTTCAGGCGTACTTGATGCGTTTATGAAGCACGATCTTTACTTCCCCTATGTGGTGGCAGTGTCCGCTGGCGCCTGCAACGGCTTGTCGTATATGAGCCGTCAGCCCCGTCGTGCCCGTTACTCCAACATCGACCTCCTGCAGAAATATGGCTATATCTCCCTGAAGAGCCTGATCACCCAGGGCAGCATCTTCGATCCCAACATCCTCTATGAGCGTTTTCCCAAGGAGATCGTGCCCTTCGACTACAAGACCTATCGTGAGAATCCTGCCACCTATGAGGTCGTCACCACCAACTGTCTGACGGGAAGGGCCGAATATCTCTCCGAGAAACAGGATGCCGATCGGCTGACGGCGATCATCAAGGCTTCGAGTTCGCTGCCTTACGTGGCGCAGATCACCCACGTCGATGGGGTTCCCATGCTCGATGGCGGTATCGTTGATTCTATTCCTGTGGTACGTGCCATCGACAAGGGCTACTCTCCCAATGTGGTGATTATGACGCGCAATCGCGGCTTCCGTTCCGCAGAGCCCGACTTCAAGGTGCCCCGTCTGTTCTATAAGCAGTATCCCCGTCTGCGTGTCGTCCTCAGCCACCATGTGAAGGCTTACAACGAACAGCTCGACCTCATCGAACGGATGGAGGACTGGGGCGAGGTGATTTGTATCCGTCCGGAGCGCCCGATGGAGGTTGATCGCATCTGCCGTGATGTGTCGAAGCTCGAAGCCCTCTATGAGGAAGGCTTCGCCCTCGGAGAAAAATTCTGTCGCCAATTATAGGCTGCATTTCGGAAAAACTCAAATAAATTTGGTTTTTCGCTCAATTTGCACTATCTTTGCAGCCAAAATGAAATCATAGACATAAAAATACAATGGGAAAAGTAATTTTGACTGGTGACCGCCCCACCGGTAAACTCCATCTCGGACACTATGTAGGCTCCCTGCGCCGTCGTGTCGAGTTGCAGAATCAGGGCGATTTCGACCGTATGTTCGTGTTCATGGCCGATGTGCAGGCCCTCACCGATAATGCCGATAATCCAGAGAAGATCCGTCAGAACATCATCGAGGTGGCCCTCGACTATCTGGCTGCAGGTCTCGATCCGGAGAAATGCGTGCTCTTCATTCAGAGTCAGATTCCTGAACTCGCTGAGCTCACCACCTATCTGATGAACCTTGTCTCAGTGAGCCGTGTGCAGCGTAACCCCACGGTGAAGACCGAAGTGAAGATGCGTGGCTTCGAGGGCGAGAGCATCCCTCTCGGCTTCTTCTGCTATCCCGTATCTCAGGCTGCCGACATCACACTTTTCAAGGCTACCACCGTACCTGCCGGTGAGGATCAGGAGCCGATGCTCGAGGTCTGCCGTGAGCTCGTACGCCGTTTCAATCAGGTGTATGCTCCCGTACTCGTGGAGCCCAATATCCTGTTGCCGGAGAATCTCACTGCCCGTCGCCTGCCTGGCACCGATGGTAAGGAGAAGATGTCGAAGTCACTCGGCAACTGCATCTACCTCTCCGACACGGCCGACGATGTATGGCAGAAGGTACGTTCGATGTACACCGATCCCGAGCATGTCAACCTCAACGACCCGGGTCATGTGGAAGGCAATGCCGTGTTCACCTATCTCGATGCCTTCTCTTGCGACGACGACTTTAAGGCGTTCTGGCCCGAATATCAGAATCTCGACGAGCTGAAAGATCACTACCGTCGTGGTGGCCTGGGTGATATGAAGTGTAAGAAGTTCCTCAACCAGATTCTCAATGCCATGCTTGACCCCATCCGTCAGCGTCGCCACGAGTTCGAGCAGGATATTCCCGAGATTTACAATATCCTGAAGAAAGGTACAGAACAGGCTCGCGAGACTGCAGCCCAGACCATGGATGAGGTGCGTCGTGCCATGCGGATCAACTACTTCGACGATCAGGAGCTTATCCAGTCGCAGGCTGAGCGCTTCCGTCAGAAGTAATCAAATGATATCTATCAATAACCCTTCGTTATTCGACAATAACGAAGGGTTATTTTTTAATAAGGGCATGTTATTCCCGATTAAAGGCAGGTTATTTGCTAACCGGTTAAATCTTATCCAAAGCCTGACGGATATCTGCCAGGATATCGTCGCAGTCCTCGATGCCAACGCTGAGACGGATGAGGTCGGGAGCCACACCAGCTTCACGCAACTGTTCGTCAGAAAGCTGGCGGTGGGTATGCGAGGCAGGATGCAGCACACAGGTACGGGCATCAGCCACATGGGTGACAATGGCAATCATCTGCAGCGAATCCATGAACTTGATAGCGGTCTCACGGGTTCCTTTCAGTCCGAAAGCGATAACACCACATGAGCCGTTTGGCAGGTATTTCTGGGCTAGGGCGTGGTTCTTGTCGTTAGCCAGACCGCTATAGTGTACCCAAGCTACACGCTCGTCGCTCTCGAGGAACTCAGCCACACGCTGGGCATTCTCGCAATGGCGAGCCATACGCAGGTGGAGTGTCTCAAGTCCGAGGTTCAGCAGGAATGAGTTCTGGGGGGCAGGGATGCTACCCAGGTCGCGCATCAACTGTGCCACGAGCTTGGTGATGAAGGCCATCTTGCCAAACTTCTTGGTATAGGTCAGTCCATGGTACGACTCGTCGGGTGTGCAGAGACCCGGGAACTTGTCTGCATGGGCATCCCAGTCGAAGTTACCGCTATCTACGACGCAACCGCCCACCTGTGTGGCGTGACCATCCATATACTTCGTGGTAGAGTGGGTAACAATGTCAGCGCCCCACTCGAAGGGACGGCAGTTCACGGGCGTCGGGAATGTGTTGTCGATGATAAGGGGTCCACCGTGCTTGTGTGCGATACGAGCATACTTCTCGATGTCGAGAATCTGGCAACCAGGATTTGAGATGGTCTCGCCAAACAGAGCCTTGGTATTGGGACGGAAAGCGGCGTCGATTTCCTCTTCAGAGGCTTCCTGTGAGATGAAGGTACACTCAATGCCCAGCTTCTTCAGCGTGACACCGAAGAGGTTGTATGTGCCGCCATAAATCTCGTTAGAGGTGACGAAGTGGTCGCCAGCCTCACAGATGTTGAAGATAGCGTAGAAGTTGGCTGCCTGTCCTGACGAGGTGAGTACAGCGCCCACACCGCCTTCGAGGGCAGCAATCTTCGAAGCCACCGCATCGTTGGTAGGGTTGGCCAGACGGGTGTAGAAATAGCCATCCTTCTTTAGATCGAAGAGGTCAGCCATCTCTTCCGTGTTGTCATACTTGAATGTTGTGCTCTGAATGATGGGGAGCACACGAGGATCGCCGTTCTTGGGCTTCCATCCTCCTTGAACGCAAAGTGTTGCGGGTTTGAATTTTTGTGTCATATTTAATGATTAACTATTAACTA
>JAEEGH010002350.1_pt1 | contig 51373 bp, 44 predicted proteins | sample 9134181 | NCBI WGS metagenome assembly JAEEGH01 (sample SAMN16246544, study PRJNA631951) | gut metagenome | biome: gut microbiome; feature: rumen; material: DP-attached | host: Bos | place: Iran: Karaj | collected 2018-10
ATTCGAGGGCCTTCTCCCGTTCATTCACCTTCCAGTATTCGGAGGCGAGGTTGTACAGATGGTCGTCGTTTTCGGGGTCGAGGCTGTAGGCCTTTTGGAAACACTTCAGGGCCTGGGCGCTGTCGCCTGTGTCGCTATATACGTAACCCATCCCTGACCAGGCTTCCGGGATGCGGTCATCGTATTTCAGGGCGGTGAGGTATTCGTTCTTGGCGTCGATGAGCTGGCCCATGCGGTAATGGCAGTCGCCCAGGGTGAGGCGGATCAGCGAGGTGTCCACCTGATGCGAGAGGGCTTCGTGGAGCGAATCGATGGCTTCCTGGAAGCGGTTCAGGTCGTAGTAGGTGTCCGCCAAATGAAGGTTCGACCAGATGTGCGTGGGGTCGATGGCGAGGGCGAACTCATACATGTCGACCGCCTGCTCCAGCTGGTCGTTGAGCCGGTACAGGTCGCCGAGGGCGCTCCAAGCCTCCATCTCGTTGGGATCGTGCTCGATGCGGCCGTTGAAGTAAAGGAGGCCTTCGTCGAAGCAGTGGGCGGCGATATAGCAGTCCGCGAGTTCGGACATGGTGTTGCCGAAGAACACGGGGTCGGTGGCGGTATCGAGCGACTTCTTGTAATAGGGGATGGCCTTGCGGTCCTCGAAGAGGTTCTGGTAGGCAAATCCGATGGCGTGGTAGAGCTCGCTCTTCTCGTCCTCCTCGAAATAAGGCAGGGCCTTCTGGTAGGTGTCGATGGCAGTCTGCGGCTGGCCGAGGGCGGCGTAGCAGGAGCCGAGGGTCAGGTAATAGTCCGGGTCGTCGTGGTCGAAGTCGGTATCGCGGAGCAGGGCGAGGGCCTGCTCGGGGTCGTTCTCTACCAGGAATTGCCGGGCGTTCTTGATTTTCAGGCCGTTGTCGTCGGGGTGTTGTTCCACGGCGAGGTTGACGGCCAGGCGGGCGTGCCACAGGTCGTCGTGTTGCATGTAATAGTCGATGATCTGCTCGAACTCCTCGGCGTCGAAATATTGGGAACGCTGGTGTTTGAGCATGTCTTCGAAACGGTCCACGGCCTCTTGGGTCAGGTCATCGTCTTCTTCTTTCCATGCATCGTCGTGAAACATATCTTTGCCGCTTTTGGGCGGCAAAGATATAAAAAAAAGATAAGCGGATGGTATTTTGTTCCAGGGGCGTTGCCCCGTGGCTACCGACAGGTTGCCCCTACGGGGCGTAACCGACAGGGCACCCCTAGCGGGGTGCGTAAAAACGTACGTATCGTTATCCCATGGTTTTCACCATGGCCCCATGGTTAGCACCATGGGCTACCGACAGGTTGCCCCTACGGGGCGTAATCCGGCAGGTTGCCCCTATGGGGCGTAATCCGACAGGTTGTCCCGTTGGGGCGTAAACCGAAAGGACGACCTGGGGCCGTTAGGATTTAAAAGAAACCCGGTTTTGGATGGACCGTCCGAGGGTGACCTCGTCGACATATTCGAGGGTGTCGCCGACGGCGATGCCCTTGGCGATGACGGAGATCTTGCCCGGAAAATCGTGAAGCTGACGGTAGATGTAGAAGTTGGTGGTGTCGCCCTCGATGGTGGCCGGCAGGGCGAGGATGATCTCGTGGAGGTCTTCGGTGTGGGTGCGCTCCACTAGATCGGCGATCTTCAGGTCGTTCGGCGAGATGCCCTCGATGGGGCTGATGACGCCGCCCAACACATGGTAAAGGCCGTTGTACGAGGCCGTGTGCTCGATGGCCAGCACGTCGCGCATGTCGGCCACCACGCAGAGCGTGTTCTCGTCGCGGCGGGGGTTGGAGCAGATGGCGCAGACCGGAGTGTCGGAGATGTTGTGGCAACGCTCGCAGAGCATGATGTTGTGCTTCATCTTCAGCAGGGCGTCAGCCAACTGTTCGGTCTGGAGGTCGTCTTCCCCCAACAGGTGGAGGGCCAGCCTCAAGGCCGTTTTCTTGCCGATTCCGGGGAGCTTCGCCAGCGCTTCAACGGCGTTTTCCAAAAGGATGCTTGAATATTCTGCCATAGGCCGCAAAAGTACGACAATTGAACTTTTCATCAACGCTTTTTGCGTTATTTTTTATCGAATTGCTTTTTGTGTTGTTTTTTTAGGGAAAAGCGTGCCGAACGAATGTTGAAATGCCTTATATTTGCACGTTTTATAGCCTTCAAAAACTGGTCCCAATCGCCTTTTTGGCCAACGCCGACGAGGTAACCTGCTGGGACTCAGGAGGCGAAGCTGTGAATCGTCCAAAACGCCTAACTCGAGATACAAATGAGTCGTTTAAAGAAATACTTCAACCAATACCTGAATGCCCGGGTCGTCTTTACGATCGACTTCCTGCTTTCGGTTTTTGCCTCGGTCATTGCGATGTTGACCCTGGTTTTTTTGGCCCGGTCGGGATCCAATTACTACAAAGGCATGTTTTCCCTGTGGTGGCTGATCGCCAGCATTGTGGGCACCGTAACCGGGATGTTGCTCTTCAAGAGCTATAACGTGGTTATCCGACACACCTCCTTGCGCGATGTCCTCAAATACATGTTGGTCCTGCTGGTCAAAGAGGCCGTCATGGGCCTTATGGTGGGGTTGATTTGCATGTTCAACCGCAGTGTAGCCCTTGCCTTGATATTCGACATGTTGATGACGCTGTTCCTCTTGATTGCTGTCCGTTTGGCCATGTTCTTTGTCTATGACTTTTACAAGAGAAGGGTCAAGGAACTCAACGAGCGACAACGGGTGCTGGTCTTCAGCACTTCCGACAAGTCGGCGGCTGCCGTGACCCGTTTGGAGAACTCCCCCCATTACGAGGTGGTGGGCTTCATCACCCGTGACGACCGCAGCAAGGGCCTCCGTATCAACAACCTGCCTGTTTTCGTGTGTCACGACGACAAGGCGGTGGAGCAGGCGGTGGACCGTCTTTCAGTACGCATCATCCTTTTCTCCAACGAGGCCGATGTGATGCGGGAGAACAACGGACTTGTTGAATATTGCAACAAGAACAATATTAAGACCTTGATCATGCCCTCCATCGATGCTGTCGAGGACGGCAAGGACCATCCTCTCAAGGTCCGTGAAGTCAAGATCGAGGACTTGTTGGGCCGTCAGGAAATCAAGATCTCGATGGATGAGATCATTGCCAATTTCAAGGGCAAGGAGGTGCTGGTTACCGGCGCGGCCGGATCCATCGGATCGGAACTCTGCCGTCAGTTGGCCACCTTCGGCATCAAGCAGCTGGTGCTCTTCGACAACGCCGAGACCCCCATGCATAACCTGCGTCTCGAATTGGAACAGAAGTTCCCCCATCTAGACTTTGTCCCCGTCATCGGTGATGTGCGTCACCTTGACCGTCTTGACTATGCCTTCCGCAACTGGCATCCCCAGGTGGTGTTCCATGCCGCGGCTTACAAGCATGTGCCGCTGATGGAGGAGAACCCCTGCGAGGCGGTGCTGGTCAACCTTCAAGGTTCCTGTAATGTGGCTGACAAATGCTTGGAATACGGCACCGAGATGATGGTGATGATCTCCACCGACAAGGCCGTCAACCCCACCAACATCATGGGCTGCTCCAAGCGCTTGGCCGAGATCTACGTGCAATCGCTCGGCTTGGCCGTGGCGGAAGGGAAGGTGGCTGGACATACCAAGTTCGTCACTACCCGTTTCGGCAACGTGTTGGGCTCCAATGGCTCCGTCATTCCGCGTTTCCGTCAGCAGATCGCCAATGGGGGGCCCGTCACCGTGACCCATCCCGAGATTACGCGTTATTTCATGACCATTCCCGAGGCCTGCCGTTTGGTGATGGAGGCCGCCATCATGAGTTCGGGCAACCAGATCTTTGTGTTCGACATGGGTGACTCCATCAAAATCGACACCTTGGCCCGTCGGATGATCACCTTGGCCGGCCTGAAGGTGGGCGAAGACATCGAAATCCAATATACCGGCCTGCGTCCGGGTGAGAAGCTCTACGAAGAAGTGCTCTCCAACAGCGAGAACACACTGCCTACGACGCACGACCGGATCCGCATCGCCAAGGTGCGCGAATACGACTACGATCAAATCAAGCCGGTGTTGGCGGAGCTGTCCACCCTGGCCCATCAGGTGAACATCCCCGACATGGTCATCTTGATGAAGAAGACCGTTCCGGAATACATCAGCAAGAACAGTCGGTTCGAGGAATATGACCATTTAGAAGTCAGAAGTCAGAAGTAAGAAGACAGAATGGAATTTTTGGCAGCCCATTGGCTCGACATCACGACCACGCTATTGGGATTGGCCTATATCCTGTTGGAATACAAGGCCAGCGTATGGATGTGGGTCGTCGGGTTCTTCATGCAGGCCTTGGGCATTGTGCTGTACTACCAGAAGGGCCTGTATGCCGACTGCGGCATGGAGTTCTACTACCTGGCCATGACAATATACGGCTTCATCGCTTGGTTCCGCCACAACCAAAAGAAACAAGACCTACCCATCCGACACATGCCGAAGAAGATGGCGTGGATCTGGCTGGGGGTCCTATTGGTGATCTGGGCGCTGATCTATTTCGTGCTGAGCCGTTTCACCAACTCCAACGTGCCGGTGGCCGACGCTTTCACCACCGCCTTGAGCATCGTGGGTATCTGGGCCCTCGCCCGGAAATACCTGGAACAATGGTTCGTGTGGATCGTGGTCGATGTGGTGACCTGCGTCTTGTATTTCTACAAAGACATCCCGTTTAAGGCGAGCCTCTATGCCCTGTACGTGGTGATCGCCGTGTTTGGCTACTTCAAGTGGCGTAAAATGATGGATCAAAAAGCCTATGTTTAACAAAACCGACCCAGCTATTTTTGACGAAGCGTGGAGTTTTGAGAAGACCGAACGTGCCGTGTTAGGCCTTTGCAAGGTCCTCAACCGATATGCCCACAAGCTCACCCTGACCGACTTGCAGAACGATCCGCGTTGTGCCAAGATCCCTAACTTGAGTCTCGACAGGGTGCAGGAGGTCATTGATGATGTCGAGACCAAGCTTTGGCGCGGTGCCCAGCCTTTCGAGCATGAGGTCATCTACCATACCGGCCCCCATCACGACGATATCATGCTGGGTATCATGCCCTTCATTAACCGTCAGCTGCGTTCGGCCAGCAACCAGGTGCATTTCGCCATCATGACTTCGGGGTATCATTCCGTCACGGACGCTTTCTTGGCCAAAGCCTTAGAAGACACCTTGGACTACCTGCATCAGGATCGCATCCAGATGGTGCACTATCCCGATTTCTTCGAGAAGGGTTACCGTTTCAAGTACGAAAAGGACATCCATCACTATCTGGACAATGTGGCCCGAGGCAATGCCGATGAGATGCGGCGTGGGTTCTGCCATCGCATCCTGCGTGACGCGGTGGGGCTGTGGCATCTGAAGAGCGTCGAAGCGGTGGAGGCCTGTTTCCGGACTGAGATCGGACACCTCAAGGCAGGAACACCCAACACTCCTGAGATCCAAGCCCTGAAGGGACAGGTCCGGGAGTTCGAGGAAGAGCTCGTTTGGGCCTTTGCCGGCACTTCGTTGGATAACATCCACCACCTGCGGCTGGGCTTTTACAGTCATGGGGAGGATTTCCCCAACCTGGAACGTGACGTCCTGCCCATCCTCAACCAGTTACGAACGTTGAAGCCGACCGTCATGACCGTGGCCATGGACTCCGTGGGCCTGGGACCCAACACGCACTACAAGGTCATGCGGTCCATCGCTGAGGCTGTGCGGCTTTGGAACCAGGAGGCGGACCTCAGCCGGCTGCGGATCTTCGGTTACCGCAACGTGTGGTCCACCTACCATCCTGCCGAGGCCAACGTGTATGTGCCCGTTTCGCTGAATGCCATGGCCGTCTTTGAGAAAGCTTTCAACGACTGTTACCTGACCCAGGTCAAGGCGGAGTTTCCCAACCCCGACTTCGACGGGCCCTTCAGTGCCTTGGCCGAGAGCATCTGGGTGAAGCAGCTGAAAGACGTCCAGCTCATTTTGGGCAAAAACTATTTTTACGAAAACCGACATCCTCTGATTCGTGCCACCCATGGACTTCTGTTCTTGAAGGAGATGGGGGTGGAGGCGTTTCTTGCCTTGGCTGGATCACTGGAACAACAAATGAATTCAAACACAAAACAATAATATGAAAGGCATCGTCCTTGCCGGAGGCTCCGGCACCCGTCTCTATCCCATTACGAAAGGTGTCAGTAAGCAGTTGCTGCCCATCTACGACAAACCGATGGTGTATTATCCCATCTCGGTACTGATGTTGGCAGGCATTCGCGATATCTTAATCATCAGCACTCCGTATGACCTCCCGGGCTTCAAGCGTCTGTTGGGCGATGGCTCCGATTATGGCGTGCATTTCGAATATGCCGAACAGCCTTCTCCCGATGGTCTTGCCCAAGCGTTCATTATTGGCGAAAAGTTCATTGGTGATGACAGTGCTTGCTTGGTTTTAGGCGACAACATCTTTCATGGGGCTGGGCTAACGGGTTTGTTGAAACAGGCGGTGGAGGATGCTGAGCAACACCAAAAGGCCACGGTGTTTGGCTATTGGGTTTCCGATCCGGAACGTTATGGCGTGGCGGAGTTCGACAAGCAAGGCAATTGCCTAAGCATTGAAGAGAAGCCCAAAGAGCCTAAGAGCAACTACGCCGTGGTGGGTTTGTATTTCTATCCCAACAAGGTGGTGGAGGTGGCCAAACATATCAAACCTTCTGCCCGGGGAGAATTGGAAATCACCACAGTGAACCAAGAGTTCTTGAAAGACGGGGAGTTGAAGGTGAGAACCTTTGGCCGGGGCTTTGCCTGGCTAGACACGGGCACACACGACAGTTTGGCCGAGGCATCTACCTTTGTGGAAGTCATTGAAAAGCGTCAAGGCTTGAAGATTGCCTGTTTGGAAGGCATCGCCTATCGACATGGTTGGATCACTGAAGAAAAGATGCGCGAATTGGCCAAGCCCATGTTGAAAAACCAATATGGTCAATACCTGCTTCGGGTGATCGAAGAATACAAGTCTGAAATCACTTCGGATACTTTTACACATTAGTTCAGATCCAATCGATATGAGTTATAAACGAGTTGTTATTATCACCGGCGGTGCCGGATTCATCGGAAATCATGTGGTTCGCTTGTTTGTCAACAAGTATCCCGAGTATAAGATCATCAACCTCGACAAGCTGACCTACGCTGGTAATCTTGCCAATTTGAAGGATGTTGAGGACAAGCCGAATTACCAGTTTGTCAAGATGGACATCTGCGATTTTGAGGGCGTCTATCAACTGATGCAAAGCGAATACGTGGATGGCATCATCCACTTGGCCGCTGAAAGCCATGTGGACCGTTCCATCAAGGATCCATTTACCTTCGCCCAAACCAACGTGATGGGCACGCTGAGCTTGCTCCAAGCCGCCAAACTGTATTGGGAGAGCCTACCTGAGAAATATGAAGGCAAACGCTTCTACCATATCAGCACCGATGAGGTGTATGGCGCCCTTGAACTCACTGACCCCGAAGGTATTATGCCCCCATTCAGCACCAAGGCTAGCAGTGGAAAACATCATTTAGCTTACGGCACCAAGTTCTTTACTGAAGACTTGAAATACCAACCCCACAGTCCTTACAGTGCTGCCAAGGCCGCCAGCGACCATTTTGTGCGTGCTTTCCATGACACTTATGGTTTGCCCACCCTCGTTACCAACTGTTCGAACAATTACGGTCCTTACCAGTTCCCCGAGAAGCTAATCCCATTATTTATCAATAATATTCGTCATCGCAAGCCCTTACCTGTTTATGGAAAAGGCGAGAACGTGCGCGACTGGCTCTATGTGGAAGACCACGCCCGAGCGATCGACCTCATCTTCCATGAAGGCAAGACAGGGGAGACCTACAACATCGGTGGTTTCAATGAATGGAAAAACATTGACTTGATCAAGGTTTTGATCAATACCGTGGACCGATTGTTGGGCCGTCCAGAGGGCGCTGACATGGACTTGATTACCTTTGTCACTGACCGCGCCGGTCACGACCTTCGTTATGCCATCGACTCCAGCAAACTCCAGAAAGAACTGGGTTGGGAGCCGAGTCTACAGTTTGAGGAAGGCATTGAGAAGACGGTACGCTGGTACTTGGACAACCAAGAGTGGATGGACAATGTGACTTCTGGTGATTACCAGAAGTATTACGACGAAATGTATCAAAACCGATAAAAGAACAGACATGAATATTGCCGTAGCAGGAACCGGTTATGTGGGTTTGAGTATCGCCACCTTGTTGGCGCAACATAACCATGTTACTGCCGTGGACGTGATTCCTGAGAAGGTGGCTCTGATCAACCAGCGGAAATCACCCATTCAAGACGAATACATCGAACAATACTTGGCCGAGAAAGCTCTCGATCTAACGGCTACCCTTGATGGTGCTTCAGCCTACAAGGAAGCTGAGTTCGTGGTCATCGCCGCTCCAACCAATTACGATCCTCAGAAAAATTTCTTTGATACAAGCCATGTAGAGGAGGTGATTGACCTGGTGTTACGTGTCAATCCCGATGCTGTGATGGTGATCAAAAGTACCATCCCGGTGGGTTATACACGTAGCCTTTATGTGAAGTACGCGGCCAAGGGAGTGAAACAATTTAACCTCTTGTTTTCTCCGGAATTCCTTCGCGAGAGCAAGGCCTTGTACGACAACCTCTATCCGAGCCGTATCATTGTGGGTTATCCCAAACCGATTCTGGGCTATGAAAAAGAGAACGAAGCGATCCAGCGGTTGGCTCGGCCGGATATGGAAGATAAAGCCCGCGAGTTTGCCCTGTTGTTAAAGGAAGGCGCCATCAAACAAGATGTTCCTGTGCTCTTTATGGGCATGAAGGAAGCCGAGGCAGTGAAGCTCTTTGCCAACACCTACTTGGCCTTGCGGGTGAGCTATTTCAACGAGTTGGATACCTATGCCGAGGTAAAAGGGCTTGATACCCAATCGATTATCGATGGTATCTGCCTCGATCCACGCATCGGTAACCACTACAACAATCCCAGTTTTGGTTATGGAGGCTATTGCTTACCCAAGGACACCAAGCAGCTGCTCGCCAACTACGAGGATGTGCCGGAAGACTTGATTCGTGCCATTGTGGATAGCAACCGTACCCGGAAGGACTTCATCGCCGACCAGGTGTTGAAGAAAGCGGGGTATTACGACTATTACGATCAGGGACAGTACAATGCTGCTCAGGAGAAGCACTGCGTTATCGGGGTGTTCCGTTTGACCATGAAATCCAACTCTGACAACTTCCGTCAGAGCAGCATCCAGGGCGTTATGAAGCGCATCAAGGCCAAAGGTGCGGAGGTCATCATCTACGAACCTACGTTGGAAGACGGCACTACCTTTTTCGGCAGTCTGGTAGTCAATGACTTGGCCAAGTTCAAGCGTCTGAGTCATGCCATCATCGCCAATCGGTATGATAGCTGTTTGGATGATGTAAAGGACAAGGTCTACACAAGAGATATTTTCAAAAGAGATTAAAACCAACGATATGACTGTTTTTAAGGATAAAACCCTCCTCATCACGGGAGGCACCGGCAGTTTCGGCAATGCCGTACTGCGTCGCTTTTTGACGAGTGACATCAAAGAGATTCGCATTCTTTCGCGTGACGAGAAGAAACAGGACGACATGCGTCACCATCTGCAGGCCAACCATCCCAACGAGGCGACTAAGGTCAAGTTCTACATCGGCAACGTACGTCAAAAGGAGGCAGTCGATTTCGCCATGAACGGCGTGGATTATGTCTTCAGCGCTGCCGCATTGAAGCAAGTACCCTCGTGTGAGTTCTTCCCGATGGAAGCGGTGCGTACCAATGTAGAAGGTACCAACAACGTTTTGCTCTCCGCCATCGAGCATGGTGTGAAGAACGTGGTGGTGCTCTCTACCGACAAGGCGGCTTATCCCATCAATGCCATGGGGATTTCCAAGGCCATGATGGAAAAAGTGGCCATTGCCCAAGGACGTGCTCTTGGACCTCATGCCAAGACCACTATATGTTGTACGCGATATGGCAATGTGATGGCTAGTCGTGGCTCGGTTATCCCGCTGTGGGTGGAGCAGATGCAGGAAGGCAAGCCCATCACCATCACCGATCCCAACATGACCCGTTTCATGATGACCCTTGATGATGCGGTTGACCTAGTGATCTATGCCTTTGAGCATGGCGAGAACGGTGATCTTTTCGTACAGAAAGCGCCTGCTGCCACCTTGGAGGTGTTGGCTCAAGCCTTGAAAGAAGTCTATGGCCGTATTGATAAGAAATACCTCGACACTGAGGTGAAGATCATCGGCACCCGTCATGGTGAGAAACTCTATGAGACCTTGGTTACCCGTGAGGAGATGTTGCGTTCCATTGACATGGGCAATTATTTCCGCATCCCCTGCGACAGCCGGGACCTTAACTACGATAAGTTTTTTACTGAAGGTGACGATGCCATTTCTCGTATGGAAGACTATCATTCGCACAATACCGGTCGTCTTGATGTGGAGGGCATGAAACAGTTGCTGCTTAAGTTGCGCTTCATCAGAGAAGACCTGGGATTGGAACCGCGTGCCAAGTCGAAAGAAATTCGTTCTGAGTAAAATGAGAATCTTAGTAACTGGTGCAAAAGGGTTCGTGGGCAAGAACCTTTGCGCTGAACTCAACAACATTAAAGACGGTAAAGCCCGCTGTTATGGTGACCTCCAGGTGGATGCTGTCTATGAATATGATATTGAAAGCCAGCCTAAAGAGTTGGATACGTATTGCCAAGATTGCGACTTTGTCTTTAACTTGGCCGGTGTCAATCGCCCGAAAGAGCAGCGCGAGTTCATGGAGGGCAACTTCGGTTTTGCCAATACGTTGCTCGATACCTTGAAGAAGCATGGCAATCGTTGTCCTGTGATGCTGAGCAGCTCCCAACAAGCTTCACTGACAGGACGTTTTGGTAACTCCGAATACGGCCGCAGCAAAAAGGCGGGGGAGGAGTTGTTCCTGAATTATCAGGATGAAACGGGTGCTAAGGTGTTGATATATCGCTTTCCGAATCTCTTTGGCAAGTGGTGCCGCCCGAATTACAACAGTGCGGTCGCTACTTTCTGTAACAATATTGCCAACGACCTGCCCATCACTGTAAATGATCCCAGCGTGGAGTTGGAATTGTTGTATATTGATGATTTGGTAGCAGAGATGATCAATGCGCTGCAAGGAAAGGAACATCGCTGCGACTTCGACGGTTTGGGTGTATTCCCTCTGGAGAAAGGCAAGTACTGCTATTGTCCGGTTACCCATTTTGTGAAATTGGGCGAGATTGTTGACCTGCTTTACAAGTTTGCCGAACAGCCTAAGACTTTGATGATTCCCGAGATTCCCGAAGGGAGTTTTGCCAAGAAACTCTACTCCACCTATCTTTCGTATCTTCCAAAAGAGAAAGTTGCATATCCGTTGAAAATGAATGTGGATCAGCGGGGATCTTTTACTGAAATGGTGCATCTGGCCAAATGTGGTCAAGTATCGATCAACATCAGTAAGCCAGGTATTACCAAAGGACAACACTGGCACCATAGCAAGTGGGAACTTTTCATCGTGGTGAAAGGACATGGTTTGATCCAAGAACGTAAAGAAGGCACTGACGAAGTCATTGAATTCGAAGTGAATGGCGACAACATTCAAGTGGTTCACATGCTTCCCGGTTACACACATAATATCATTAACCTTTCAGATACAGAAGATTTGGTTACGGTGATGTATTGTAATGAAGTGTTCAACCCAGAAAGACCAGATACATTTTTTGATTCGGTAGTAAAACAAGAATAGATTATGGCATCTTTTAAGAATAATGGGAAGCTTAAGCTTCTTATCATAGTAGGTACAAGACCAGAGATTATCCGTCTGGCGGCAGTCATCAACAAATGCCGCCAATACTTCGACACGATTTTGGCACATACTGGACAAAACTACGACTACAACCTCAACGGTGTCTTTTTCAAAGATTTGAAACTCGCTGACCCCGAGGTGTATATGAATGCTGTCGGCAACGACCTGGGCGAGACCATGGGCAACATCATTGCCAAGAGTTATCAACTCATGGTGGAAATCAGGCCAGATGCTGTTTTGGTGCTGGGCGATACGAACAGCTGTCTTAGTGTCATTGGGGCCAAACGCCTCCATATCCCGATCTTTCACATGGAAGCGGGCAACCGTTGCAAGGACGAATGTCTGCCTGAGGAGACCAACCGTCGTATCGTCGACATCATCAGCGACGTGAACATGGCCTACAGCGAGCATGCCCGTAGATACCTCGCAGACTGTGGCCTTCCCAAAGAGCGTACATACGTGACCGGTTCGCCAATGGCTGAGGTATTACACAACAACCTTCCTGAAATAGAGGCGTCAGATATCCATCAAAAATTGGGTTTGGAGAAGGGCAAGTACATCTTGTTATCTGCGCATAGAGAAGAGAATATCGACACGGAGAAGAATTTCCTCTCATTGTTCAACGCTATCAATGCCATGGCTGTGAAGTACGACATGCCGATTCTTTATAGTTGTCATCCGCGCAGTCGTAAGCGTCTTGAGGCAAGTGGTTTCCAACTTGACCCACGTGTCATCCAGCATGAGCCTTTGGGATTTCACGATTACAACTGCTTGCAGATGAATGCCTTCGCTGTTGTGAGTGATAGTGGCACCCTCCCTGAGGAAAGTAGTTTCTTTACTAGCGTAGGTCATCCTTTCCCAGCAGTGTGCATCCGCACGAGCACCGAGCGCCCCGAGGCCTTGGATAAGGGTTGTTTCTTCATTGCTGGTATTGATACAGACAGCCTCTTGCAGGCGGTGGATACAGCCGTGACGATGAATGCCAGCGGTGACCATGGTATCCCTGTACCCGACTATGTGGATGAGAATGTCTCCACCAAGGTGGTGAAGATCATCCAGAGCTACACGGGCATTGTGAATAAGATGGTCTGGCGGAAGTAATTTGTAAACAACGAAAGACACGAATTACCCCGAAAAATGGTCTTTTGAATTCGAGTTCTTTGGGGTATTTCGATGTTGAAAGAAAAATGCTCATAGATACCAAACTACTTAATGCCCTAACCGCTCAAGCCAAGGCCTCCCCGCGCTTGCGGATGAACCTCGACCTGCGCAACACCCCCGAGGACCAAAGCCAGCGCATGCTCAACGCCTTGGAGCCCGGCACGGTGATGCCCATCCATAGGCATCGCCACACCTCCGAGACCGTCGTAGTGCTACGTGGCAAGGTGAAGTGGTTGTATTATAACGACAAGGGAGAACTGACCGAAACCATCCTCGTTGAAGCCGGTGGCGACATCTGCGGTCTCAGCGTTCCCATGGGTCAATGGCATTCCATCGAGTGTCTGGAATCGGGTTCCGTCATCTTGGAGACCAAGGACGGCGCTTGGGAGGCGATGAGGGAGGAGGATGTTTTACAATAGATTTTTCAACTTTATCGTTGAAAAATTGCCAATAATTGGATAATTCTTTGTATTTTTGCCGAAAAAACAGATTAAGCCATGATATCGATAGAAGAGGTTAAGGCATTTTTGGAGCAGTTCAACATCAAGGCACAGGTTTTCGGGATAAAAATAGCATCAAGATGAAAGTGCCGAATAGCCCAATAACAGGTAAGCCCATGCGGGTGGTTTACGAGCCTGAGTCGGAGACATATCGGGGCGAGAAGTATGATTTCATATACATCTCGTTTAGCGATGACGAAGGAGAGAGCTATACCACGACAGAGAGCGATGGTATCTGGCTTAGCCAGGTGACCAACCAGTATCGCGCCAAGCATGGTATCCCTTATACCGACGAAATCATTGCCTTACGCGTGCGTTATGGGTTGAGTGCCTCGAAGATGTCGGTCATCCTTGGCTTTGGAGCCAACCAATACCGGCTCTATGAGATGGGAGAGGTGCCAAGCGAGAGCAACGGCAAGATGATACGTTCGGTGATGAATCCCAAGGTGTTTCTTGACCTCGTCAATAGTTCACGTCATCAGCTGACCGACCGGGAATACGATAAGATTGTCGCCCGGATGGAAGAAGTCATTGCCCAAAGCGACGAATGGCACAGCGAGCGATGGACCGTAGACCGTTTGTTCCGTAGCGGACGTGGTTTGGTTAACGGCTTTGCACCGCTTTCGACGGCAAGGTTGAAGAACCTGTTGCTGTACATCCTTGGGATGATGGGCGACACCTTCCAGACTAAGATGAACAAGGTGCTGTTCTACATCGACTTCTTGTCATACAGAGAACGCGGCATGGCCATTTCGGGTTTGGCATACAACGCCATTGATTTCGGCCCCGTTCCGCAGCGTTGGGACCGGGTGTACAGTGCCTTTGACGAGGTGGAGCAACAGACCAAATTGGTGCACGACCAAGAATGTGTAGCGCTGACGGCAACAGCTGCAGCTGATATGGGTGGTTTTACCATAGAGGAAAAAGCCATCATTGACGAGGTTTGTGAGAAGATGAAAGGTCTATCAGCGCACGACATCTCTGACTTAAGTCATCGTGAGCCGGCGTGGAAGAACCATCTTCATCATCCTGAAACCATACCCTACAGCGAAGAGTTCAGTTTGGTGGGGATGTAGTTGATATTAAAGAACGCCGCGGCAGCAAGAAGACAGGAAGGTATTATGCGGTGTGATTTTCCTTAACTTTCAACTCTCAACTTCCCACCGACTCTAAACACTCAACTAACCACTCTACACCAACAACTGCCTCTAAACTCTCAACACTAAACTCTCAACTTTCAATTGTCAATTCTCAATTTAATAATCACTATCTTTGCAAAACCACAGCGTTGTGTAAAACCACAACCAACTAAAAACCAGCCTCTTGTCATCACGGAATGTGACTGAAGGGGCGAAGCTGTCCAGAAATATCAATCATGAACACTAAACGTTGGCTTTATTATACCGTAATGGTTGGAGCGCTTCCTCTTGTTATTCGGTGTTTTATCTTGCTGTTTCTAAAAGACACATCATTTGGTATGTTTATCAATCCTATAGACTTTGTGTTTTTGGGTTTAACGTTGAATCTTACTAACATCAATGAATTGAATAGTCTTAAAAGAAACGATAAAACAAAAGGAGATTTCAAAGAGGAAAAAGCATGGTGGTCGATTTTTACAATCGTCTTTTTGGCAGTAAATCTTGGGGTTCTATACTTAAACGAATTCTTACAACTATCAGTTTTGAGAGGTGTTACGCTTAAGATTACCTCGGTTTTACTTTGTGCGTTTTCTTTGGGTTATAGTTTTTATATTATTAAACAAATCGACAAATCATGAACAACTTAGGAAGCATAGATATAGTTTACCTTGTTGTTGTGGTTTTATTCATAACGATAGGGGCTGTTTGTTTGTGGCGAAAGGCCAATAGAAAAAGAAAGCATAGCGTTGATGAATATATGATGGAAAAAGAACAAAGAAAAAAACTATTTGAAAATAGTACTAGAAGGCAATGAGTATAAAATCTTTTATTTATTTGGATGATAATAAAATGTATTCATTATCATCGCAAGTGTTTGAAGGCATTACCCAATACATCCTTAATGAAGATGTTAGTTCGATAGGAGAAGGTCAAGAACAAAAAGGACAGCTATTGAGTGGCCGTTTCATGGCAGACATGATGTTTCAGAGGAATGCTAAATCTGAGATGCGTTATCTTCATGATTTTGCATATAATATATTTGAGGCTGAATTGGTTTCTAGAGGTTTGCTTTTCGAAGCCGTAAAAGAAACTGATATTACCGATTTGAAAGATAAAAGTTTTATTAAAGTTAAGGGCAAGATTATTTTTGAGGATTATGAAAAAATACTCTATACGTTACAACACTTTAATGAGATAGGTAGGGCAGTAGGTGAATTGTCAATGCAGAATGAAATTCGGTCATTGGAAGAATCTGCGACTGAGAAGAAGAAGCAAACAAACGACAGAGAAAAGAAGAGCAAGATTAGTCAATTAGAAAAAACTGCACGAAAACTAATTGACAGAATCCTAATCGAACAGGGGTTGATGATAGACGAAAAAGACAAAAATAATGTTTTAACAGTGATGAATTTTGGATATCATGATAATTATGAGATCCGATTATCAATCGACGGCTGCGACACATTATATTCTGCTGTAATAAACCAAGACAATCTAAAGGAAACTGAGCAGACACTTATTTCGAAGTATTCCCGACTCTCGGAAAAAGAGTTTACAATCGTTGGAATTGTTACACAATGTGGAAACGAAAGAGCCATTGTCCCAAGTATTGAAGGAAATGAAATGAAGAAAGCCATAATTGAATTAATTGAAAAAATAGATGGATTAGAGGAGCAGTTTAATGGAAGAACGGACAATGAATGTATCATAGACCCAATTGCTATTTATACTGAAATCTAATGATGCCATACCCATCAATAATAACAAGCACCTCTCTTAAACTGGGAAATACATCCAGGACGTAATTGGAAGGTTGATCATGAAAAGAACTAGTAGCGCGAGATAAATGTAAATCGTGAAATATGGACAAAAAAGTATATTACGGCGAATACACGCTAAAGTACTGGATTGAACTGCTGCTGAAGCAGAATTTGGTGTTGCCACCATATCAGCGTAGCTTTGTGTGGACTGAAGCGCAGGTGAAAGGCTTTATAAAGGGTATTGAGGACGACGGATTTGTTCCGCCCGTCACGATAGGGGTATGCAATATTGGCGGCAATAATCAGAACTTGATTCTTGACGGCCAACAACGCCTTTCCAGCCTGCTATTAGCTTACTTCAAGGCTTATCCTAAGAAAGATGCTTTTCCCCGAGGTGGAGAATTGGTTTTGGCTGATGGTACTGCCGAGGAAGATGACGATGAACAGCCTGTTGAATATATCAACTGGTCATTGCGCATGTTTGCCAACGCAGGGCCTGTTGAGCAAAATGTGCGCGATTCACTGAAATCAGAGCAGTACAACATTGTGGACTATGGCGTGTCCCCTGATTTCTTTGAAAACAAGTTCCTGCCATTCTCCTATATCATTCCCAATGCGGCGACCGAAGCCGAACAGCAGGAGTTTTATTCCACCGTGTTCCGCAACATCAACATCCTAGGCACCCCGCTTGATCCGATCGAGAGTCGTCAGTCGCTCTACTTTTTGAAGAGCGAGTTGAAAGACTTCTTTGATCCTGAGTGCTGCCGGGGTTATAAGATTGAGATGGTTGGCAAAAATCAGGCCTTCGACTTCGTGAGGGCGATGGCTTTGCTTTCGCAGTACAAGAAAGACCAGCGTTTCAACCGTTTAGCGCAAAGCTACAAACCCCGAATGGAGAAATACTACGAGGAGTATATCTATGCTGTGGTGAAAGATAGCGCCGACAGCATGTTTGCCCAGTTCAGTACGGTTTTCCCCAATACGGATTTCGCTCCCAGAATAGCCAAACTGCAAGCTACCTTGCAGGGATTGGAATACGACCAACTGAGCTTCACCTCCATCATCGATGCCGATGTGTATATGTTGGGCCTCATCTACCATACTGTGGTAGAAGGCAAGGATATTGACCTGACAAAGAAGGATGAGATAAAGAACGTGCTACAAAACAAGATAGCTACCTTCAAGCATGATGACAGCCATAGAGGTTCGCCTTCGCTACTCAAACACATGCGCAGTCGTGTGGAGTATTCAGTAACCAAATTAAGCCGCTATGTCCTATAGTCAACCGTACAGTCATATCCCGTTCATCCTGAAGCCTGCTTCGGATATGGTAAAGGAGGCCGTGTGGTCGCTCAACGCCACTAATGGCGGAATAGAGACGTATCCTCTATGTGGCTATATGCTGCATTCCTTGTTCTTGAAGCTCACAGGCGCGCAGGAGCAAAAATTGAAGTGCATCTGTTGGGAGATGGCGAGCCGTGATTTTGACTACCGCTATGAACGGATGGAACGCAAACGTTACGGTGAGTGCTCCGACTACGCAGATAAATGTCTTGTCTATAACGACTTACTTGATGGAATCAGGTTGTTTGACGAGGGCTTTCAAGTCAGCGATGCCATTAAAGATACTATACTCAACGATTGGCGTACAACATGTCAGCAACTTTTTGAGGGCAGCCTTATGGCAAACCATTTCAAAAAAAAATACGAGGCCTTCAAAAGCATAATTGCGGGCATTGACCGTAGCTGGATTATGAGCGAAACGCAATTGCTAACCAATTATGCCAACCTTACTGCTTCTGGCAAAGCATACGCCAGTTCAAATACATGCGGACTGGCATTGAAAGAGATATTCGTCAAGTATGTCTATGCAGAGCGTAATCGTTGTGCGCACAACACGCGTTCCTACCAGCACAACCTTCCTTCATTAAAAGGTATGGCGGTAGACGACTACAAATTGCAGAATTATTTCCTGTATATGTCGGTCTTACTGTTGCTGGATAGGATATATGTAAAGCTATTCGAGATTTATTTGGATAATAGCATTTAGTTAGGAATTTGTAATGATTGAAACCCCATTATCCGCAATCACGTTTGAAGAGATAAAAGAACCAGAAGCGAAAATTCTAGGTCATACCTTGTCACCAATGGAGCGTTTGAATGGTTCCGTTGCGCCCTTGCAGCGTCTGCGTTATATGATGAATGAAGATACATACGAGGAAGTTGTACAGATATGGGCGTACAAATGCCTGAAAGCTGATGGCAAGTATGCTCAAGTTAACCGTGTGGGCGGTGTCGGGGACAAGGGACGGGACGTAATTGCCTATTTGGACGATACCTTAAGCCAGTTCGATCTGTATCAGTGCAAACATTATGACCATGAGTTGAACTACAGCGATTTGTTCGGAGAAATTGGAAAACTGTTGACATACACATTTCTTAAGGCATATCCTACACCTAAGCATTATTTCATTCTTTGTCCTTATGGCCTGGCACAGTCTTTTCGTGACTTACTTCAAGATGATGCCAAACTTTTAAAGGCACAATTGCTGACAGAATGGGATACTAAGGTGGTGAAAAAGGTTGGGAAAACCTATGGGAAGAAACTGGATCCAACGTTAAAGACTTATATTGAGTCTTTTGACTATGGCATTGTCAAAGAGATAAATCCATTGACATTTGTAGATGAGTTCCGCGAAAAGGCCGCTTCTTATTTCTTTTGGTACTTTGGTGGTGGGCTGAATAGCGTCAAAAAAGCCAAGATTGAAGTACCAAGCGAGCCCAAAGAAATAGAATGTAATTATATTTCAAACCTGTATGAGGCCTACACCGAACATGCCGGTGAGGTTATCACCCAGGATAATATCTCCGATATGGGAAAAGAAAAGTATTACAAACATCTTGACCGTTCCCGCTCATTATTCTACGCGGCGGAAGAAATAAGACTGACTAGCCGCCAATCCACCCCACCAGAGAGTGATGAATTTGATGAACTAAAAAGCCATGTCAAAACATTCATTGGTAATACTTATGACGATGAGTATCCCGATGGCTTTACCAAAGTGAAGAAAGTGGTGGAAAAGGCGGGAGAATACAAGCATGCCGAAAGTTTGCTGATAGGGCAATTCCTTGACTCAAATGCCAAGCAAGGCGTGTGTCACCACCTCTCTAATGAAGGAGTACTGACATGGAAGACAAAAGAATAAAAGTTCTTGATGGTGTCATAGAGGTCTCTCTGCGTACGCTGTGCATCCTCTATGAAGTGAAACAGCCCATGACGAAAGACCGCCTTTCTGCTTACGACTATTTCACGCTCTATTCTCGGGATATGGAGCCAAAGTACGATAATTTATTCTCAGACCTTCGTATGCATTCCACCTCATATATCGGTGAAATCAGAACATTACCAACAGCCATAGACGTATTGCTCTCCCGCGAACTGATAAAGTTCTCTTTTGAAGGTGGTGTATTGGCATATAGTGTATCTGATATTGGTGAGCAGGTGGTTGAAAGACTTCTTGAAGACAGTTTCTCGAAACTATTGTTTGAACATATCCGCTTGGTGAAAGACTATCTTAAGGATTATTCAGAAGAGGAACTGGATGTATTTGTGAAAGCTCATATTACTAACTGGAATCAAACAGAAGGATAATGGAACTGCAAGGTTTTTATATTAAAGAGTTTGAAGCTCGAGGTAAAGATGTAATACCGTCCCATGTTTCATTTGAGAAGGGTTTCAATGCTGTTGTAGGGCAATCTGATACAGGAAAGTCCACCTTGTTCAAACTTATGGATTATGTGCTTGGCAAGAGTGCGACGAAGATTGATTTGCCTCCACAGGGTGATGGCTTCGACACTTTCTTCCTTGAGATTCATACCTATGAGGAGAAGATATACACCCTTATGCGTAAATTTGGGAAAGGAAGTGTAATTATCAAAGAATGCACGTTGGACCAGTATGAGAGTACCAGCAAGTGTACTCCTTACGCTGTTGGAGCAAATGCGAATGTGAAATTGTCAGATTTCCTGCTTTCCATCAGCGGCGTTCCAAACATTTACATCAAGAAGAGCGAGAAAGCGAGACCCATAAAACTGACCTATCCGCAGATTCGTCATATTGTGTTTGTCAATGAGGACAAAACGACTTCCGCGACAACACCTTCGTTATTCCCCGATTCTAATTTTACGTTTATCACTCAATACAGACACACCCTGTCATATCTGATGTCTGGCGAAGATGATCGTGACTTTATACCTGATGAAACACCAGAAATAAGGAAATCCCGTATCAATGGAAGAATAGAGTATCTTGACAACGAGATAGAAGACCTGCTGACAGAAAGGATACGACTCTCTGATTCTGTTGGTTACGTTTCAATGTCCGATAAAAACTTCGTGGATTCCTATAAGAGAAGCATGTCTGTCCTGTCAAGGACACTTGATTCGTTGGTCGACGAGTTACAGCACAAACAGTCTTTGTTGGTTCAATACCGAGACGAAAAGAATGAACTGGGGCTTTTCATTGTCCGGCTCAAACAACTCAAAGAAAATTATGAATTAGAGCTATCTCGACTGGAATTCATCAATCATGGCACCAGTTATCTGAGTGCATTAACTACGAATAAGTGTCCCCTTTGCGGCTCAGAACTCGATTCGGGTAAAATACATGACTTGGAGCATACTCAATATCACGTGGCTTTACAACATGAATATGCAGAAATACAATTCAAGATTAATGATGTTACAAGCCTTATTGCATCCAAAGAAAAAGAATTGCTACAGAAGGAGACAGAGTTATTTACTACACAAACACAAATTGGCGACCTCAATAAGCGTATAGAAAACATCAAACCTGATTACGACAAACTCTCGGAACTAATTAAGCGAGGTGAAGAGAACCTTTCGAAAAAGTTAAAGTATGAGCAATTGGGGGAATTGATAGAGCGGAAGCAGAAAGAAAAAGAGCTAGCCATGAAGCAATTGAGCGAAGTCAAAGGGACGAAAAAAAAAGAAGCTGAAGAAACATATGTAACCGAAGATTTCTTGAAAGAAGTGAAGGAGATACTGCTGGCCATGCAATTTATAAAAGAAGACACATTGGTTGATTTCGACACCGCCACCAACGACGTGCTGATAGATACAAGAAAACGCTCCAGCTTTGGTAAAGGAAATCGTTCGATAATAGCATGTGCAATGAATTTTGCCCTAATAGATTACTGTATGAAACAGCAGCGACCGTTCTCCCGTCTTCTTGTATATGACTCACCGCTATGCACCAAATATGGGAAAACAACTTCTGACCGTGCTACGGATAATGTGCTTGATGCTTATGCCAAATACTGTAACGATAAAACGTGGAAGTATCAAGTGATCGTCTTCGATAATAAGATAGATTCAGATGCTGAGCACGTGAATAAAGACCTTTATCCCTATATTCATTTTGTTGAATTTGGCACAGAAGAGCGTCCTGGCTTGTTTTTGACTGATAATGAATTCGGTCAACGGTAAAGTGCCGTTATTCTAAACAAAGGAAACGTGGTAATAACGATGGCCGTACTCGTTCTTTTCTCGCAGCATCAGAGATGGACTGTTAAAACGCAAACAAAAGAATTTTTAATTACATTTACAACAATGATCAACGTAGGTATTATAGGCCGTGGCTTCATAAGTAGCCTCATTCCATCCTCCAACGCTTAATTGTCAGTCAACTCTCAACTTTCATCTAACAACTCACAACTGACTCTCAACTCTCAGTTCTCAATTAACAATAAATTGCCCTAATCCAGCTCACTCAACTTCTACTCTCAACTAACAACTCTACACCAACAACTGCCTCTAAACTCTAAACCCTCAACTCTAGACTCATAAAAATGACTGACGGGGCGAAGCCGTTAGAAAAAGCAATTGACAATTGATAATTAGGAATTGATAATTAGGGCAAACACAAAACAAATAAAGGCTTTTGCATCAATAATTACTTGTAACCCAAATTGTCAATTATCAATTGACTTCGTCGAATGCAAAGCATTTGTCAATTGTCAATTATCGAATTGTGACTGGCAATGAGAATTCGTAAAAAACCCAAGACAAACACCATAAATATTAAATCATAGAAATGTACTCCCACCTAAAATTTCCCCAAGACACCTTATTCCTCGTCACTGGAGGAGCTGGCTTTATCGGTTCCAATCTCTGCGAGGCGATTCTTAATCTAGGCCATAAAGTCCGTTGTCTCGATGACCTGAGTACGGGTAAACAAGCCAATGTGGACTTGTTTCTTGACAATCCAAATTATGAATTTATCAAAGGTGACATTAAAGACCTTGATACATGCATGAAAGCCTGCGAGGGCGTAGATTATGTGCTGAACGAAGCGGCTTGGGGCAGCGTGCCGCGTAGCATCGAAATGCCGCTGTTCTATTGCGCTAACAATATCCAAGGCACATTGAACATGATGGAAGCCGCAAGGCAAAACAAAGTAAAGACTTTTGTCTATGCTTCTAGTTCATCGGTATATGGTGATGAAGCCCATCTCCCCAAAAAAGAAGGTGTAGAGGGGAATCTGTTATCCCCGTACGCACTTAGTAAACGTGCCGATGAGGAATGGGCCAAGCAATACACCAAACATTATGGGCTGAAGACCATAGGCTTGCGTTATTTCAATGTCTTTGGCCGCAGGCAAGACCCCAATGGTGCCTACGCAGCCGTTATCCCAAAGTTCATTAAGATGCTGATTAACGATGAGCAACCCACTATCAATGGAGATGGCAAGCAGAGCCGCGACTTTACCTATATCGAAAACGTGATTGAAGCCAATTTGAAGGCTTGTCTCGCCCCCGATGAAGCTAGTGGCGAAGCTTTCAATGTTGCTTATGGTGGCAGGGAATACCTTATTGATATCTACTATGACCTGACCAAAGCTTTAGGCAAGGATATCGAGCCGCTTTTTGGACCAGATCGCCCGGGTGACATCAAGCATAGCAATGCTGATATCAGTAAAGCCAAACGTCTACTTGGCTATGATCCTGAATATGACTTTGCCCGAGGACTGAATGAGGCCATTGCATGGTATAAGAATAATTTGTAAGTAACATAAATAACAACAATACAATGAAAGACACTAGAATCTGTGTAATCGGTCTCGGTTACGTCGGCCTGCCTCTGGCACGCCTTTTCTCAACCAAATACCCCACCGTGGGTTTCGACATGAACCAAAAGCGTTGCGATGCCCTCATGGCGGGTCATGATGCCACCCTTGAGGTAAGCGACGAACTGCTGCAAGACGCCATCAACAACCATGGTTTCATCTGCACCAGCGACATTGAAAAGATTCGTGACTGCAACTTTTATGTGGTTGCCGTTCCTACACCTGTGGATAGCGACAACAACCCCGATTTGACTCCTCTCGTAGGTGCTAGCACCACCGTGGGCAAGGTCATCGGCAAAGGTGATGTGGTGGTCTATGAGAGCACCGTCTATCCTGGCGTGACCGAGGATGAATGTATTCCTGTGGTGGAAAAAGTCTCTGGCATGAAGATGAATGTGGATTTCTATGCCGGCTACAGCCCCGAGCGCATCAACCCGGGCGACAAGCAACATACCGTGGAGCATATCAAAAAAGTGACTTCTGGCTCTACGCCTGAAATCGGCAAATATGTCAACGAGGTTTATGCCAGTGTCATTACTGCTGGTACGCACCTTGCCCCGACCATGAAGGTGGCTGAAGCTGCCAAGGTGATTGAAAACTCGCAGCGCGACATCAACATCGCCTTCGTGAACGAGCTCTCCAAGATCTTTAACAAGATGGGCATCGATACCCTTGACGTGTTGGAAGCCGCTGGCACCAAGTGGAATTTTCTCCCTTTCCGTCCAGGACTGGTAGGTGGTCACTGCATCGGTGTTGACCCGTACTATCTGGCACAATGCGCCAAGCGTTATGGCTACAACCCTGAAATCATTCTCGCAGGTCGTCGTATGAACGACGGCATGGGTGAATATGTAGCCACTGAGACCATCAAGCTGATGCTGAAGAAGGGCATCCAAGTCTTGAACAGCGACATCCTCATCCTCGGCTTCACTTTCAAAGAGAACTGCCCCGATGTGCGTAACACCAAGGTCATAGACATCTACAAGGCTTTGAAAGAATACAACCTCAACATCACCGTTTATGACCCATGGGCCAATCCTGCCATTGTGAAGCATGAATATGGCATCGAGGTCATCAACGAATTGCCCAAGCAGAAGTTCGATGCTTGCATTGCAGCTGTGGCCCACAAGAAGTTTGAGGGATTGGATGTCCTCGGCCTTTTGAAGGAGCAGCATGTGGTGTTTGATGTGAAGTGCACATTGGATAGGAAGCTGGTGGATGGAAGATTGTAAGTTTTGATAGGTTTTAGGAAATGCCTTTCAACTCCCTAAACTTCTGGCTCATCTTTCCCTTCATCTTCGGCTTGTATTGGCTCATTCCCGCCAAGTACAACCAAGCAAGGAAGGTGTTTCTGGTTCTTGTGAGCTATCTGCTCTACATGAATTGGAAACCGGCCTTTGCCATTGTATTGATGGGCGTTACGTTGATAACCTTCTGGGGAGGGCTGAGGCTTGATAACCCAAAAGCCAATGGAAAGAAAAGCCTCGCTTGGCTGTTTACCCTGTTGGCGGTATTGCCTCTTCTGGTTTTCAAGTATTACAACTTCCTCAACGACTCTTTGACGCAGGGACTTGCCGCCGTTGGGTTGAAGTTTGCTCTTCCTGGCTTGAACTGGGCCATTCCAGTAGGTATCAGCTTTTTTACCTTCCAAGCGGTTGGATATATGCTGGATGTCTATCATGGGAAGACCGAAGCTGAAAAGAACCTCATTGACTATGTGTTGTTTGTGTCATTCTTCCCGCAAGTCACCTCGGGACCTATCAGCACCGCCAATGAATTGTTGCCTCAGATAAAGGCAACCCACAAGTTCGATTACGAACAAGGCAAGCAGGGATTGATGTTCCTCCTGTGGGGTATGTTCATCAAGCTGGTGGTTGCTGACCGTCTGGGATTGTTTGTTGATACGGTTTATTCCAACTATATTCACTATAATGGCACCACCTGTTTTGTGGCTAGCGTGTTCTATACCTTGCAGATTTATTGCGACTTTGCAGGTTATTCCTTGATGGCTATCGGCATTGCACGGACGCTCGGCTTCCATCTGCCCGACAACTTCAGACGACCTTATTTTGCCATTAGCATCACCGACTTTTGGAAGCGTTGGCATATCTCGTTGACCCGATGGCTAACACAGCACATCTATATCCCAATGGGCGGCAACCGTTGCAGCAAAGCCCGAAACTATTGGAATATCTTCGTGACTTTCTTGGTGAGCGGCATCTGGCATGGAGCCAACTGGACGTTCATCGTCTGGGGATGCATGCATGGCGTTGTGCAAATTATTGAAAAAGCTTTGGGCTGGCAGAAATATGAAGGGAATAAAGTCATCGTAAAAGCAATTAGGATTCTTGTGACTTTTCTGTTAGTGAACTTCGCTTGGATTTTCTTCAGGATGCCTGACATTACCAGTGCTGGTATTGTAATAGGGAAGATTTTTACCAGTATTGGAACGCCCGATTTGTCGGGATTGGATTTGTTCTCAAAACTCATCTTGTTTATTGGTTTGGCTATATTGGTTTTCAAAGACGTGAAAGACGAGTTTTTGCCCAATAAATTGACATTCCTTCGCAAGGGATTTTTCCGTTGGAGTATCTACATTGCATTGTTTGCCATGATTCTTTCGCTTGGTGTGCTCGATAGTGGTCAGTTTATCTATGTCAATTTCTAAAGCAATGATGCTATGAAAAAATACTTGATAAAGATCATTCTTTTTTTTGTGGCCATTGTGGTGGTTGACATTCTTTTTGGCGTTGCTTGCCAATACATGAACGACCATTCCAAGGGTGGCGGTGTAAAAAGCCGTTATTATGTTTGCAAGGAATCTACCGAAGATGTTTTGGTGTTTGGTTCCTCAAGGGCAAAGCATCATTATGTTCCCGATGTTATTGAAGATTCTCTTGGGATGACGTGTTACAATACAGGCGAAGACGGGAACGGCATTATTTTATGCTATGGCTTTTTGAAGATGATAACCGAGCGATATTCTCCTAAGCTTATCATCTATGATGTGACAGGTTTTGATATGTACGAAGACGACAACATGAAATATTTGGATTTGATGAAGCCATATTATTATGAAAAAGGAATAGATTCAATTTTCTGGTCTGTTGAGCCAAAGACTCGTTTCATGATGTTGTCGAATTTATATCGTTACAATACTACATGTCTTCGTGTGATTGGGAATTACATCCATCCAATGAACAATTATCCTAAAGGTTATTCGGCCTTGCACAAAACCATGGATTATGAGCCCCAAAACAAGGAAGAAAAGGAACAGGCTGTTGACACATTGAAGATTCATTATTTTGAGGAATTCATTCGATTGGCGCAAGACAAAGGTGTTTCACTTGTTTGCTGTGTATCTCCTTCGTATAAGGCACCTTCTGATGATAGAAAATTTGCCCCCATCAAACAATTATGTATACAATACCAAGTGCCTTTTCTTTATTATGGCAATGAAACTGATTTTACCAACAACAAAGCTTTATTTCAGGACAGAACTCATTTGAATGATAAAGGGGCTCGATTATACACTAGCAGACTGATTTCTTGGATAAGAAATAACCATTTATATCATATATAAATTACAAAATATGCAAGCTATAATTCTTGCGGCTGGGATGGGTAAGCGTCTCGGCGAATACACACACGAGAACACCAAGTGTATGCTCGACGTAAATGGGGTAAAACTCATTGACAGGGCACTCGCATGTCTCTTTGAATTGAACATTTCCCGAGTCATTCTTGTAGTAGGTTATAAAGGTCAAAACGTCAAGGACTATGTTGGAATTGATTATAAAGGAATGCCTATCATTTATGTGGACAATCCAATATATGACAAAACCAATAATATTTATTCTTTGTTTTTAGCTCGAGACTATATGTTGGAAGAGGATACCATCCTATTGGAGTCAGATCTCATTTATGAACCAGCGGTGGTGAAGAAATTGTTTTCTGACGATTCGCCCAACATTGCTCTTGTTGACAAGTATGAGAGTTGGATGGATGGCACGGTTGTTACTATAGACGAGGAAAACCGCATAACTAGGTTTATTAACAAAGAAGGTTTTAAATTTGAAGAAATCAAGAACTATTATAAGACCGTAAATATATATAAATTCAGTAAAGAGTTTTCTGCTAAGTATTATGTGCCGTTTCTTTCCGCATACAGCACGGCTTTGGGCAATAATGAATATTATGAGCAAGTTTTGAGAGTGATTCTCCATTTGCATGAAGCTCCATTGAAAGCTTTGCCTTTGACTGGTGAGATTTGGTATGAGATTGACGATGTGCAAGACCTTGACATTGCACAGGGTATGTTTGCGCCCACTGACGATGCACATTATGCTGCTGTATCATCCCGATATGGTGGTTATTGGCGATACCCGCAGATGCTTGATTTTTGTTATCTGGTTAATCCTTATTTCCCTCCCCAAAGAATGATTGATGAAATCAAGGCGAGTTTTGAAACGCTGATGCGAGAATATCCATCAGGCATGAGAGTTAATTCATTGTTGGCATCAAAGAACTTTGGAATACAGCAGGATTACATATTGGTGGGTAATGGTGCCGCTGAATTGATAAAAGCACTCATGGAGAACTGGACCGGTGTGTTGGGTAATGTGCTCCCTACTTTTGAGGAATATCCAAACCGCCTTAATCCCAAGAATCTGGTACAATTTATCCCTGAAAAACATGGTTTCAAATACACGGCTGAGGATTTAGAGCATTTCTTCAGAGATAAGAAAATTGATACACTACTATTAATTAACCCAGACAATCCTTCTGGCAATTATATTCCATTCAACGAACTATTGAAGTTGGTGGAATGGACCAAACAGAAAGGCGTTCGTTTTGTTGTAGATGAGTCATTTGTTGATTTTGCCTCTGTTGAAGGACAATTTTCTATGCTTGACAACACGTTGCTTGCTGCCAATCCTCATTTGGTTGTGGTAAAGAGTATAAGTAAGTCGTATGGTGTGCCTGGTTTCCGCTTGGGCATTATGGCTTCTGGTAATACAGAGCTGATTGCCAAATTGAAGAAAGAGGTTGCAATTTGGAATATCAATTCTTTTGGTGAATTCTATATGCAGATTTATGAGAAGTACCATAAAGACTATGTCAAGGCTTGTGATGAGTTCAGAATAGAACGCAATTTGTTCTTAAACGAATTGAAGGAGGTGCCTTATTTAGAGGTTTATGACAGCCAGGCAAACTATTTTCTTTGTCAAGTTACAGGCCGTTTTACTTCTCATGAATTGGCATTGCTATTGCTAAAACATAATATTTTGATAAAAGATTGTGGCGCAAAAAAAGCTTTCAATGGTGGCAATTTTATACGTTTGGCTGTACGTGACCGCAAGGATAACCATTTTCTAACAGAAACATTGAAAAACTTATAAATCATGAAGATTTGTATTTGCGGAGGCGGTTCTCTCGGACATGTATGTGCTGGTGTGTTGGCTTCCCAAAACGATGTTGAACTGAATATATTATCGGGTCATCCTGAGCAATGGCAGAGTTATATAACCGTTACTGACAGGGAAGGGAAGCAGTATGTTGCACATATAACGAGGGTATCGTCAAGACCTGAAGAGGTCATCGTCGGACAAGACATTATTTTGTTTTGCCTTCCAGGATACATGATAGAGAAAACTTTGCGGGAAATCAAGCCATACATTGGCAATGCTGTAGTTGGTACCGTGGTTTCAAGTACAGGGTTTTTCTTTTTTGCTCATGATATTCTTGGCATGTCTACAAAGTTATTTGGATTCCGGCGTGTCCCATTTATTTCTCGGGTTGTAGAATATGGTCATACAGCCAATTTGCTTGGCTACAAGTCAAGTTTGGCAGTAGTATTGGAGAATATTGAGAATCCAAATGAGTTCTGCAAAGGGTTAGAAAAACTGTTTGTAACACCAGTGACTCTGCTCACGAGTTTTTATGAAGTAGCATTGAGCAACTCTAACCCAATACTGCATACAGGCAGACTATACACCATGTTCCGTGGGCGAGAACAGGATGTGTTTGATCACAATATCCTTTTTTACAAAGAATGGACTGACGAGGCATCACAGTTGTTAATTGATATGGATGCAGAGTTTTTCTTTCTACTTGACAAACTAGGGGTTAATAGCTTGCCGACATTACTTGACTATTATGAGAGCTCGGACGCCTCTTCCTTAACAAAGAAAATATCCTCAATACCTGCTTTTCAGTCCATCACAAGCCCTATGAGACAGATTGGAAGTGATTGGGTGGCTGATTTTGAAAGCAGATACTTTACTGAGGATTTTCCTTTTGGCTTGAGGTGGATAAAAGAATTAGCGGCTCAACATCAACTTGCGACACCTAGTATTGATAAAGTATATTCATGGGGTATTTCTATGGTTAAGAAATAATACGAAAATAACAATATGAAAAAAACCGCAATAACTTTAGAAGAAAAACGTAGGATTCAACTTGGAATGCTGAAAGAAGTAGATGGCTTTTGTCGGAAAAACAATATCCGGTATTCATTGGGATATGGTACGTTGTTGGGTGCAGTTCGACATCAGGGATTCATTCCATGGGATGATGATATGGATATTATGATGCCATTGCCAGATATGCTTCGGTTTAAGCAGGAATTTAAATCCGATAATGTTCGGTATTGTGATATTGATACTCAAAAGTACTATGGCTTTTCCCATTCTAAAGTGGTTGATACCCACACGTATGCTCAAAATGGAGTGATTGTAAAAGGCCATGGAATTGATATTGACTTATACCCAATATTAGGGTTGCCTCAAACTGAAAATGAAATCAATGCCTTTTTCGAAAAAGGTAGAGCCATTATGAATAAGAGACTATGGTTGATGAAATGGAGAAGTAGGATTATTAGACGGTTTCCCATAAAAAATATCCCGTTATATTCAAAATACCAGAGAATATACCATGACTATTTATTTCAATATCCTTATGGGGTAAGCAAGTATTATTTTAGTTATGGAGGGGGACTTCATTGGCGTAATGTTTATGATTTTGACATTTTTAAGAGTTTAATAGACCTTCCTTTTGAGGGAGAAAAGTTTATGGCTATTTCTTGCTATGACGAATTCTTAACACATTTTTATGGGGATTATATGACTCCGCCTCCTGAGGATCAACGGCATCCGTATCATGGAGGACAATTCTATTGGAAATAACATTATGGTAAAACAAGTCTCAAATACAAGTAAAGTAGTCAAGGGTATCTCCAGTCAAACGCTGGTTACTCTAGTGTTGGGCGTTTTGGAGATCGTATCATTCTCCATCATGTCGCGTTTGTTGACACAGGAGGACTTTGGTTATTATGCGGCTATTACAGCTATCACAGTCGTTTTTTCTACCTTTTCTGATACGGGCATTGGATCTGCCATTGTGCAACAAAAAGAGTTGACAAAACGATATGTCGACAACGCTTTTACTCTCTGTTTGCTTTTTGGCAGTTTTATTTCATTGTTATTGTTGGTTTTGGCAGGTCCGCTGTCGAGGTCGGTAGCCGATGAGAGCATGAAAGTGCCGCTGATGCTCATGTCGGCAACATTATTGCTTCAATGCCTTACATCTGTCAATACTAGCTTGATACATCGCAAGTTGCAATTCCTGCGTTTGGGTCTGATTAATTTAATCTCATTAGTGGTTACGACTTGTGTTGCAATTTGGTTGGCCTATAAGGGATATGGCTATTATGCCATAATTACCAAAGCCGTACTTGGTTGTGTTATTACTTATGTTCTTTCTCTCATCATGTGCAAAACCCGGTTTGGATTAGCACTTGATGGTAAAACTTTTAAAAGTATTTTCTCATTTAGCGGTTGGCTGATGGCCAGTACTTTATTCCGCAATTTGTCTCATCAGGTAGACCGTTTATTGATGCCTCGTTTACTTTCTGTTTCCGCTTTGGGCGCCTATAATCGTCCAAAAGACTTTGTTGAAATGATTTCGACAAAATTAAACAGTATTTTTGACATGGCTTTGTTTCCGGTCCTGAGTGGAATTCAAGACAATCGGGCGGCACTTAATTCTGCATTTAGACGCTCTATGTTTTTAATGAATTTGTTTGCTCTCACATTAACTATGGCATTCATGTTTAACAGCGGTTTGTTGATACGTGTTTTCTTTGGCGAGCAATGGCTCAACCTTCAAAATGTGATGTTTGCTATTTCATGTTCGTTGCTTTTCAATATTGATGGACGTTTGGCGGATTGTTATTTACGTTCGCTGGCAATGACCAAACAGCAGTTTTTCTTTAGGATATTTGAGTTCGTTCTAAAAACTTTAGGAGTCCTTATTGGTTATAGATGGGAAATCATGGGAATTGCTCTTTCGGTTGTCGTTACTAATTTTATTGCTAAAATTATAAAAATAATTTATATTGGTGATAAAGTCGATGTCAAACCAATGCAAGTTGTAGGACTCATCCTTTCTTCGTGGCGTTATGCGTTGGTTATGTTGCCTGTGTGTATTGCGGCTTATGTGTTGCTGCCGAACACTTTGGGAGGGGATATTGCTATGGCCATTATATTTGTTTCGACAGCATTTATTATCTTCTGTTTCATGCCTCGTTTTGTTGGCAAACCCTACCATGAAGAAGTGTATGTGAATGTCGTATCATTTATAAATCAAAAACTACACAGGAAATGAATATATTGATTGCAGGCGATTTTGTCCCTCGACATAGGATAGCGAAACAAATTGAAAATGGTGATTTTAGTTGTTTTGAACAAGTAAAACCCCTCATTCAGTCTGCTGATTATGCAATAGTTAATCTTGAAAGTCCGGTAGTGACTCGAGGTGCTAAACCCATTGAAAAAACAGGACCAAATCTAGAATGCAGTGAAAAGGCAATGGATTGCATTGCCCAAACGGGTTTTCAGTGCGTCACTTTGGCTAATAACCATTTTCGTGATTATGGTCAAACAGGCGTTGAAGATACCATTGATGTGTGCAACAAATACCGTATTGATTATGTCGGTGGAGGAAAAACTCAGCCAGAAGCGGAAAGAGTTTTATACAAAGAGATTAATGGAAAAACTTTAGCGATAATTAATTGTTGTGAACACGAATGGTCGATTGCCACTGCGGAGTATGGCGGCTCAAACCCCTTGGATATTGTATCGATTAGTCATGATATTCACACAGCAAAACAAAAAGCCGATTATGTATTGCTGATAGTTCATGGTGGAACTGAAGGGTACAATTTGCCAACGCCTCGAATGAAGAAAACCTATCGTTTTTTTGTGGAGCAAGGTGCAGATGCGGTAGTGAATCATCATCAGCATTGCTACAGCGGTTATGAGGTATATCAAGGCAAACCGATTTTTTATGGATTAGGGAATCTTTGTTTTGATACAGCAAGTGTTTATAGAAATGATTTGTGGATTCATGGGTTTATGGTGCGGTTACACTTTTCTGAGGCCATTAGTTTCAAGATTTTTCCTTACATACAATGCGACGATACTCATTCGGCAGTCGTATTGTTAGACGATGCAGCTTCGTTTTTCACCTCCATCGAGCAATTGAATTCAATTATTGCTGATGACTGTCAACTATTAAGAAGTTTTGAAAAAATGTCAACAGTTGGCAGATCATATTTTCGTGGCATTCTGGCACCCTATTCTACGGGTCTTTTCGTCAAACTATATGGCAAGGGCTTGTTACCCTCATTTGTTACACAAAAACGAAAAAGACAGCTGTTGGCTTATGTCCAATGTGAGTCTCATAGGGATATTCTATTGTCGGGATTAATACAAAATGATTGAACGTTAAGAATACACGCAATAAAAAAAATACAAAAATGAAAAAGCAATTAGTTGTATGTGGTGGCGGTAGCAGTGCTCATACCTTGATTCCTTTCTTGAAGGACTCTATTTTCGATGTTTCCATATATACATCGAGGCCAGAGAAGTGGCATAACCAGATTGACCTTGAATGGCATGATCCTTCAGGAAGAGTGCTTGGTCGCTATAGTGGCAACTTAAAGGAAGCCTCTAATAATCCTAAAGACTTGGTTCCCGAGGCTGATTATATTGTGCTATGTATGCCCGTGCATCAATACAGAGTGTGCTTGCAAGAAATCGCACCATACATCAACAAGAATAAAACAGTGTGCATCGGTACTATGTATGGTCAAGCTGGTTTCAACTGGATGGTAGATGAAATCAAGCGTCAGCAATCTCTTGACAATGTTGTTACCTTTGCGTTCGGTTTGTTGCCTTGGATTTGTCGAATTATTGAGTATGGTCACATAGGCGTAACCTACGGTGGTAAGGCCGTCAACTATGCTGCTTGCTATCCCCAATCGTATTTTAATCAACTGAATGAAGAACTGTTTGAAAACATTGGCTTCAAGTGGTTCGGTAAAGGTCATACAGAGCAAAGTGATAATTTCTTATCTCTGACCTTATCGGTTGATAACCAAATTATCCACACCTCTCGTTGTTATGGCTTGTATAAAGTGTATGGTCCAACATGGCAGCGCAAAGAGGATGTTCCGATGTTCTATCGCGACTATGATGATGTATCAGCCAAGTTGCTTGCCGATTTGGATAACGACTATACCAAAATTAGGGAGAAAATCAAATTGTTATATCCTGATAAAAGTTTCAAGCACATGCTTGATTACCTTGCATTGGAACGTTTCTCTTATCAATCACAGAATACCGATATAAAGGAATCTTTCGTGACCTCGCAAACATTGGTCTCGATTGCCACACCAGCCATTCAAAATGAACAAGGGTTGTGGGAGATTGACAGAAACCATCGATTTTTCCTTGATGACATTTACTATGGTAATTGTATCGCCAAGTGGATGGCAGAACAGCTGGGTATTGAAACACCGACTATTGATGGCATTTTGCATTGGGCTCAAACCATTAGAAGAGAGAATATCATAGATGACAACAACCGCCTGATGCTTGATAGCAAAGATTTAAATGCTTCTCTGAAATCGGGGATTCCTTGCTATTATGGGTTTAAGACAATAGACGATTGTGTGGATTAAAGAAAACAATAATATGAAAATAGGTATTTTTACCAGCCCCATGGGCACTTTAACCGTGGAACAGGCTGTTAAATCATGTAAAGAATGTGGAGTAGATAGTCAAGTGGTTGATATATATTCTGCAAATTGGATAGAGAATGTCAAAGCAGCCTCAGACTGCGATGGCTTTTTTTGTCCGTCAAACTGCATCTCACAGGAAATGAAGACCATCCAAGACGAGCGTTACTATTTCGTGTCACAAGTATTGCATCGTCCCATCTATCCTGATTTCACGGGCCTATATATCCACGAAAGCAAACGCAATATGGCTGCTTGGCTTGAAATTAATGGCTATCCACATGCCAAAACCAGGGTGTTTACAAAAAGAGACGAAGCGTTGGAGTACTTGGATAATTGCCAATATCCAATTGTGACCAAAGCAAATGTCGGTGCTGGAGCATCGAAGGTGGTCATAATAAAGAACAAGGCAAAGGCCAAACGTATAGCAAAGAAATGTCTGACTAATTCAAGTCTCTTTTTCTTGAAATCAGGATGGGCTTATAAGATGCGTTTTCACCATTGGTATGTGCCACCCATGTGGGATGTGAGAAACCGGCAAAAAGACTATTTCATCGTACAAGACTTTGTGAAAGATGTACAGCACGAATGGCGTATTTTGAAAGTGGGGGATAGCTATTTTGGGCATCAGAAGCTGCTAAAGGGTAATTTCGCAAGTGGTAGCGGCATGGTGGGCTGGGTGGCTCCTCCAAAAGAATTACTATATATGGTGCATGAAATTTGTGAAAAAGGAGGTTTTTATTGCATGGATGTGGATGTCTTTGAGACCAAAGATGGTCAATATAGCATCAACGAGTTACAAGCATCATTTGGTTCATACTTGGATTATCAAATGAGTATTGATGGACGTCATGGCCGATATGTGTATAAAGACGGAGACTTTGTTTTTGAGGAAGGCGATTTTAATGTTTTAGGATCCACAAAATTGAAAATTGAACATTTTGTTCATTTATTATCAGAATAAAACATGATTAACAAATATGTTTTGATTAGGAATTTGGCGATTCTCTGCATAGTATGTAATTTACTATTTTGGTTTTTCCCATTTCCTCCTATAGTTTGGCGTGGGGTATTAATAGCTTTGTCGGTAATCGCTATATTAAATAAAAGATCTTTTTTGCCTTGCGAAAAAGCAGTTTTGTTTTTTGCGGCATTCAACTTATTTCATTTTTTGGTTAGTTTATGGCAAACGTCAAATACGTCGTCTATAGGTAATATTTTGTCTGGATTATTGTCTTTATCCCTGTTTTCTTTTCTTTCCAAAAAGGGTGTGATGCAAGAGAAAGCAATTACAATTATTGGATTAATACTCCTTATTTCTTCTGCTTTATGTTATTATTACTATGACAACTTACTATTGAACAAAACCGAGATGGATACTACCACAAATAGTTATAGTGAATTTTTTTTAATGCTATTGCCTTTGTTATTATTTGTAAAAAAACCGGTTTTTAGATGGTCAATGTTGTTAGTTTGCTTGTTTTTCCTAATTCTGGGAGCAAAAAGAGGTAATATTATTGCTGCGGTAATACCCCTAGTAATACTTCTTTTTAGAGTGTTCAAGGAGAGCAAAAGATCTGTTTTGACAGTTGTTTTAACAATAGCTATTGTTGCTGGTGTTTCATATTTGGTTTATTACTGGGTGAGTGGTAATGAGTATTTTTTATTTCGTATCGAACAAACTAAAGAAGGTAATTCATCAAAACGAGATGAACTATATTATGCAGCATGGCATCTTTGGTATGATTCAGATAATCTTTTCACAACAATAGTTGGTTATGGTTATGGTGGTACATTCTCTAAATTGAAAATGGCAGCACATAATGATTGGTTAGAAATATTGGTTGATTATGGTTTAGTGGGGGTTTTTCTGTATTTGTTGGTTTATTTTCGTTTTATCCAACAAATACGAATCACAAATAATAAAGAAGCTAAAGCGGTATTATTATCAGCCATTTCTATTTTATTTATAAAGAGTTTGTATTCCATGAGTTTTAATACTAGTACTTTACCCATACTTATGATAAGTTTAGGTACCGCTTTGGGGCAATACAACTGTAGTAAAATAACATGAAAAAAATCCTTTTCCTTAATGCCAACCTTTTATCAGGTGGTGCAGAACGACAGATGGTAACTGTGGCACGATTGCTAAAAAAGCAAGGCCATCAAGTATCTTTTTATTGTTACGAAACTGGCGATTTTTATGGCTCGTTATTAAAGGAAGATGGTATCCCTGTGGTTTGGGAGTATTCATATGACAAACCAATTAGGCGCATTTTTCACATTAGAAGGTATATCCAAAATGGAAATTATGATGTGGTAATTACTTTTATGACCCCTGCTAATTTTATTAATGAAGTTGCTTCTCTGGGTGGAAAAAAATGGAAAGTAATCACTGGTTTACGCTTTTGTCCGCAATCCGCTGATAAAACCATAAAGGAGAAGGTGTATAATTGGTTCAGAAAATATTCTGATGTGGTGGTCAGCAATTCGGAAAGGGCGGCAAGATCTTGGAAAGAGTTTCATCCGAAATCTCCTGTGGATTTTAAAGTGATATACAACCATGTGAAATTAGGGGAAATACATTCCACCTATATTCGGAGAGCAGATGGCCGTTTACATATCGTAGTTGCTGCATCGTTCCAATATTTAAAAAATCCTATTGGGCTTGCTAAAGCATTGGCGTTGATGTCGCCAGACGACAGGCGGAAAGTAGTTGTCGACTGGTATGGCGGTGGAAGCCAAACCCAAGTGTATAAGGATACCCAAAAAGTCATTTCAGAAAATGGCCTTGAAGGCGTTTTTTGTCTTCATGATGCAACAAAGGATATATATGATAGAATGAACGAGGCTGATGTTGTGATGCTGCCAAGCCAGTTTGAAGGCCTCCCAAATGCGATTTGTGAAGGGATGACTTTGAGCAAACCTGTGATTATGACAAAAGTTTCCGATTACGATATCTTGGTAGATGAAACCAACGGGCTTTTATGCGACGCTGATAATCCAGAAACAATAAGAGACGCAATACTGCAAATGGTACAATTTGACAATGCGACTTTATTAGAATTGGGTAGGTGTTCGGCCGAGAAAGCCAAGAGACTGTTTTCGTCGGAATCAATCGTTGCGCAGTGGGAACAATTACTGATAAATTAAATCAAAATAAATGTTAAACAGAGAATTTAAATATTTGTCAGAGTTTGGCAAGCGTCGTGCTTACCATGCGTTTTACCAAAATATATTAAAAGCCAATCCTGAATTGAGGAATCCTGCCGAAGGTGAGCAAGAATGGATAAAAAGATGGCGGCGCTATGATAAGCGATTGAAGCCATACGCCTTTAGGATATTCTCAAGATACATTGGTGCCGATTTGGATATAGCCCCCTTGGCAGTTATTCAGAATATAGTAGAGCCTGTTCTAACTCCTATCATGATGTCAGAGTATTATTCAGACAAAAATATGGTAAGAAAAATACTTTCAAACGAATTGTACAACCGTTGCGTACCTAAAGTTTTTATACGCAATATTTCCGGGTTGTACTATGATGAAGATTACCATCCACTGTCATTATCCGAAGTGGAGTCTTGTTTATTGGATTTTGAAACGGAACGTGTTATATTAAAACCATCCCGTTTATCAAGTGGCCAGGGAGTACAGGTATTCAAGAGAGAGAGAAATGTCTATACGAATAATGAAGGAGATGTTTTAGCTACTGGATATTTGAAAAATAAATATGACAAGGATTATTTAATCCAAGAATGTGTGAGCCAAAGCGATGCAATGTCTACATTTAATCCAACTTCTGTAAATACAATCCGTTTGGCCACTTATAGAGATAAGCAAGGTGTCATTCATCTTTTGCATGCAGGATTGCGAATTGGTGCAAAAGGAGCAGATGTAGATAATGCTCATGCTGGAGGCAAATTTACAGGCATCTCTGAGTCTGGCAAACTTGGTAGTTGTGTTTTTGATGCTTTGGGTCACAGATCCACACAATTTAATGGTTTGGATTTTAATCATACAGAGTATCATATTCCTTGTCTTTCTGATGTGGTCTCTTTGGCCGTGGAAGTTGCAACAGAAATACCACATCACGACCTTATCGCTTTTGATTTTTCATTAGATAAAAATAATCGCCCCATTTTGATAGAATTCAACACGTATGGGTTTGGTGCTTGGTTTTTCCAGTTTGCCTGTGGCCCTGTTTTTGGCAAGTTTACTGAAGAAATCATGTCGAGATGTGAGGCCGAATTGAAAAGCTATGGTGGAAGAATTATAGTAACATCAACAATCTAATATTTTTAATATGGCTTCAAATAATATTTTCCATAGACCATTACGTGACTATGCGGCCAAATTATTGACTATTATTTCTCCTTTGTTTACAGATGAGGCATATATTCGATTATTTTATAGGCTGAACTTTCATCGTAGATTAAATCTTAATAACCCACAAACGTTCAATGAAAAATTGCAGTGGCTAAAATTGCATAGCAAAAAGCCAGAATTTACACAATTGGTTGATAAGTATGAGTCACGCAAAGTGGTTGAAAAAATAGTGGGGAAAGAGTATTTGGTACCTTTGTTAGGAGTATGGGATTCTTTTGATGAGATTGATTTTGACAAATTGCCTCAGCAGTTTGTGCTAAAAACCAATCACGACAGCCAGGGGGTGATTGTTTGCAAGGACAAGAGCACTTTTGACGTTAAAGCCGCGAGAAAAAAACTCACCAAGTGCTTGCGACGCAATTATTATTGGAACAGTCGCGAATATCCTTATAAAGATGTAAAAAGGAAAATAATAGCAGAGCAATACATTGAAGACAATCGTTATGGGGAACTGCGTGACTATAAATTCTTTTGCTTCAATGGCAAGATGAAATTCCTCTATATCGCGACTGGCCGATCAAAGAATAAAGTTACATTTGATTTTTTCGATAGTAATCTCAAACATCTTCCTATAAGACAAGATCATCCCAATGCTGAATCTGTGCCGGAGATTCCATCCAATATTAAAGAGATGATTAATATTGCTGAGAAATTGAGTCAAGACTATCCCGAGATTCGTATAGATCAATACAATGTCGAAGGAAAAATATATTGCGGCGAGTTTACAATCTTCCATATGGGTGGACTTGTTCCGTTTGAGCCGAAAGAATATGACAAGTTGTTTGGAAGCTATATTTCTTTACCACAAGAAGAAGGATTATAATATATAAATGAAAAATGATGAAGGTTCTACTCTGTAGCCCCTATGATGATGGTAAATCTATCCATTCTGGAGGGATTGCTTTGTGGGCTAAAAACCTAAAATCTTATTATGAATCGTTAGGCGACAGCGCAGGAGTTGAGTTGTCAATTCTGCCCTGTAATCGATCTTATTATACTAATCTCAATGATTCTGTTTTTTCTCGTCTAATAGGAGGAACTAGGGATTATATGGGGATAGTTCGCAGTTTGAATGCGTTATTAAAGAAACAGCATTATGATGTTGTTCACATTTGTACAAGTGCTTCATTTGGCTTGTTAAGGGATTTACTTTTTCTTAAAGTAATTAGACGGATGCATTCTCACAGCGTTATTCATTTAAGGTTTGGCAGGATTCCTGAACTAAGCAAAACGCGAAACTGGGAATGGAAACTATTAAATAGAGTTATTGCTAAAAGTGATAAAGCTGTGGTTATTGATAAGGAATCATATAGGACAGTAATAGAGGCGGGTTTTCAAAATGTGCAATATCTCCCCAATCCTCTTCAAGAAAAGACCTTGCAATTGATTAATGAAAATACTATGGTTACACGAATTCCTCGCAGTATTCTTTTTGTTGGGCATGTCATACCTTCAAAAGGAGTTTGCGAATTGGTGCAGGCGGCAAAATTTTTTCCTAATATTCAATTGACAATTGCTGGCTTGGTAGAGGAAGATATGAAAAAACAACTTTTTCAATTGGCAGGAGAAAATTCAGCTAATTGGCTAACGTTATCAGGGCACATGGGCTATGAGGAAACAATAAAGCAAATGCTTTCTTGTGACATCTTTGTCCTTCCGTCTTATACTGAAGGTTTTCCTAATGTAATTCTTGAAGCAATGGCTTGTGGCTGTGCTATTATTGCTACCGATGTTGGAGCAATACCTGAAATGCTTGAGGATGAGAATGGTCGGCATTTTGGGTTGTTGGTTAAGCCTAAGGATAAAGATGGTCTAAAATCAGCGATGGAAAAAATGTTAAACGATGAAACATTATGTAATGAGTGCCGGGTTAATGCTAGACAAAGAGTTATTAAACGGTATTCAATGTCCCAGATATGGATGAAAATGGTTGCAATTTGGTCTGAACTAAAACAATAAATTATTTATGGCTATAAAAAATAATCGGTTTGTAATCGGATTGTATTTTTTGTATCGTAGGTATTTTGGCTATCCTCGAAAAGCATTTGGTTTTATTGGAAAAAATGTTTCTTTGTTTCCTCCTTTGGAGATGTCAAACCCAAAGAATGTTTTTCTTTATGGTGACAATGGCCTTTCGGATGCTATTATACTTACCACAAATGCTCGCTTTATAATGAAGCCTCATAGCGGTTCAGCTTCGGGCTTGAAGGTGTCAACAGGGAACCATGCGATGATTTTAGGACGTTTCTACCGTACTATAACAGAAGAGGATAAACCAAAAGGATTGGACAAAGATGTAGTTGTTGAATCAGACGTATGGATAGGCATGAATGTTACTTTGTTGGCTGGTGTAACCATTGGACGGGGTGCTACATTGGCAGCTGGTACAGTAGTTACTAAAGACGTTGTGCCATATAGTCTTACTGGTGGAGTTCCAGCAAAATTCATCAAGTTCAAATGGACCATTGACGAGATTATCGAGCATGAGAAACGGCTATATCCTGAAAGCGAAAGGTTTACTCGTGACCAACTTGAGAAGATTTTTGCAGAAAATAAAAAACAATAATAAATGTACATTCACTTTTTCAAAAGAATATTAGATTTGATATTTGCATTGATAGCATTACCATTTGTATTGCTAATCATTATTATCGTTGCCCCTTTAATCTGGCTTGATGACAGGGGCCCCATCTTCTATGCTGGGAAACGTATAGGACTTCACGGCAAACCCTTCGGTATGCTAAAATTCCGCAGCATGAAGGTGAATGCGCCTGACATTCGACTTGCCGATGGTAGCACATACAACGGAGATGATGACCCAAGAGTAACAAGAGTAGGTCGATTCTTGCGTAAAACAAGTTTGGATGAAATTCCTCAATTTTTGAATGTCCTTGTCGGACAAATGAGCTTTATCGGTATTCGTCCTGACCCTTTAGATTGGCTTGAGAAATACAATGAACACGAGCGTGTGATTCTCACAGTAAAACCTGGTATTACGGGCTACAACCAAGCTTACTACCGCAATAGTGCGGACGGAGAACTGAAACTTAAGAACGATGTATATTACGCTGAGCATATTTCTTTTTGGCTTGACGTGAAAATCTTCTTTAAGTCCATCAAAACTGTTCTTTTGCGCGAGAATGTGAACATAGACGAAAACCGAGTATGAGAGAATACGGTAGTGAACACCCGGGAATAATACTTCCTGACGGATATTTTGCATCTTTTGAGAAATACGGTAGAGAAATCACCTATCTGAGGACAGGTCGCGAAGCCTTGCTTTATGCTTCGTGCAATTGCAAGCCGGGAAAAGAGGCTATCATACTATGTCCAGCATATAGTTGTTGGTCAATGATTGCTCCTTTTGAGTTTACGGGTTGGACAGTGGTGTATTATCGCGTTAACGAAGACTTGACAATAGATGAGGAGTATTTGAAGAATCTGCTGCCCAGATGTAAGCCTGATGCTATCTTGACCATGAACTATTATGGCAGTGCATCAACTTCTTCGGTAATAGCTATGGTTAAGGAATACGATGAAAAAATTACGGTAATAGAGGACTTTTCGCATTGTGCGTTTTGTTTGGAGCACATCTTTAACGAGCAGGTTGACTTCTATGTGACAAGCATTAGAAAATCGATTGGCATTTGCGACGGTGCGCTTGTGCTGAGCAAAAAGCCTACCAACAAGGCTTACATACAGTGCGAAGCTCCTGCTTTCCGAGAACTTAGATTCAAAGCTCAAAGGCAAAAGGGACGGTATGCGTTTACAAAGTCTCTCAACGATAAAGAAGTGTTTCTTTCAGAACTGAGACAAGGCGAGACGATGATTGATACGTTGGATGGCATTCATCCTATATCGGAACTATCATTGAAGATGATCGAAGCCATCAATGGAGAAGAGATTGCTTTTGCCCGACGGGAGAACATGAAACATTTGTGGGAACTGCTTAACGGTCAAGTAAAGATGATTCCTGGGCTGGAGAAGAGTTTCGGCGGTGCCCCTTTTTCACTGCCTATTCTTGTCGGTAACAGAGATGAAGTGCAGAAGAGGTTGGCTCAGCAAGGAGTGTATGCTCCTGTGCTGTGGCCTATTGGAGAGAACGCAAGAAAAACCTGCAGAGTGTCAGCTTATGTGTCAGACCACATGCTATCTTTGCCGGTTGACCAAAGATATGATTACGACGATATAGAGGATATTGCCTCGATAGTCCTTAACATATTACAATGAAGAAACTAATGATTGTCGGAGCTTCTGTGCTCCAACTCCCTGCCATATTGAAAGCGAAAGAGATGGGACTGCATGTCGCAGTAGTGGATTTTAATCCACAAGCCATAGGTATCCCATACGCTGACGAGTACTATAACGCATCTACAATGGATGAGGATGCTGTGCTAGCAGCCGCTGAGGAGTATAAGCCAGACGGCGTTATGACGCTGGCAACGGATATGCCAATGCGCGGTGTGGCAAAGACTTCCGACAAACTGCATCTGCATAGTATCAATTACGAGACTGCAGTAAAGGCTACGGATAAATACGATATGATCAGGGCGTTCAAGGAACACGATGTTCCATCGCCATGGTTTTTTGTGGTGGATACTATGGAAGAGTTGAAAGCCCATGAGACAGAGGCATCTTTTCCATGTATCATAAAGCCTACCGACAATGCGGGCAGTCATGGTGTGGCAAAGGTGTATTCATTCCAAGAGCTGATGGATAACTACGAATATGCCCGCTCTTGCAGCCGTCATGGTAAGGTGATTGTCGAGGAGTATTTGGATGGACCGGAGGTGTCTGTTGAGGTAATGGTGGTGAATGGCATAGTGCATATCCTACAAATCACCGATAAGATTACCACGGAAGCTCCTCACTTTGTGGAGATGGGACATGCCCAACCTTCTCGCTTGCCAGTAGATGTTCAGGAGGCTATCCGTAATGTGACGGTAGCAGCCTGTAAAGCCATTGGCATTGACAAGGGACCGGCACATGTGGAAATGAAAGTTACTAAAAGTGGCCCAATGATGATAGAACTGGGTGCCAGAATGGGTGGCGACAATATCACTACGCATCTTGTGCCGCTGAGTACGGGTATTGATATGGTGGGCTCTACCATCAAAATGGCTTTGGGTGAAGAACCTGACATTGAACCTGCGCTGCATTGCGGTTCTGCTATCCGTTATTTTGAAGTGCCGTTTGGAACCATCAAGGCCATTGAGAAGGTGGAAGAGGCAAAGAATGTTCCAGGCGTGAAGCAGATTACCTTTACCAAAGAAGTGGGTGATGAATCAACACCGATTCATTGCAGCAATGACCGTATTGGTTTTGTGATAGCACAGGGTGCAACGGCAGAAGAGGCTGTGAAGGCTTGTGAAGAGGCGATGTCAATCATCAATGTTGTAATTGAGTAATGAAGATACTGATACCCTTTTCATATTACCATCCAGAGCAATGCGCTGGACTCTTCATCATAGATGATATGACAGAAGAAGCTGCACGGCAGGGGATAGAGTCGTTGATAACAGTTCCTACGCCTACCCGCAATGTGCCTTCGGATGCTAAATGGGAGAGGGATGAAACACTGTGTGACGGGAAGGTAAGGGTGCATCGCTTTCATATGTACGGTGAGGGAAAGAACCCCGTGCTTCGGGCATTTCGCTACCTGTTGTGCGAGATGGTGCAATTGCATTATATGCTTTGGAAGAAGTATGATGTAGCGTTTATTGACAGCACCCCCCCAATACAAGGTTTAAAACTGCCCATTGTGCGATTGCTCAGAAAAAAGCCGATGGTGTATAATGCACAGGACCTATTCCCAGAAACATTAAGTGGGACGGGCTTGGCTAATAGTGGCGGTATGTTATGGAAGATTGGGATGTGGGTTTCGAATGTAACCTTTAGGAACTCGGACAAGATTATTGCAATTTCTGAAGATGTAAAGCGGTGTATCGTGGCTCGCGGTGTACCTGAGGAGAAGATTGAGGTCATCTACAACTGGGTGGACGAGAATGCCATTATCCCCGTGAAAGATGAAGAAAATGAGCTTTTTGAGGAGTTTGGCATCGGCAGGGACAAGTTCAGGGTGGTGTATGCGGGCAATCTGGGCAATGCACAGAACATCGAAATCATCATTGAGGCTGCCAAACGGTTAAAAGACAAAGGGAATATAGAGTTCGTCATCTTTGGCACTGGAGGGTTGGAAGACGAAATCAAGGCTACCAAAGAGAAAGAACAATTGGATAACCTGAAAATCTTGCCTTTGCAGCCGTATGAGAGGGTGGCCAAGGTGTATGGCTTGGGCCATGCGTGCATCGTGGCTTGCAAGCCGGGCTTGGGTGGTGCGGCCATGCCCAGCAAGACGTGGAGCATCATGTCGAGCGGACGGGCGGTGTTGGCCAATTTCGATGAGGGGGAGCTGAAAGAGATTTTGGAGGGAGGGTCGGCCCTTCGACCCTTCGACCCTGCTCAGGGACCGCAGGCTCAGGGACCTCAGCCTTGTGGCGTGTTCACCAAAGCTGGAGATTTGGAGGGCTTTGTGAATGCCATCGAAGAATTGTCACACCATCCTGAACGTTGTGCTGAGATGGGTGGAAACGGAAGACGGTTTATTTTGGAGAACCTTACGCGGGAAGTGGGGACGCGGAAGTATGTGGAAGTAATTAAATCTGTAGTGAAACAATGAATATGAAACTAAGAAACATACCCTTTTCACCTCCCGACATGTCGGAGGCGGAAGCTAAATTGGCCTCGGAAGCCATATTAAGTGGCTGGATTACCACGGGTCCCAAGACCAAGGAATTCGAGCGGCAGATTGCTGCCTATATTGGAACCAATAAAGCCGTTTGCCTCAACTCAGCTACTGCTGCCATGGAAATGGCACTGCGGCTGATTGGGGTAGGTCCCGAGGACGAAGTCATCGTGCCGGCTTATACCTATACAGCCTCGGCCTCGGTGACCCAACATGTGGGTTGCAAGCTTGTGCTGGTCGATTCGCAGCCCGATTGCGTGGAGATGGACTACGACAAGTTGGCCGACGCCATCACGGAGCGCACCAAGGTGATTTGCCCTGTCGACTTGGGCGGCATCGTGTGCGACTTCGACAAGGTGTTTGCAGCAGTGGAGTCCAAGAAGCATCTGTTCCGTCCCGCCAACGAGATACAGAAACGCATAGGCCGCATCATCGTGGCTGCCGACGACGCCCATGCCTTTGGTGCGCAATGGCACGGCAAAATGGCAGGTGCCATCGCCGACTTTTCCTCATTCAGTTTCCATGCCGTAAAAAACCTTACCACCGCCGAGGGCGGTGCCTTAGTGTGGAACCTTTCGTTTGGCGAAGAGCCCGTGAAGTATGATGCATGGACCACCGTCCCACCTATTGAGGGTGAGACTTGGAATGCTTTTCTCTATCGTTTGAGCATGCTTTATTCTTTGCACGGACAGAACAAGGATGCCCTCGCCAAGACCCAACTGGGTTCGTGGGAATACGACGTTATCGGTCCGTGGTACAAATGCAACATGACCGACATCATGGCGGGCATCGGATTGGCGCAGCTGAGCCGCTATCAAGGGATGTTGGAGCGCCGCCGCCATATCATTGGAGTGTATGACAACGCATTGAAAGATCTGCCTGTAGCGGTGCTGAACCATTATGGCACCGATTTCGCTGGAAGCGGACATCTCTATATCACTAGATTACTTGGTCGGAGTGATCAGGAACGTCGCGAGGTCATCGTGAAGATGGCCGAGCGTGGCATTGCCTGCAACGTGCATTACAAGCCATTGCCAATGATGACGGCTTACAAAGCCTTGGGATTCGACATTAAGGACTTCCCGAACGCTTATCATCTTTTTGAGAACGAAGTGACATTGCCGTTGCATACGCGACTGACGGACGAGGATGTGGAGTATGTGATCGGGAATTATGTAGAAGTCATCGCTCGTTGAAGTATCAGAGACACCTGCACTAAAGCCCTGCCTAGTATTTCTGGGTAGGGCTTGTGTCGGTTAAGAAGTAGGGCAATTGGAAATAAAGTATGACGCTTAAAGAATTATCCGTTGTTGTGAGATTGGCGAAAGACATTCAATCTGTGCCATTTATATAAGCCTAAAACTGAGTATACCTGGTCGATTGTGGCAACTTCACGAAACAAATGATCGTTTAGGTCAAAGAGGTAGAATTATTCGACAATTCCTAAATAATTCCATCAGTTGTGAGAAAAGTTTTGTATCTTTGCGGATATGAAAGAGAATCAAACATACGATCAAAAATCGCTAAAAGCAGTTTCTGGGAGTAAGGCTGACTATGACGAAATAGCGAAAGACTGTGTGGCTTTTGCCAACAGGGATGGTGGGCACCTGGCAATAGGTATTGAGGATGGTGAGGATTTGCCCCCTACAGAACAGCGCATTTCCGACAGTCTGAAAGAGACCGTCGTAAAACGCCTCAATGAGAGAACAATCAATGTGGCTCTTGTTCCGATGGTGGTGAAAGCAGATAACGGAGGCGAGTATCTTGACCTTGAAGTATTACGTTCAGCAGTGTCTATAGCTTCTACCACCAAGGGCGGTTACTTTATACGCGACAATGATGAAAGTAAACCTATCGCCCCCGATGACCTGATGAGGGCGATTACAGACAAGCCTTCTTTTTCGTGGGAAACCAAGGTTACGTTGAAGATTAAGGTGGAGCAATGCGACCAGGGAAAGCTGGCCAACCTTATTAAGAAGATACGGGAATCAGACAGAGCCTCTTCTTTCGTAAAAGAAAAAACTGTTGGGGAAACACTTGAATACTATAGCCTTGTCGGTGAAGGTGGCTATTTGACCAATCTGGGCGTTTTGTGGCTTGGAACGCAGCCCCAGCGTGCCAGACTATTATACAGCCCCACTGTGCAGTTTATCAGATATGATGCCGGAGGTAACAAAGTGTTTAAGCAGGTTTGGGATGACTATTCGTTGAATCCCGACGAACTGTTGGAGTCAATATGGAAAAGTGTGCCCGATTGGAGTGAGAGCAATGAGGTCTCTGACGGCTTGTGGCGCAAGGAGATTCCCGCTTATGATGAGAAGGTGGTGAGAGAGGTGCTTTGCAACTCGATAGCTCATAGGCCATACACAACCCGTGGCGATGTGTTTATCAACATTTACCCCGATAGGATGGTGGTGGTGAACCCGGGTCGCCTTCCATTGGGGGTGACACCGAATAATATCCTTCGGACAACGGTGAAAAGAAATCAGGAACTGTCTCGTCTGTTCTTCGTTTTGCACATCATGGAGGGTGAAGGATCAGGATATGACTTGATGTACGAGACGTTGCTGTCTATGGGGAAAACCATCCCCATTGTCAGGGAAGGCGACGATTCGGTTTCGGTAACTGTTGAGAGAAAAATTGTTTCGAAAGAAGCTTCCCGAGTATATGAATATTTGCAATACGCCTTTCCTGAAGTTGTAAGTCACCAGAAGGCTATGATAGCATTTGGCATGATTCTGCAAGAGGAAATCATTTCGTCTGAGTCTTTGTCCAAAAAGCTTCAGTTGCGTGAATCGGACAGGCTCCGTTCATACGTTGAGATACTTTGCACGAAGAATATTGTGATGACGAGGGGTAGAGGGAAGGGAACCAAATACTATGTGAATCCGGATATCATATCAAACTCAAGAGCCAACCTTAAAACCACCCTAAAGACGATAGAACCTTATAGACTGAGGGAATTGATACTGCAAGACTTGAGGTACCATCCTCGAAGTTTGATGTCTGAGATGAGCGAAAGGTTGCCCGACGTCCCCTTCGCTGAACTTCAGAAGTGCGTAAGGAAAATGGCCACAGAGGGTGTTTTGGCGTATGAAGGCGGTCGAAAATACAGACGTTACAGTATACCGTAGTCCTTTTCTTTTGAAAGGTGGCAGAAAAAGAGTTGTTTTATAGTGGGAAAGAAAGAAAAGAAATGTAATCGATTGATAATGAATATATTATTTTGTTTATTTGATTAGAAACAAAGAAAGAAAAAATACAGAAAAGAAAAGTGTTGAACAACATATTATGTCTGAAAGAAAAAGAATCTATCTCTGCCTCGCCCATATGAGCGAAGCAGGTCTTGAACAGAAATACATCAAAGAGGCTTTCGACACCAACTGGGTGGTGCCACTGGGGCCGAATGTGAATGGTTTCGAGGCGGATTTGGAGGCTTTTGTGGATGGACGTAGAAAAGTGGTAGCATTGTCTTCGTGTACAGCCGCCATACATTTAGCATTGCTGGAATTGGGCGTCGGGAAAGGGGACGAGGTTTTATGCCAGTCATTCTCATTTTGTGCATCTTCCAATCCAGTCGCATATTGTGGCGCCCAACCGGTATTTGTGGATAGCGAACCGGACACATGGAACATGGATCCTAAGTTGCTGGAACAAGCGATTCAGGACCGAATGGCTAAGACGGGCCGAAAGCCTAAGGCCATCATAGTGGTAGATCTCTACGGGATTCCAGCCAACTGGGAGTGTTTGGAACGAATCAGTGAAGAATACGATATACCCATTATTGAGGATGCAGCCAATGCTCTAGGATCGGATTTTCTGGGCAAACCATGTGGCGTATTTGGCAAAATGGGCACGTTTTCCTTCAATGGAAATAAGATGATCACAACCAGTGGGGGAGGTGCCTTGCTTTGTGATGACGATGAAACGAAAAAACGGACTATCTTCCTGGCGACCCAGGCCCGCGAGGCGTATCCCTATTACCAGCATGAGGCCATCGGCTATAACTACCGTATGTCGAACATCTGCGCGGGCATCGGCCGGGGTCAGATGACGATCGTGAACGACCACATCGACCATCACAAGCACGTGTTTGCGCTCTATAAGGAGCTGCTGAAGGACGTGCCGGGCATCGAGGTGCATGGCAACCCGGATGAACGCTATGACTCCAACTTTTGGCTGAACACGATCACGATCGACCCGGAACTGCACATCAAAGGGCAGGATCATGCCTATCAGACAGTGGTACAAGGCGCCGTCGGCGGTGCCGCCGGCGTGGTGCATGCCACCGAAAACGCGCACACGGACTGCGAACTCAACGCCAACGTGGAGGCGCTGCGCGTATGGCTCGACCAGCGAGGCATCGAAGCACGGCCGTTGTGGAAGCCGATGCACAAGCAGCCGGTCTATAGGGATGCACCGGCGTATGTAAACGGCGTCAGCGAAGCGCTCTTCAAAGTGGGTATGTGCCTGCCGAGTGGGCCCTGCGTGAGCGACGACGACGTGCGCTATATCGTGGATTGCATCAAAGAGGCGATCGGATAAGCAGGAAAGCGAAAGGGAGTGTCTTCCCGTATGCGGGCAGACCTTCCTCGTAAAAACCAAAGCGGACTCGACATTTTGTCGGGTCCGTTTTCGTTTGTTATGGAAAAGATTTCTATCTTTGCAACAAGATTCAAAATACCCCGAAAAATGTCAAAAACCGCATTGATCACCGGCATCACCGGACAGGACGGCTCCTTTTTGGCCGAATTCCTGCTTGAAAAAGGCTATGAAGTGCACGGCATCATCCGCCGCTCCTCGTCGTTCAACACGGGACGCATCGAGCATCTCTATCTCGACGAATGGGTGCGCGACATGAAGAACAAACGACTGCTTACCCTGCATTATGGCGACATGACGGACTCGTCGTCGCTGGTGCGTATCATCCAAAAGGTGCAACCAGACGAGATCTATAACCTGGCGGCACAGAGTCATGTGAAGGTGTCGTTCGACTGCCCGGAATATACGGCCGAGTCGGATGCGGTGGGGACGTTGCGGCTGCTCGAAGCGGTGCGGATCCTGGGCCTCGAGAAGAAATGCAAGATCTATCAGGCCTCTACCTCGGAACTGTTCGGAAAGGTGCAGGAGGTGCCCCAGAAGGAGACGACGCCGTTCTACCCGCGCTCGCCTTACGGGGTGGCCAAACAGTATGGCTTCTGGATCATCAAGAACTACCGCGAGAGCTATGGGATGTTCGCCGTCAACGGCATCCTGTTCAACCACGAGAGCGAGCGTCGCGGCGAGACCTTCGTCACGCGTAAGATCACGCTGGCGGCGGCCCGCATCAGACAGGGGTATCAGGACAAGCTCTATCTGGGTAACCTGAACGCGCTCCGCGACTGGGGCTATGCCAAGGACTATGTGGAGTGCATGTGGCTCATCCTGCAACAGGAGAAGCCCGACGATTTTGTGATCGCCACCGGCGAATACCATTCGGTGCGCGAGTTCTGTACGCTGGCGTTCCGTCATGTGGGCATCGAGCTGCGCTGGGAAGGCGAGGGAGAGAACGAACGGGGGATCTGCGTGA
>JAEEGH010002353.1_pt1 | contig 51333 bp, 12 predicted proteins | sample 9134181 | NCBI WGS metagenome assembly JAEEGH01 (sample SAMN16246544, study PRJNA631951) | gut metagenome | biome: gut microbiome; feature: rumen; material: DP-attached | host: Bos | place: Iran: Karaj | collected 2018-10
AAGGTATTATAGAAAGAAGTATGAGAGTAGCATATAACACTAATAAAAGACATAATGTTAATGAAGTAACTAAAGAGCAATTATTAGTAGAATTATTAGATGGTAAACCATATGCTAAGAATATGGATGAAAATGAAATAGTTAATAATGGATATTTTCTTAATTTAAAAGATAGAATTATAATCCAAAAAGAAAGAATTAATAGAGTAATAGCATGGAAAAATGCTGATTCAGGTAATACAATACTTGCTAAAACTGTTACACATATAAGAAATTATAAAGATTTATCAAAAGATGATAAAAATATTAATGAAATAGAAAAAGTGTTAGCAAAATTAAGAAAATACTTTGATGAAACATGTTTTGATGGATGTGATGCCGCTATTGAATTTACAACATTATATGATGAATTATTAAAAGCATGTGCTAAATTAAAATCATTAAATAGTGAAAAAGATAGAATTAGTGGTAAAAAAATAGTTATTAATAAGAAAGATCAAAGTAAAACTTTAGATAATGTAATTGATGAAATAGAAGATTTAAAAGATTATATTAAAGAAATTCATAAGAGAATAGATAAAGACTTAGATATAACATTAAAATATGTTACAAGTACTTTAGATGAACCAGAAAGAATAATTTATCCAGAAATTACTGATGAACCATCTAAAGAGAATATATTTAGTGCTATTCATACTAAGAAAGAACATAGTGATTTCTCTTTAGAAGATGAAAAAGAATATTTATTAGAATTGGAAACAGATTTCAAGAATGCTATTATGTATCTTGAAAAATATGATGAAAATGTTGCTAAATCAAAAAGAGCCGCTATAACTAGATTATGCGACGATTTAGAGATAGCTTCTATACCAGATAGTATAGTAGATATATTATATGAAGAAAAGGCCAATAAAGAGCCTATAAAGGCCTCTAATATAGCAAAAAGAATAAATGAAGCAAGAGTTAACCTATATTTAAGAGAACAAAAAGAAAAGGCTATTAGTGAAGCCTCTAAAGCTAAATCAGAAATATTAGGAGCAGTACTAAATAAAGTTAATTTAGATGAAACTAAGACTGATATTTTTGCAGCAATTTAATAAAAAAATGTAACTGATTACTCAGTTACATTTTTATTATATTTGTAAAAAATGTTTTTACGATTTCGAAGATGTTTTTCTTCTTTTTAGCAGCTTTTTTAGCTGTTTTTTTAGGATTTTTTACTACTTTTTTAGTAGTAGTATTCTTTTTATTTTCAACATTAGTTGGCTCAACGCTTATTTGTGTTTCAGAATTTTCTTCTTTTTCAACATAAATTTCGTTATTTTCTTCAATTTTTACTTCTTCTTGAGCAACATTTTCTTCAACTTTTGCTTCATTTGAAGTAACATATAATCCATTAACATTGAAGTCTATAGAATCATATCTATCTTCAACTTCACCTTCAGTTAAAGTGATGTTTGAATCACCAGCAGCTTTAGCTCTAAATGTTAATTTGAACATATTTGTTCTTTCTTTAATACCGTTTTCCATAGTGTAATCGATACCAATTATTTTATTATTATTTCTATTAATTAATATTTCATAACTATTTCCTTGTTCAGTATTAACTAATTCTAATACATCAGTATCATAAGTGATATATCCACCTAAACCAACAACACCATATTCAGTGTCATTAACGCTATCAATAACCATATTAACAGTGAATTCATCACCAACATTAACATTGTTTTGACCTTCAAATTTAATACCAGCAGTACCTTTAGCGAATGCAACAGATGGAACACATAATAATGTTACTACTGCACCTGTAAATAATGCTTTTTTCATAAATTTTACCCCCTGATCTTTATGACAGAATTTCCCCTTTTCATAAAGTTGGTTGCTATTATAGCATAGGTTAGATAAAATTGCAAATTTTTTCATTTTAAGGATCACCACCTAAGAAAATGACTTTTCTTTTTAACTGCAAAGAAAACCTGTGGAATACTCTAAAATTGCATGTCAATTTGTTGACACATTTTCTTACTATAAATATAGCACAAAATATTTTTTAAGTAAATGATTTAGCTATTTTTTGTTTGATTTCTATTTTTTAGATTCTAAAATCTAGTTTTGATAACATTTTTCTAAAAATATCAAAAATCCTTATGAATAAAGGGAAAAATCCACAATGCTCAGAGCAACTTAATACGTAAAAATTTGTAAAAATTCACAAAAAAATTAAAAATTTTTTGTCTGCCGAAGAGAATTTTTTGGTGAAAAAATGATCAAAAATTTGCTCTAAAAAAACGTAAAAATGCGTGTAAAGTGGGGAATATTTTTGTGTAAAATTAGACCCCAAAAATCTATAAAAAATTAACTACTTTTCCACAGGCATTTTTGGCTCACTCAAATCGCCACTTTTCCTTTATAAAATAAGTGAAAAATAGGTAAAAAGATATGCAAAAAATATTGACTTTTTTGCATATCTTTTATATAATATTTATAGAATAATAGGATAGTATAGAATAGTGTAAAATAGTCCTGTATTCTCGACGCAGGAAAACTACTATACAGCCTACGAGTTTTTCGTAGTGGCCTAAAAATTGAACTTAGGTATCTTATTGTCAAAAAACTAACGAAAGGCTATTTTTGGAAAAAAATAGAAGGGTATTCGGTATGGGAAGATTTAGAAAAGGAAAAATATTAGTAATTGCTATTCTAATGATATTTGTATCATTCTTTGCGTTTACTGGAAAGGCTAGTGCTGTATGGACCACTTGCAATACTGAAGGTGCTCCAATAGTTCATTTGTTTATTGATGGAAAAGAAGTAAATGAAAAAGAACCGGGGGCTCAGGTTTTTATAAGAAGATCATCTAGTTCGACTAGCCAAAAGTGCTATTTAATGGAAATAAACCAAGGATATAGGGATTACGACATAGGCTGGAGAGATAATGAAAAACAATGGATATGGTCTGATGCCTCTGGACAAAGAGGATTGATATATTGGTATGATAATCCTGAATTTGAAGGAGAACCTATTACGCATTTCCGCTTACCAAGAGATAAAGGCAAAACATTTAATTTATATGGTAAAATGGGTAAAATAATTACTATTTATATTAATGGACATAAAAAATATGTAGTTGCTGGTAGGGAATATACACCTTATACTTTAGACCCAGATTATACTGTACAAGCTGGTTATACCGATGAACATTCAAACGATCGAGAGTTTACTGGAGATTTTAATTATTTTAATGTAATAGACCCAGAATTTTATGAAGAGAGTTACAAAGATGAAAATGTAGAATATTATAGAGATGCTACTAAGAGAAATCCTGATGGAAATTCTAGATCTACTATTATTCCAGAAAAAGGGACAATTGTTAATGCAAATTATCCTGATTTATTACCTTTTATTGATCCGAATACCTGTAAAGAAGTAACAGCAAAAAGTGGAAGCTTTGTAAATTGTACAATTATTGATCCAAAAACTGGTGTAGGAATAACAGATGAAGCAGCAGCAAGATATTATGGGGTCAATACTCATTATAGATATCAAGCAGTACAAGAAACTTACAGATTGCCAAAATATTATAAATATATTGGATTTATTGACCAAAATGGTAATTTTTATGATCCAGTATTTGAAATGAAAGAAGAATATGCAGGATATAATTTTACACCAATAGTAGAATCTCAAATGTCTTGCTCTACTGAATATATTGCTAGATCTGTTATGGGAGTTGATGCCCCTTATGGATTGAAAGTAATGGAGCAAGGAGCTAGATTGGATGAAGATTTTAATAGCGATTATTATACGCATGTTTCAAGAGTATGGTATACCTATAGCTATAGTGTAGATGAAGGTGGTTATATTCCAGGAATTCGACGTGAATATTTTACCGATGGTAGAATTAGCCCTGCAATTAGTACTTGTACACCAAACGAAACAAACATGACTATACTTTACTCTGGTCTAAAGAATCCTCCTGACCCTGAATATGCTGTTGTGTTAGAAGGTACCGATGGTATTAAAGTTAAGAAGGGTTCACAATATACATTGCCAACAGAAGGCAAACCAAAAGCAGCAGAAGTTAAGACAGTTACTTTAAAATATCAAGATGGAACAACTCCAAATGATGTATATTCTTATACTAAAACTTATACTCCGATTGGATTTAAAATAGATGGCGTACATTATGATTTCGGACAAACTATAGTTATTAATAAAGATACTTATATTTATTATGATTATGAGGAAAATGTTGAAGGGCCAGATTTACCAACTCCAACAAGAGAACATTATAATTTTAAAGGTTGGTTTGATGCCTCTATGGGCGGTCATGTAATAACTGATCCTAGAACTTTAATAGCTAGTGTATATTATGCACAATGGGTTGACAAAGATAAAGTGACTGTTATTAGAACAGATAATATATCTATTGAACTTGATAAAGGCTCTCAATATACTATAGAAGAAATACCTTATAAGTCAGAAGATATAATTGCTAGAGTTGCTTTTAATTATAATGATTCACAAGGTACAAGAAAAGTATCACAAGTAACTAAATATTATGATAAAAACGGTGTTACTATAGAAGGAACTGATGAACATTATAATAGTGGAGATACTATAGTAGTTAATCAAGACATTAGATTAATTGCTAACTATACTGAAAGAATAACACCTGCTACATTCCCACTTGCCCCAGAAAGAGATTATTATGAATTTCTTGGTTGGTTTGATCAAGTAGAGGACGGTCAAGAATATACTGAATATTCAGGAAATCAAGACCTAACATTGTTTGCTCACTGGCAAGGCGGTATAGAGTATGCATATATAACTTATCCAAATGGATATTGCTATTATGATGAAAATAATACTAGACAATGTACAGATGAAGAACAAGTAGATAGAGTAGCAATAGGCTCTCAATATACATTAAAAGAAGTTAATACTAAAGAATATTCTTCTTTTGTAGATTTCTATTGGGGAGAAGAAGAATATTGGAGCATTATTCCGGAAACATCACCATATATTTATACATCAGATGTTTCAGAGGAAGAGGTTGCAAATGGGTGGTTTATTGATGGCAATCATTATGATGAAAACCAAACAATAACAGTTGATGGTGATATTAGCGTTATAAAAGATGTAGTTATGGTTAAACATCCAGCAGTATTCCCAGAAGATCCAGTTAGAGAAGGCTATAGATTTAATGGTTGGATTGATCGTGATTATCACATGAGTTATACTTATTTTGATGACGCATGGGGATTAGTTAATGATAAATATAATCAAAGGTATTTCATCTTAATTGCTGATTGGGAAGAAGATAGTGACTTAGTTACAGTAACAACTCCTTATGAAAAAGTATCTATACCAAGAGGATCTGAATATGTTTTGCCAGAATATGTTCAAAAAGATGATGAAATAGCAGCTACTGTAACATTGAAATATAATGATGGTTTAACTAAAGATAAAGAAAAATATGTTTATAGAAAATTCATACCATTAAACTGGTTGATTAATGATGCACACACATATAATGGAAAAGTTTATTATGCGGGAGATACTATAGTTGTTAATGAAGATATAGTAGTAACACAATATTATCTTAATGAAATAACAGATGCAGAATTATTACCTGCAACTAGAGAAGGTTATAACTTCCTTGGATGGTTTGCTAATGAAGATAGATTCTATTCTTGGGGAAGTAAGAATGTTTATTATGTTGATGGTATACCTCATGTTGCTGATATAATATTCCATGCTCATTGGCAAGCAAAAGGTGAAGAAGATATCTTATGTAAGAGAGCAACTACACTTCATACTGAGACATGTACATCAACAGGTCTATGTAGTGCTGAAAGTTGGGGTGCTAAATATTCTCCAGGAGAAACTATTACTTATGGTCAATTAGGTAAATCAGGTAAACTAGTTCCGGGAGATGCTTATACATGTGATGTTAATGGTGATGGTGTATTTGATGAAGAAACAGAAAGATTCTATTATGTTAGTGATTACTATGTAACTACTGATGATGAATTTGATAATACATATGCTACATTAGTTTATTATAAAAATGTATTCTATGGCGATAATCCGTTTGTTTGGAGACCAGGTACAGAATATTATTATGTTTCAGCTTATAGCTGTGGTGCAAATTGGGAAGTTGGAACAAAATGTTCTGGCTATGGAGACCTTATTGGACCAACTGTAGCTATTCAATATTTACCTTCAACAGAAGATTGGCCAAATACAAGTCTATACTTTGCTACTAGAGAATATGATGTTGGCAGTGGTAGAAAAATAGATTACTCTGGAAAAGCAGCAAGATTACTAACTGCTCAAGAAGCAAGTAATAAATCAGAAGCAAATCATAAAAACTTTGGTGAATATTTATTTGAAAATACAATTTTTGATAAATTAACTAATTATTCAGAATCGGAAAATACAAATTATGACTATTGGTTAGAGTCTGCTTATAAAAATACTGATATTCCAAGAGCATGGACTCTTACATCTGGTAACTTTGTTGATTGGGTAAATGGTATTAGACCTGCAATCGATGTTCCAAAATATAGAATGGAAATCGGAGAAGCGGCAACTAATACAGTTACTTACCCAGATGGAAAAGTTGATATTGTAACAAATGGTGAAAATTATACATTTGATAACAATACTTCAACTAAAGAAAATGAAAATTCAACACAAGTAACATTTAATCCAATGAATGAAGAAGATGAAATAGTTAAATATGCTACTAGATCATTTATAGCTTCAGGATGGATAGCAGCAGATGATACACATTATAATGATGGTGAAGAAATAACTATAACAAAAGATATAGTATTACAATATGATTATGTAGCAATTGATATACCAGTTGAATTCCCAGAAGACCCAACAAGAAGTGGTTATATATTTAAGGGCTGGTATGATGCAGTAGCAGGAGGTAATAAATATACTTCATACTCTGATAATGAAGATATAACTTTATATGCTAGATGGGAAAATGAAGATACATCATTAACTCATACTATTACATATCCAAATGGAGATACTGAAACAGTAGAACATGGAACTGAATGGGTATTCCCTATAAATGATGCAGAAGCAATAGATCCAGAATTTGGATCTTGGGTTGAGTTCTATCCTCAAAATGGTAAAGTTTTAGAGCCGGGAGTAGTACAAAGAGGTGCAATACCTGCTGGATGGAAAATAGGCGATGATCATTATAATGATGGAGAAACTATTATTGTTAATAGCGATATTACATTAGAATATGATTATGTAGAAACAATAATACCTGCTGTATTCCCAGAAGATCCAGAAAAGATAGAGTATGAATTTATTGGATGGTTCAGTGAACCAGTAGGTGGTAAGCAATATACAAGTTATTCTGACCCAGAAAATAATATAATGCTATATGCTCACTATATAAGATTAACAACTCCAGATGATAGATTATATGATTTAGGAGTTAATGATACCCAAAAAGCAAACGAACATATTTCAACAGTAACATTCAAATATCATGATGGTGTAACTGATGATACTACATCTGAAGTATATAGACAATTTAAACCAAATGGTTGGTATGTAGATGGACAACCATATATAAATAATTCGACTATCATTAAAGAAGATGATACAGTAATAACTCCAAGATATACAGAAACAGTTAAAAATGCTGAATTCCCAAGTACTCCTACAAAAGATGGCTATGAATTCATCGGATGGTTTACTGAAGAAGAAGGCGGCGAACAAGTTACTGTATATAATGGTACTGAAGATATCGTATTACATGCACATTATTCTGATAGCTATGCATATTTAATTACAGGTTCTACATTTGATACAAAATATTATACATATGGAAACAATGCAGCTGAATATATAAATAGAAGAATAGAATTTAGAAAAGCAACAGTAGAAGAATATAATGAAGTTGTTGCAAATTTAACATCAGATAATATAGTATCTACTAGTGATTCACCAAATGTGGTTTATATGTGGTATGTAGTTGGAAAACGTTATAATGGCCAAGACATACTAGGAAAAATATTATATTATTCAGAAGCAGATATAATATTTGCAAATCCAGATTCTTCACAAATGTTCCGTCAACCACCTGGATCAACTAACTTTAACATGCAAACACTTGATATTTCTGGTATTAATACATCTAAAGTAACAAACATGAATCAAATGTTTTATAATACTACAGCACTTCAAATTAATCTTGGCTCGTTTAATACAAGTAATGTAACTAATATGGGCAGTATGTTTGCTGATGCTAAATTATTAACTTCGTTAGATGTAACTGGATTTGATACAAGTAATGTAACTAATATGTTTAATATGTTTTCTAACTGCCAAGAATTAACAGAATTAGATGTAAGTAATTTTGATACACATTTAGCTGATAGTTTCAATAGCATGTTTAGACAAATGAAGAAAATTACATATCTTGATTTAAGCAATTTTGATTCAAGTAATGTACAAGGAATGACTCACATGTTTGAAGGAGATACTGCTTTAGTTTCAGTTGATTTAAGCAATTTTAATACAAGCAAAGTTTTCCAAATGCAATATATGTTCTCTTACTGTGAATCATTAGAAGAATTAGATTTAAGTAATTTTGATACATCACATAATTCTAATTTTGGAGCTATGTTCCAAAATTGTAGAAGTTTAAGAAGTGTTAATGTTTCATCCTTTGATATGGACACTAATGCTCATTTATATTCTATGTTCCAAAATTGTGAATCGTTAACAGAACTAGATTTAAGTAGCTTTAGTGTACATTCATGGCAAGATATTGAGCAAATGTTTAAAGGTGCTAGTAATCTAGAAACTATATATGTAAGTGATTTATGGGATACAAATGGAGATTTTAATGAATATAGACATGATTCCTTATTCCGAGGCGATACAAAACTAGTAGGTCAAGAAGGAACAACTTATGATGCAGATATCTATAATGCTGATGCTGATGATCAAAGAGTTATAGATGCTGTATATGCTCATATAGATGAGGGACCAAGTAATCCTGGTTACTTCACTTATAAACCTCGTAATGTTATTACTCATACAATTACATATCCAGATGGTAGCAAACAAACTGTTATTCATGGAGATGAATTAATACTAGACGTATTACCTAGTAATGAAGTAGAAGTAGGAACAGTAACATTTGTATATAACAATGGTGATGATAATACAACTTCTGCTGTTACAAAAGAAACAACATATAATAGTTGGTTAGTAAATGATGAACCACAAGAAGTTGGATATTATATGACTGTTTTAGAAGATATAGTGTTAACTTATGATAAAACAGAAACATTTACTCCAGCTGAATTCCCAGAAGATCCAACTAGAGATGGATATACATTTGTTGGATGGTTTGATGCAGTAGCAGGAGGTAATAGATATACTTCTTATGATAAGCTTGAAGATATTACTTTATATGCTAAATGGAAACCATTAAACACTGATGGAGATGAATTATGTAAGAAATATCCAAATTGGAATGAAACAAATCATAGCTTAGATGAAATAAGAACAGGAGATGCATTCATTTGTGATGTTAATGGCGATGGAAGCTATGATGAAGATGAAGAAATGTTCTACTATGTATCAGATTATTATGATACTAAAAATAAAAAATTTGATGAATCTTACTCAGTATTAATTAGAAATTACAACATGGGTGGTAATTATACTGAGACTTCAATCGAAGGTGCAAATAATACATGTTATTCTGGTGATGCATATTGGGCAGGTAGTGACTGCGATGATGTTTATAATGGACCAGATAACGCAATTCAATCTTTACCAATAACGAGTGATTGGCCTAATGTAAGTTTATATCATACTGAAAGAGATATCTTAACTGTAGATGGTTTAAATACATATAATAATCATTCACTTCCAGAAGACTTTAGTTATGAAGGATATGCAGCAAGATTATTAACTTCTCAAGAAATAGCAAGAGGATGTAATGTTAATATTACTTCAAGTAATTATAATAGAGTTTATTTATATGATATTGGTTGTGGATTCTTAACAGACCACTTAGAGGATGCTATTGGAGAAGGATATACAGTATATAGAAATTATTATCTAGAAAATCCTCTTGATGGTTCTTCTAAAACATACTTACCATTAATGATTGATTCTGGTGCATTAACTAATAGCATAATGGATAATGGTGGAGTAGGTGTAAGACCAGCAATCGATGTTCCAAAAGAAAGAATTGAAGGTTTTGCTGAAAAATACTATACAGTTACTTATCCAAGTGGTGATAAAGAATATGTTAAAGCTGGTGAAACATTCACATTCCCATACTCAGCAGATGGTGTAACTCGAGAAGTAGCAACAGTAACATTTAAACCAATGAATGGTGAAGATGATATTATCAGAAAAGTTATATACCAAGATATGTATGGATGGAAAATAGGTGATGATCATTATAATGATGGTGATACAATCGTTGTTAATAATGATATATATCTTGAATACGATTATATTTCAACTACAATTCCAGCAGAATTCCCAGAAGACATAGTAAATGATACATTTACATTTGTCGGATGGTTCGATGAAATTGAAAATGGTACACAATATACTGAATATAGTGAATACTCAGATATTACATTATATGCTCATTGGAGTTTAGAACCAGATGAAAATGATACTTTAATATTACCAATAAATAATATTGCAAAAGACGATGATACTTTCATAGTAACATTCGTGTATAATAATGGGCAACCAAAAACTAAGAGTACAATAACAGCATCATATACTCCAGATGGATGGTTAGTAGATGGTGTTCTTCGTCAAGCAGGATATGTTGTAGAACATGCTTCAGAAGCAACTATTGAACCAAATTATTCTATAGCTGTTACTGATGCTGTATTCCCAAGTGATCCTACTAAGGCAAGAGCTACATTCCTTGGATGGTATAATGCTGAAGGTGGTGGAGAAAGATTCACTTCTTATAATGAAGCTGCAGATATTACATTATATGCTCATTGGAATTATGAGGTATGCGAGAATCCTACTCCATATACATTGGGAACTAATGATACTGAAAAAGATGACGTAATTATTGGTACAGTAACATTCAAGTATCATAACGGTGCTGAAGATACTACAGCAAATGTGGTTAAATATTATCAAGCAAATGGTTGGTTAGTAGATGGAGTTCGTTATCCAGATGGTACTGCTATAACTAAGTGTGATAATTCTGTAATAGAACCATATTATAGTGAATTTATAGGAAATGCGATGTTCCCATCAAATCCAACAAAAGAAGATTATGAATTCGTTGGTTGGTTTACTGAAGAAGAAGGCGGCGAACAAGTAACATTATTAAGAGATAGTGGCAACATTACTCTTCATGCACAATACACTAGCAATTATGCATATTTAGTTAACGGAAGTACATTTAGAAATAGACTTTATAGCATGATTGAACCATTACCATATGAAAATGGATATGTATTTAGGAAAGCAACTAAAGCTGAATATAATAGCGTTGCTAGTTCACTAGATAGTGCAAATATTATTTCGACTCAAGATTCTCCAAATGAAGTATATTTATGGGTTGATAATAGAAAAGCATTATATTATTCAGATGCGGATGTTATATATTTAAATAGTGACTGTTCACACATGTTCCACTATGAATATGGTTATACACAATTAGGAAGATTTGGTAGTCTAGATTTCTCAGGATTAAATTCAAGTAAGGTAACTAGCATGTATTACATGTTCTATAGTTACCGTGGAACAACATTGAATCTTGGCAACTTTGATACAAGTAAAGTTACGAATATGCAATCTACTTTCTCAGGAGCTTATTATTTAACTTCATTAGATGTAAGTGGTTTTGATACAAGCTCGGTTGTTAACTTCAATAGTACATTCCTTGGTTTAACAGTTGAATCGTTAGATACAAGCAATTTCAATACACATAATGCAACGACTATGCAAAATATGTTCTATAGATTAGGAACAATGAAAGAATTAGACTTAAGCAACTTTGATACAAGTAATGCTACTAATATATCTGGTTTATTTGGACATAGTAAGACACTAGAACATGTAGATGTAAGCTCATTTGATACAAGCAAAGTTACTACTATAAGAGAAATGTTCACTCAATGTGAATCATTAGAAGAAGTAGATTTGAGCTCATTTGATACAAGTAAAGTAACTGACGCATATGCTATGTTCGAAGAAGCTACAAACTTAAAAACGATTTATGTATCTGAAAAATGGGATGTAAGTAAGGCTACTTCACATAATTCTATGTTTACGGATGCTGTTTCAATTGTTGGACAAAAAGGAACTACATATAATTCAGGCTATACAAACAAGATCTATGCGATTGTCGATGATGCACCAGATCATCCAGGATACTTAACACTTAAAGGATATATAACTCCAACGTACACAGTTACATATCCAGATGGAATGACTGAAGTAGTACCTGCTGGAAGTGAATTTATATTCCCAAGCAGTGTTCCTGCAAAAGGTGCAGACAATTTAGCTACAGTAACATTTAAACCTGAAAATGGTGAAGAAGATATTATTAGATATGTTACTAAGACATATACTAATCCAGGATGGATGATAGATGGAACTCATTATGATATAGGAGATACTTATATCGTTGATAGAAATATCACATTAGCTTATGATTATATTGAAACAATTAATGGTGTTAGATTCCCAGCTGATCCAGTATTAGAGGGAGATACATTCTTAGGTTGGTATGATGCTAAAGTTGATGGAGAAGAATATATTCACTATGCTGGTACAGAAGACTTAACATTATATGCTCATTGGGCAAATGGTGGTATACCATCTACTGATATCTTATGTAGAAGGGCTAAATATTTACATACTGATATTTGTGAATGGAATAGTTCTGCAGGCTCTTATAGTAATAGATTAGGATGTGCTCATAGTGGTCAACCATATAAATTGGGAGATACTATTTACTACGGTTATCTTGGAGAAAATGGAGTACTAACTAAATATGATGCATTCACATGCGATGTTAACGGTGATGGAATATTTGATGAAGAAACTGAAAGATTCTATTACATTAGTGATTACTATAATACTAGAACTGATAGTTTTGAAGATGATACAGCCGTATTATTGTATTATACAAACAGAGAAGACGGAGTAGATTATCAACACAATGTACTTTATGATAACGAATACGGTTGGAATGGACCTATTGGATTACTTCCATACTTACCAACTACAGAAGAATGGCCTAATGTGTCATTAAAAGAATCTGTTAGACAATTAACTACGAATACAGGTCAGAGGGCAGGTTATTATTATAACGGTAATACTCAAGTTGACTATGAATTAGGTGAAATCGATTATGGTAATTCAGCCGCAAGAATACCAACAGCCAAAGAAATGGGCGATTATGAAGATTGGGAGGCAACTATTGTTGAAAATACTTGGTATAACAAGAGATTAGGCAACCATTATTCTTATGCTACTGAAAGTATTTACCCAACTGGTGAGAATAACTATTCTTATGACATTGTAGCAAGTAATCAAATGATGTGGCAATCAAGTACTAAGGGAAGTACAAGCAATTCTTGGGGTATTCGTCCAGTTATAGATGTTCCAAAAGATAGAATAGATTTAAGTATGCCTACTAAGTATGATATCTATATAGATGATACTAAAGTAGCAGAAGTATACAAAGGAGAAGAATATATAGTTCCTGAAAATACAACTGCTAAGGCAGGTGAAACTTTATCAACAGTAACATTCAAAGATGATGATGACGATACTATATCAACAAGTGATGTAACTACTAGTTATGTTCCAAACGGATACAAGCTAGGTAATAAACATTACAATACTGATGACAGTATAGTTGTTAATGAAGATATTTACTTAACTTCTGATTATATAGAAACTGTTACTGGTGCTACATTCCCAAGCAATCCATTTAAAGACCATTTCTATTTCGTTGGTTGGTATGATGGAATAGACTCAGGTAATTTATATAGTGCTTATGATGGAGATAAAGATTTAACATTATATCCATTATTCGAATTAGATTCTAGTTACTGTTATGTAACATATGATAATGGTGATGTTGAAACATATCTTTGTGGTTCTAATATTGAAGTTCCAACTTATAAAGCATTCACTGATGCATGGTTAGACTTTGATTACAATAAAGGAATAGAATATGTTCAACATGTTGAATTCTATAAGATAAAACAAATCGATTATTATGATTTATATGGAACACAATATGTTCCAGGAGACCAAATAACTGTTGATAGAAATATGACTATTACAAGAGTATTTGGTGAAACAACATTTGAAGGAGAATTCCCTCCAACAGATGATGATAATTTCATTGGATGGTTCACTGATAGAACAGATGGAAGAATGTATAGAAATTATCCAGATTATAAAGCTAATAATGCTACTGAAACTACATTATATGCTCATTATGAAACAGATAATCTATATTCTGTATTTATAGATGGTGAACTATATGGAAGATATGCAATTGGATCTACATTTAGTTTCCCTGATGGAGAATCTGTAGATAAAGATATTGCAACAGTAACATTTGTAAATGGAGAAAATACTACAACTGATAAAGTCCATGCTACTAAATCATTTGATCATTATTCATTAAATGATACTGATTATAATGTTGGCGATACTGAAACAGTTAATGGAACTATGTATATTTATAGTGTATATAGTAATGAAAATATTACTCCAGTTACTATTACTGAATTAGAAGACACTGAATATAGTGACTTCGGCGGATGGTGGGATGAACCACATGGAGTTGGTACAAGATATTTTAATTCTTATAGTGGAGAAGTTGATTTAACATTATATGCTAACTTCAAAGGTAAATCCGCATTCGAATATTATTATGATTCAAAAGATGGATATTCAATTAATGGTAAAGAGGGATATTATGGAGATGAGATTGATACAAGTGATGTAACAATTGAAGAAACAGGATATGGAAATAATCTTATCCACTTAGTTCTTCAAAACCCTGCAAAAACTGAATATGACATCAATATTGAAGTTAAACAAAAAATTGATCATTGGGTAGATGATGATGATAAGGTTTATGAAATCGTTCATACAATCGATTTCGTTGGATATAAATCATTATATGCAGTACTTGGTGATGACTATGTAGTAGATACATGGTTAGCTGATCCAGATTCACAATCTAATTTAGGTTATGACTTCATTGGTTGGTATACAAAACCTATTGGTGGAGAAAAAGTTGCTCATATAACTGAAGATAAACCTATAACATTATATGCTCACTGGGTACCAAATGATGATCCAGTTTGTAGATACTCAACTGGAGAAGCAGAATATTGTTATCCAGGAGATACATTAACTGTTCCAAGAGAAAGATATGAAGATTTAGCTACTGTATATGAAATAGTTAATGCTCCAAATCACGAAAATGAAATCTATGACACATATTATGTATCTAGAATTATCTTTGTTGATTACTATGAAATAGATGGAGTTAAGTATTATCCAGGTGATGAATATACAATAGAGGGAAATCCATACATAGAAGTTAAATATACTTCAAGTACTATTGAACCTGCAATGTTAGATCCAATGGATGAAAATGATGTTGGAGAATACTTCGATGGTAATACAAGTTATCACTTCACTGGATGGTTCACTGATAGTACTGGTGGAGCTATGATTACAAGCTATGCTGGTGAAGAAAACATAAAAGTATATGCTCAATATTATAATGATGACAAAACAACATATAACATTACATTTGAAAGATTGAGTGGAAATACTGAATCATATGATGTTCCAGCTGGCACAAAGATTCTATTATCTGATGATATTTATGTAGATATGGCTGACTTCACTCTTAATATAGATGATGGAGAAAATGTTGAAGAAATCGCAGAAACAGCATATGCTACAATTGCAGATAAGAATTATAGTGTTAATGGTGCGATCTATGATAAGGGTTCAGAAATAGTTGTAAATCAAGACTTATATATTAGAACTCTTGGTGATGAACCAGAGATAGTATATGTTCCAGAAATCATAACACCAACTAAAGAAGGTTATGTATTCTCAGGATGGATGGATGATAGCCAGGTACCATTTGATTTTGATAATATAACTATAGATGAATTCTATAACTTATATGGAAAAACATTCTATGGTATGCTTCAACCAAAAGGTGCTGATGATGTTACTGTAGACTTTGATGGAATAATAATGGTTATTCCAAGAGGTACTACTGAAACATTACCAGATGATGGTTCAAAATCAGATACTTTCTATATAGAATTAGATCCATTAAGAGATTCTCTTCAAGATTTAACGATTGCTAGAAATTACGAATTAGATTATTACTTAGTTAATGGTCAAACAGTTGAGCCAGGAGCTGATTATACATTTAATGAAGATACAGTAATTAGAAGCCAATATAATATAACTTATGATTATGATGATGATTATGGATTTGATTATCCAGAATTACCAGATCTAAGTTCTATGTATTCTGACTTCTTAGGATGGTATGATTCAGCAGTTGGTGGTAATGAATTTGAAGATGTTTCAGGTATTACTGAATTTACAACTTTATATGCTAGATATCCAGCTCAATACAAATTAACAGTAGATGGAAAAACTACTTATGTTCCAGAAGGATATATTTATACAGTTCCAGAATTATCAAGTAGTATTGGAAATAAATCTATTACATTTACTTTAAATTATATGTATGATGATATATTCCAAGATGTTACAGTTTCTTATGCTAAGGGTGTAAGATATCAAACTATTAATGGAACAAGATATAATGTAAATGATACATACGTAGTTAATAGTGATACTACAGTAGTAACTACTACAAGTAATGAAAATAGAGTTATTATGACTCCAGAAATTCCAGAACCAACAAGAGATGGTTATACATTTGTTACTTGGGGAGATGGAACTACGGAGGAAATTGATATTTATTCAATTACACCAGATGACATCTATTATAATGGTATGACTATATATGCAATATGGAGTGAAAATCGTCCTAATACTGTTAATCTTACATTAGTAGATGAATATAGAAAATATAGAACTACACTTTCTGTTGAAAAAGGTTATACAAGAAATCTTTATGAAGATGAAGAAACAAATACAATCAATTCTGTTATTACTAATAACATGAATGATGATGTAATTAATATGACTATTAGTGCATATGCACCAATAGATCATTATCTAGTAAATGGTGTTAGATATGAAATAGGTTCAACATATACAGTTAATGAAGATACTGTAGTTGAAGTAATTAGAGACGTTACTGTAACAAGAACTTGTGATGGTGGAGAATGTCCTTCAGTTATATATCAAGAACCAGATACTATATATGGAGAATACTTATTCAAAGGTATTTATGCACCTGATGATTTATTAGTTGATGTTACTAAGATAGTTCCAAGAGGATTATATGGTGATGAATCGTATCAATCATTAGAAATGCGTTTTGAAAGTATTGAAGATAGTGTAATCTTAACAGTAGATGGTGAAGTATCTATTATTCCTAAAGGAATGGGTACTATACCAGAAGCTAAGACTAAAGAATCTGATAAATATATGGTTAGATACGATTATAATGATGGTACTAACAAAGTAGTTACAGATTACATCAATGTTAATTACACATTTGATCATTATGTAGTAGAAGGTAAAGGTAATTATGAAGCAGGTGTAGCTTACAATTACTTAGAAGATACTACAATGAATAGTTCATATACTAGAAATATAGTATATCCAAAAATACGTACTATTAAGACTGAAAACTTCGAAGGATGGTTTACTGAACCACATGGTGGTGAAAGAATAACTACTCTAGAAGGTATTACAAGTGATATAACATTATATGCTAGATATAATAACGAACATGTTAATATCTATATTGATAATGTAGCTAACTCAGTATTATATGGTGATGAATTCACTTTACCAGATGGTGCTGCTAAGAGCGATAAGACTATTACATTCACATTAGATTATAACTATGATAATAGAACTGAAGATTATACAATTAATACTTCATACGAATTCACTGGTTATGAAATGGATGGTAATACTTATGATGCTGGTTATACATTTGAAGCTACTGAAGATAAATATGTAACTAGTCAATATGAATTAACTAATACATTTACTCCAACATATACTGAACCAGAAAGAGAAGGTTATATCTTTAATGGATGGTTCGATGGTAATACTAAAGTAAATGTTAGTGAATTAACTGCTGAAAATGAAGAAATTGATGGTAAGACATTAACTGCTTCTTGGACAGAAGTTACTTCTAACGATATAGTAATTACTTATGATGGAGAAACAATGGTTGTTCCAATAGGGACTACATTATCAGAACTTGGTGATAGTCCAATTAAACCAAGTACTGAAACATTCACAGTATATATTGATAGAAACAATGGTACATTCATTATTGATACATATGAAATAACTAAATCTTATAGTTTAGACAAAGTATATATTAATGGTGAAGAATTAAATGAAAATGATTATACATTTAATGAAGATGCTACTGTTACTACAACTTATACTGCATCTTATAGTGAAGATATATTCGATTTACCACAAGGTGTAAGTGGAATCTATACTGAAGCTATAGATGGTGATAGAGTAGAAAATTATGATAATGTTAATGATAAAGACACATTATATTATCACTATACTGAAACTCATACTATTACTGTTGATGGTGAAGTAATAGCAGTTGTTGAACATGGAAAGGAATATACTCTTCCAATTAACAATAAAGCTAAAGCTATGGATAATATTGCTACTGTTACATTTGATTATGGTGATGGTAGAGATAATACATATGCTTATGTAAGAACTAGATACAATGCTAATGGATGGTCTATTAATGGTGAAGAACATGCTAATAATGAAGTTATAACTGTTAATGAAGATATAGTTCTTGATAGAGAATACTATGAATCTATCCAAGGTATTGATTTCCCTAGAACACCAAAGAGAACTGGTTACAGATTCGATGCTTGGTATTTAGGCGATGATGTTATCACATCATATGATGGTACTGAAGATATAACATTAACTGCTGGATGGATTAAACAATTAGTTATTACTAATATGGTAGATAATACTGTATATGTTGTTGATGAAGGATATTCTGAAGTTCTTGGTTCAAGAGATGATAAAGAAGAAAAATTCTATAACATAACATTTAAGTATAACTATGAAAACAGTCCAGAAGATAAAGTTGTTAGAATATCTACACAAGATAAGTTCGTTGGATGGACTGCTAATAATGATGAATATGGTATAGACGATGAAATCACTTATACTGTAAATACAACATTAACTGGTAGATATGAAACAAAAATTAATAATAAGAATTTACCAAGTGATCCTACTAGAAGTGGATATACATTCCTTGGATGGTATAATGCTGCTAAGGGTGGAGAATTAGTAGATATTAATACAATTAAAACTAATAAGACAGTATATGCACATTGGGAAAATTTTGATCCAGAAACTCAAGTTAAAGTAATTTGGGATGGAGTACCAGAAATCTATGATAAGGGTACTACAGTAGATCTAGATAGATCTGAAGGTAAAGAAAAGACTGAAAGAATAGCTAAAATTACATTTATCATGAATAATGATAATTATGATAATATGATATTCTATGTTGATAAGAAATATACTAGAGACCATTATGAAATTAATGGTGCAGAACATGTAGCTGTTGGGAATTATACATTCAATGAAGATACAGTAATTGATAGTATATATTCTGAAAGCATTACATATCCAAAACTTCCAATAATATCTGATAATACATTTAAAGGATTCTATACTTCATATGAAGGTGGAAGTGAGGTAACTACACTTGAAGGTATTACAAGTGATTCTACATTCTATGCTAGATGGGAAACAGAAATGATTCCAGTAACATTTGATGGAGAAACTACTGAATATCTAAAAGGAACTGAAATTACATTACCAATTGGTAAAGCAAAAGACTCTAAGTCTATAGATATAACACTTGATTATGGTAATAGTACTAAAGATGTAACAATAACTACTACTTATACATTTGATGATTACTCTGTTAATGGAGCAAGTTATCAAGCTAGTGATAAATATGTAGTTAATACACCTACAGTAATTACTAGTAGATATAGTGGAGAAGTATCTAATAACTTTACTGGATACGATAATGATAACTTCGATTTAGGTTATACAAGTGATAATGGTACATTAGTTGCTTGGTTAGATAGTAATAATTCTGAATTTGATTTAAATACATTAACTGGTGAAAGTGAAGATTATGATAACTATACATTTACTGCAAGTTATGATAATAATGTTTCAGATACTATTAATGTAATTATTGATAGTATGACTCCATATGAACAAGAAACTGGTAAACATATGTTAATACCTCAAGATAAGGAATTAACACTTGATACACCAGCTAATGAAACATTCACTATTACATTTAATAATAAGGGTAGTGAAAGTACAGTAACAGGTACTAAGTCATATGAATTTAGTCACTTTACTGTAGATGGAGTAGGTGAATATCAAAGAGATGATGATTATACATTCTACAAAGATACAGTAATTACAAGTAACTATACTAATACATATAGTTATGATGGTGGTATACCAGAAGTTAGTGATGAATTATTCGTTGGATGGTTCACACAAGCTGAAGGTGGATCTATGGTAACTACATTAGATGGTATAACTACTAATACTACTTTATATGCTAGATCTAAAACTGCTGGTGAACATACTATTTACTTTGATGATAAAGCATATGTTTATGATGATACAGTAACTAGTGTTACTCCAATCAATGAAGGATATGCTGCTACTGAATATAGTAAAGAAATAACATTAACATTTATATATCAAAATGATAATTATCAAAATGTGTCATTACCATATGTTAATGAATATTCTCATATAGGATGGATTAATGAAGACGATGATACTACATATAGTGAGACAATCGATTTAACTAATGTTGAAGATGGTACTCATTTCACTTCAATGTATAGAAGAGAAATTAATATAGTAGAATTTAGTGATTATGATCCAGATGATAATACATTCCTTGGTTGGTATACAGAACCTAATGCCGGTTACAAAGTTGAGAACTTTGCTGGTGGCACAGGTAATGCTACACACTATGCTCACTGGACAACATCAGATCAAGCTATAATAACTATAGATGGTGAAGTAGAAATCTACGATATAGGATCTACTTTAACATTACCAGAAGCTAAGACAAAGAATAGTGAATTAGTAACTGTTACATTTGATCCTAATAATGGCGAAGATACATTCACTAAGTCTAAAGGAACTACTTATACATTTAGTGGTTATAGATTAGAAGCTGATAATGTTGTTTATGAAGCAGAACATGAATTTGTAGTAGAAGAAGATATGACATTCAATAGTGAATTCATTTCAAATGCTACTATAGATGCATGGCCAGAAAATCCAACTAAACAAGATTATGAATTCTTAGGTTGGTATACTGCTCTTACTAATGGTATAGAAGTATTCAATTATGATGACATAACTGAAAATACTACATTATATGCATTATGGACAACAAACCCAGAAAGCTTTGTTACATTAACAAATACTGTAACTGGGGAATCATTAAAAGTTCAAAAGAGTACAAATTGGGTATTTGGTGATTCTAAGTTTAATAAAGATAAAAAAGATAAACTTGGTACTATAACATATAAATTTAATTCAGCTGGATATCCAGATGAAGTTAAAGATTACTATAGAAATAGTACTATTACTGGATACTATATTGAAGGTGATGATACTTTATATAGCATTAATGATATTAATCAATTTAATGCTGATACAAATATTACACCAGAATATGATGTAGAAACTGATAGTCATGTTGGATTAGATCAATTTGATTACGAAGTAACTAATGGTGATAAGATTGTTAGATGCTTCAGTAAGACAAATCAAGATCCATCTGATATATATGATGATGAAGCCTATACATGCTATGAGAACTATGATGAAAATGATGGAAATGTAACTGTATACTTACACTGGGATACATTAAAAACAATTCATGTAACAGAACCAGATGGAACTATTAATGAATACACTGAAGGTGATACATATAACACAGGTACAAATAACAGTACTAAAGATTCTGATGGTTATACAGTAACATTCAAGTATCAAGATAATACTACTGATGATACTACTCAAAGTCATATGACATCATATACTGCTAATGGATGGTTAATTAATGGAAATCATGTTGATGATAATACTGACATCACATTAGAAGAAGATATAGTTAAAGAATATGATTATACTTCAAGTAGTACTACTATTACTCTTCCAGAACCAACTAGAGATGATTATACATTTGTAGGATGGAACTCTAGAGCTAATGGTAAGGGAACTACTTATGATAATGATTCTATTAATGCTCTTGATAAAGATACAACAGTATATGGAATCTGGACTAAAGAAGAAATCAATATCACATTCATTGAAAATGGTGGTAGTGATGTTGATGATATGACAATTGGATATGATACTCCAATTGGAGAATTACCAACTACTTCTAAAGAAAATGAAAGAAGAACTGAAGGTAATACTAATATTATTATTGGTTATATCTTCGATGGATGGTATAGAGATCCTGAATTTACAAGTAAAGTTTCAAGTACTACAACATTTACAGATGATGCAACATTATATGCTAAATGGGTAGAAGATGAATTTCCATATGTTTATCCAAAACATGAAGAAAACTTTGTATGTACTGGATCTAACTATATAGATACAGGTGTTAAACTTTATACTCAAACTAATAATGATTACTTAAAAGACTTTGAAGTAGGATTCACAATTGAAAGTTATAATCCTTCAGGTCAAGTAAAACAAGCAGTATTCTTTAATGCTAAATGGGAAGTTCAATCTCTACAATGGCCAGGTGTAGCATTTAGAAGAAAAGATGAGACTAGTGGCTTAGAACTTTCAAGTTCTGCTAAGAAAACAAGAGTTGCTTACGCTGTTGATAGTTACACATTACCATTAGAAGTTAGAATCTACAGAATAGATAATGTTATTTACTTATCTACTGATGGTGGAGTAACTAAGACTCAAGTACAAGATACTACAGGATTTAGTCAATTCTTTGATGTAAATTCATACTTCTGTGCTGGAGATAATGGTAGTGGTGGAATTCAAAGATATGTTAAAGGTACTATTTCTAACTACTATATTAAGTTAGGAGATTACCAAGGTACTGTTGATGATATAACTACTCATACTGTAACTTATCCAGATAATAGTGTTGAGACATATGGTCATAACTCTATAATTGAATTAGATGCTAATGAAAGTACTAAAGCTGATGAAATAGGAGCAACAGTAACATTTGATTATAATGATGGTGTTGCTCCAAGTGAAATTAGATATAATACTAAGGCATTTACTCCAAATGGATTTATAGTAAATGATGATACTCATTATGATGATAATTCTACTTTAGTAGTAGATGAAGATAAAGTTATAACTTATGACTATGATAGTGAAACAGATGATGTTGAATTCCCAGATGATCCAACAAGAGAATACTATGTATTTGATGGTTGGTACACTGAAGGTGGAGACAAAGTTGAATACTATGATGGTTCTGAAGATATAACATTATATGCTCATTGGACTAGAGAAACAGTTAATATTATTTACCCAGATGAAACTATTACAGTTGATAAGGGTGAAGCATATACACTTCGTACAAATGATATTGCTAAGGCTGATGATAATGCAGCAGCAGTAACATTCAAATATCATGATGAAGAAACTGAAGATTTAGTAAGATATGTTAAGTATCATTACACAGCAAATGGATGGTCTATTGATGGAACAACATATGCTGATGAAGCTAGTATTACACCAACTACAGATATCACAGTTACTCCAGAATATACTTCTGAAACAATCGAAGTAGAATTCCCAGAAGATCCAACATATGATAATCATGAATTTGAAGGTTGGTTCACAGAAGAAACTGGTGGAATTAAGTTAGAAAGCTATGATGGAACAGATGACATTATATTACATGCTCAATGGTCTACAAGCTTACCAACTGACTTTGATTTAGATTCTGATGATGTATTAATTGTAAAAGGTGATACTCATCAAATAGAAGTAACATTTACTCCTGATGGTTCAACTGATACACTTACATACACAAGTTCAGATGATGCTATAGCTACTGTAGATGCAGATGGATTAATCACTGGTGTTGAAACTGGTGTAACAACTATCATGGTCTCTGCAGATAATGCTGACATTGATAAGATAATCACAGTAACTGTTGTTTCAAACAAACTAGAATCTGAAGAATATGATGTATTAGATAAAGAAAAAGATGATGAATCTAAAGATAGAATTGTTATAGGAGCAGAAGTTAAGGCTCTAATAAGTGAATTTAAGGATAATATGACTAATCCAAATGAATATATCAAGATTTATGATGCTGAAGGAAACGAAGTATCTGAAGATGATACAGTTAAGACTGGATTAACTATTAAACTTGAAATCAATGGTAGAGTTTATGATGAAGCTATTATGATTGTTAGAGGAGATATCGATGGAGATGGTCTAGTAGACGTAGCAGATGAAGCTGTACTTACTGATCATATCTTAAGAATAACTCTAATAGATGATTATAAATTCTATGCTGCTGATGTTGATGAAGATAGTATCTTAGACGTAGCAGATGATTCTAAATTAACAGACTTTATCTTAAGAATACTAGATTCATTAAATGAATAAAAAAGAAGGTTTAAAACCTTCTTTTTTTATGAAAAAAATATGTAAATTTATTGACTTAATAATAGATAAAAAGTATAATTTTATATAGAATAGGAGAGGTGTTGTATGGGATACTCCTTATATAAATTTAATAGTTATAAAATAATAAAGAAATTGGTATTTATACTAATTCTTTTTGCGCTTAGTTTAATATTTATGCCTAAGGTAGATGCTTATACAGTAACTTATCCAGATAATAAAGTAGATACTGTAGAAGAAGGGGAAAAATATATTCTTTCTATGAAAGAACACAAGGAACCTGAAAATATTTCTACAGTAACTTTTAAATTACATCAAGATGGTGTGGATGATTATGTATACCATGTTAAGAAAAAATATTTCTTAGAAAAATGGATAATTGATGGTGTGGAATATGAACCAGGTTCACCAATTGAAGTTAATAGTGATATTACCGTAACTGGAAGTTATCATGAATATATTGAACCAGTAACAATTCCTTCTGCTCCACTAGTATATGGATATACTTTTATAGGATGGTATGATCAAGAAGAAGGTGGAACTAGATATAAAACTTATTCTGGTACACAAGATCTTACACTTCATGCTCAATATGAAACAGAAAATAGAGCGCCTTTTATTGTAGACGTTACTAATTCAAAATGGACTAAGTTTAAGTCAACTGCAACCGCTTTTAGAAAGGCTACTGTTGAAGAATATAATGCAAAGCAAGCTGAATTAACATCTTCTGATAACTATGGGAATGATTATCATCCAATATACATTTGGCTTGAAGGGACAGAACTTGTTTATTATACAGAAGCTAGCTCTATAACTATAACTAGTCCTAAAAAAATGTTTAATAATTGGAGTAAAATAGAATATATTGATTTAAGTGGATGGTACATTAGATACTTGTATTCAGCAAACTCTCAGATTTCAGCAACTGACATTTCATATATGTTTAATAATTGTTCATCTCTAACTTACCTTGATATAAGTGATTTTGATACATCAAGAGTAACTGATATGAGCTATATGTTTAGTGGTACAAAATTAGCAAGTCTAGATTTATCACACTTTAATACGTCAAAAGTAACCGAAATGATGGGAATGTTTTCTAGTATGGGAAGCCTAGAATATTTAAATATAAGTAGTTTTGATACATCAAAAGTAACAAACATGGGCTATTTGTTTAGTGATTCAAATATAAATTATTTAGATTTGAGCAATTTTAATACTTCAAATGTAACAAATATGAATTCTATGTTTTACAATTCAAAAAATACAAATTATTTAAATATAAGTAGTTTTGATACATCAAAAGTAACATACATGAGTTCTATGTTTTCGGGTTCTAGTTTTAAACATCTAGATTTAAGTAATCTAGATGTATCACAGTTAAAATCTTTTGACTCTATGTTTTATAATGCTCAATCCTTAGAATATGTAGATTTGAGTAATTGGGATACCAGAAGATCAACAAGTTTTTATAGAATGTTTAAAAACTGCTATAATTTAAAATACTTAGATTTAAGCAGTTTTAAGATATATAAAGCTACAAATTTAACTCAAATGTTTCAGGGTTGCCGAAATTTGGAGGAATTAGATTTAAGTAGTTTTGATTTAAATAATGTTGAATATATTTCTTATATGTTTGCTGAAATGTCAAAAATAAAAACAATAGATATAAGTAATTTTAGTACTCCTAATTTAAAAAATATGCAATGTTTGTTTTGCGATGATACAAGCCTAGAAACTATTTATGCAAATGAATTATTCAATACTGATCAATGTCCAACTGGTGTAATGTCAGATGGTACAATGGTATATGTATTTGTAAGAAATGATAATCTAGTTGGTCAAGCAGGTACTAGATTTTCTGAAGTGAGTGGTACTGGAAAAGAATATGCCGTTATAGATGATCCTGATAATGGTAAACCAGGATATTTCACATATAAAGCATATAACCCTAAAATTTATTATCCTGATATGTCTTATGAAGAAGTTGAACCATATTACGTATTAACTTTACCTGAATCATATTCTAAAGCGGATGATAATCTTGCAAAGGTAACGCTTAAATATGAAGATGGTAAAACTGAGGATAAAGAAGTATATGTTAAGAAAAATTATACTTTTAATAATTGGTTGGTTTATGATGAAGTCGCTGAACCTGGTGATACTTTTGTAATAACATTTGATACCTACTTAGAGGCTGATTATGTAGAGGCTATAGCTGGAGCTGATTTATCTCCTGCTCGTAGATCAGGTTATAAATTCTTAGGTTGGTATACTGATCCTGAAAATGGTGAATTAGTTGAGTCATATAATGGTGAAGAAGATATAACTTTATATGCTCACTGGGGTGATGCTCAAGTTGCTTATTTAATTGATGGCTCTACTATTAATGGTAAGTTTGATAGAACTAATACAACAGAGTTTAGAAGAGCAACTTTAGAAGAATATAATGCTGCTAATTTAACTTCTGATAGTATAATTTCAACTAATGATTCACCAAATGTTGTATATATGTGGAATACTACTATTGATTCTAAAGTAGTAACACTTTATTATACTGAAGCTGATTTTATGTATATGAATGCTGATAGTTCTCATATGTTCCAAGGATTAAAAAATATAACAGAGTTAGATTTAAGTGACTTTATTACAAGCAATGTAACAGATATGTCTTATATGTTTGGTTATATAGGTGTAACTTCTTTAGATTTGAGTACATTTGATACAAGCAATGTTACTAAAATGAATGAAATGTTCTTTAATAGTGCAAATCTACAAGAACTAAACGTAAGTAGTTTTGATGTTAGTAATGTAACAACAATGGTTGGTATGTTTAATAATTGTCCTTCGATGCAAGAATTAGACATAAGTAGTTTTGATACGCGTAATGTAAGACTAATGGGTTCAATGTTTGCTTATTGTTCTAAATTAACAACAATCTATGCATCTGATAAATGGACTACAAGCGGATTAAACTATAACGCTAACCAAAGTACAATGTTTATAGGCGATGGTAGAATAATGGGATATTTAGGTTCTAAATATGACTATTATTGGCATGGTGATGAAAAAGCTCGTATAGATGGTGGACCTGGTAATGAAGGATACTTTACTGATATATCTCATAAAGGTGAAACACATACTGTTACATTCCCAGATAATAGTGTTAGAACTTATAATCATAATAGTATTGTATATTTAGATACTAATGAAACATCTTTAGGTGAACATACAAGTGGTGAAATAACATTCAAATATAATAATGGTAATATTGATACTACATCTAACCAAGTATTTGAAATGGCTGGAGATGGATTTACTTGTGACAATACACACTATAGAGATAATGGTGAAGTAAGAGTTAACGCTGATAAAGTAATTGAATATGCTTATAAACCTGTAATTACTAATTCAGTATTTCCAGAAGATCCTGTAAAAGATGGTTATATATTTATGGGATGGTTTACGGAAGAAGAAGGCGGAGAAAAATATACTGAGTATACTGGTGATGAACCAATTGTTTTACATGCTCAGTATGGACTTCCAATTTCTTATTTAATGAGTGGATCTGATATAAATGATAAAATTAACTATTTTACAGACTATAGTAGTATTAATGAATTTAGAAGAGGTACTATAGAGGAATATAATCAAGCAAAAGATTATTTTAATGACGATTATAATATCATTTCTACAGATGAATCTCCATTACCAACATATATGTGGTATGACGGAGAAAATATATTATATTATTCTGATGCAGAAAATATTTATATGAATGCTGATAGTTCAAATATGTTTAGTTCTACGTACGCTTCTAGTATTGACGTAACTGAATTTGATACAAGAAATGTAACAAATATGTCTTATATGTTTTCTGGCGGTGAAATGACAGAATTAGATTTAAGTCATTTTATTACAAGTAATGTAACTAACATGACAGGAATGTTCGATGGTTGTAGTAGCTTACAAACAATATACGTATCTAATAAGTGGTCTACTGAAAGTTTAGAAGATGGTAATGGTCAATACATGTTTAACTATGATGAAAACTTAGTTGGTAGCTCTGGAACAACATATGATGAAGATCATATTGATGAAGAATATGCTCGTCCAGATGAAGGTGTAAGTAATCCTGGTTACTTTACTCTTGTAACACTCTATAATGTTACATATCCAAATTCATCTACTAGAAGTTATAAAGATGGAACTGTTATTAATTTAGGTGAAAATGATAGCCCTGCTATTATAGAAACTGCAGGTACTATAACATTTAAATATCATGATGATGAAACAGAGGATACTACTTTAACAAAAATAACTACTAAAACTCCAAATGGATTTATAGTTAATGGTAATCATATTGATGATAATGAAGATATTACTATTAATGAAGATAAAGTAATTGAATATGATTATGATGAAGAAATAACTGGTAATGAATTGCCAGAACCAACTAGAGAAGGTCATACATTCCTTGGTTGGTATACTGAAGAAGAAGGCGGAGAAAAAGTTGAAGAATATAATTCTACAGAGGATTTAACACTTCATGCCCGTTGGAATACTAGTGGAGTTAAATTAACTGTTGATGGTGATACACAATATGTTGAACCTGGATATATTTATACAGTTCCTAATGCTACTCCAGATCCATATGCACCGGTTAATAATAAGATTCATATTCATTTATATTACATGGATGAAGAAGATACACAAAAAGATGTAACAATTAGTGAAGGCTATAGTATAGGATATCAAATAATTAATGGCGACACATATTATCCAGGAGATACTTATGTAGTTAATGATGAAACAGAAGTAGTAAGTATCTATGATTGGAATGGCCAATATGCCATGGACCCATATATTAAAGAGCCAACAAGAGATGGGTACATATTTATGGGATGGCAACTTTATAACTGGGAATATGATGATATTTCTGATATTAATGTTGATATATATACTATAGAGCCATATTACACATGGTTTGATGGAGCATCATTCTATGCTGAATGGCAAGAAGAACCTGATCCGGATGAATATGTAGTAGTTCGTTATAAGGATTACATAAAGAAACAAGATTATAAAAAAATATATCCAAAAGGCTATGTATATACTTTTAAAGATTTAACCGAAGTTAATTCTTTTGATGTTGAAATAAGAAATAATGTTAATGATGATACTGCAACAGTAACATATACTACTAATATTACTAGTAATTCATATGCTGTAAAAATCGTGGGTTCTGATGATGAAAGTTGGAGAAATTCAAACAACTGGTATCATCCTGGTGATACTTATGAAATTAATGAAGATATTGAAATTGAAGTTCTAACAGCTGCTAATACTAATAATTCTTATTATAATGGTGGATGCAGTGGTGATGCTTATTTATGTGAACTAGTTTATGCTACAGCAGATAATAGTAGATATAACAATTACATTTTTAGAGGTGTTTATGCTGAAGAAAATGGTCAAGGAGTAAAAATTGATCCACATACTATTACAAATAATAATACTTATTATGGATCACATAATGGATTTAATACTTTATGGGTTTATTTAGAAGAAGTAGACGAGAACAGTGTTATAGTTACTGTAGATGGTGAAGTATTCATAATGCCTAAAGGTGAGGGAACAATTCCAACTCCTAGTATTACATCAGAAACAATGAATTATATCATTACATATAAATTTAATAATGGAGACCCAGATGTTTTAGGTATAGATACAGTTAGATATTATATAGATTCATTAGATTATAATGGGGATGAATATCAACTAGGAGATACTTTTGATTTTGAAGAAGATACAACTTTCTGGTCTAATTGGCAATTTGAACCTATTGGTGATGGCCTATTAGAAGTAAATGATGAACATTTCCTTGGATGGTTTGATGAAAATGACAATCAAGTAACATCTTTAGATGATATAGAGGATAATATAACATTATATGCTCATTGGGATTATCCAGATGTAAACGTTACTTTAGAGGGTGAAACCAATACGGTTCCATATGGATTCACATATGATTTAGCTGAATTTAAAAATCTCCAAAGTACTGTAGATGCAGGAACTATAACATTCCATGATGAAAGCGGTAATTATGAAGGAGAAGTATGGACAACCAGTGCTCAACGAACTCCAAGTAAAGCTTATATAAATGACGTTGAATATGAACTTGATGGAGAGTATACATTCATTGAAGATACTGTTATAGAATTTGAATATGAATTTGAATTCACAGATGAAGAATTACCTCTTGATAAATCTATGAGCAGAAATCACTATACATTTGGTGGTTGGTATGATAATCCTGATTATGAAGGAAATCCAATTACTAAATACTCTGGTATGAATAATATTGATGTATATGCTAAATGGATTGGTGAAGAAGTAATTGTTATTCTTAATGAAGACGAAGGCAATCCTTTAATATATCACTATGGTGATACATATACATTTGGTGATTTACCTGAATCGTTTGTATGGGATATGGGTAATGAAATATTTGACTTTAATGATGGAGTTACTCCAAATAGTACTCAACATTTAATAATGACAATATATCCTGATACATGGTTCTACCATGGACATGATGAAAATGATGATTACGTTGATAATACATATAATGTTGGAGATACAGTTACTTTATATGGTGAAACTTGGATAGATGTAGGTAGTGAAGATGATAATAATTATGTTTATTCAGGTGTAACTATTCCTGATGATCCTGAAAGAGAACACTATACATTTGATGGATGGTATAATGAATGGGATACTGAGATCACTGATATTTCAGGGTTAAATGGATTTGATGAAGTTATAACTGCTAAATGGATAGGTGAAGATGTAACTGTTCACTTACCAGATGAAGATATAACTGTAGAATATGGAAGAGAATATCCTACATATGAAAATAATTATCCAAAAGCTAATACAGAAGAAGCAACAGTAACATTTAAATATCATGATGGAGAAACTGATGATTATGTTTCTTATGTAGAAAAATCATATACTCCAAATGGATGGTTAATAAATGATACACATTATGGTGAAGATACAATTGTATTTACTGAAGAAACTACGCTTGTTCCAGATTATGCTGAAACAGTAATTCCAGTAGAATTCCCAAGTGATCCAACTTGGTTTAGACATGACTTTGATGGATGGTTTACTGAAGAAACTGGAGGAGAACAAGTAACAAATTATTCTGATTTAGTAGATACAGAATTACATGCTCATTGGCATGATCATATGGCTATTATTACAACACCAGATGGTGATGTACAAGTTGATGAAAATAAACAATTTGCGTTCCCAACTAATAATATTCCAAAGGATAGTACTAAACCTGGAATAGTAACATTTGATCCACAAAATGGGGAAGTCCCTATTAAAAATGATATTATAAAAATATATACACCAAATGGATGGTTATTAGATGGCGTTCATTATGATGATGGAGAAACAATAACAGTACTTGATGATAGTACAATTACTCCTGATTACACCGAAACAGTAAGTGTTCAATTCCCAAGTAATCCAGTTAAAACTTATTACACATTTAAAGGCTGGTATAGTGCTATGAATGGTGGAGATAAAGTAGAAAATTATAATGAAGCAGAAAGTATTACTTTATATGCACATTATTATCAAACTAATCCAGATGGAGAAGAGTATATATTACCTTCAGAACATCCTGAAAAACCAACTGAAACTCTTGCTACAGTAACATTTGATCCTCATAATGGTGATCCTATTACAACAAGTACAGTAACAAAAAAGTGGATTGCTAAAGGATGGTTAGTTGATGGTGAATTACATTATAACGGAGATATAATTTATAAAACTCCAGATACTGTAATTGAACCAAACTATACTTATGTTATAGTTCCTGCACAATTTCCAATAGCACCAACTAGAGGTAATGAAAGATATACTGGATGGTTTACTGAAGAAACTGGTGGAGAACAAGTTAAACGTTATTCTGAAACTGAAAATATTACGCTTCATGCACAATACACAGATAGTTATGCAATATTAAAAACTGGTAGAGAAGTTAATAATATTATGGAAAACAGACGCCCCAATTCATTTAAACCTGCAACATATGAAGAATATCAAACTGTAACTACTACCACAATTATTTCTACTGATGATTCACCTTACCCTGTATATTATTGGGTTTCAAGCACTGGTGCACATTATTATTCGGATGCTGATGTTATATATTTTAATGAAGATTCAAATTTCTTCTTTGCATTTAATTATTATAATTTGTGTGATATTGATTTATCAAAGATGAATTCGTCCTATGTAACTGACTTTGGTTACTTCTTCTGGGATACTTGTTCAACTGGTCGTGGTACGCTTCCACTTAATCAACTTGATACAAGCAATGGTATAAATTTTAGTTATATGTTTGATGGTACAGGTATGAGTAGCTTTGATTTTAGTAATTTTAATACAAGTAGAGCAACAAACATGAACGTTTTTCTATCAAATAATGATAATTTAACTTCTTTAGATTTAACACCTCTTGATACTAGTCATGTAACTGATATGCATTATATGTTTAGTGGTAATGATAAAATGACAAGTTATGATTTAAGTAATTGGGACACAAGCAGCGTAACAGATATGTCAATGATGTTCTCTTATAATAATAGTCTGGTTTCGTTAGATTTATCTAGTTTTGATACGAGAAATGCAACATCAATTGGTTCTCTCGTATCAGATTGTCCTAAACTTGAAAGTATTAATTTATCTTCATTTAATACAAGTAATGTTACAAATATGTATGCTATGTTTAAAAATGATAAAAGTCTAAAAGAACTAGATTTAAGTAGCTTTGACACAAGTAAAGTAACAACTACGCAGGAAATGTTCCGCGATGCTACAAGCCTTGAAAAAATATGGGTATCTGATAAATGGGATATGTCTAGTGTTACAACTGGAAATAATGCGTTTTGGAATGATACTAATATTATTGGTCAAAGAGGAACAACATATGAACCTCTACGTAGACATGGTGATAATAGTACAAATAGTGGTGCATTTATTGATGAAGCTCCTGATAGACCTGGATACTTATGGAATAAATATGCTACTAAATATACAATAACATTACCTGATGGTATTGAAGAAGTATATGAAGGTGCACCATTTGTGGTACCTACTAATACATATCCTAAGAATCTTGAAATAGAGTATACAATTACTTTTGATCCGATGAATGGCGAAGAAGTAATAACATCTAGCAAGATGATGACATATGAACCTGTAGGATTTACTGATGGCGAAAATGTATATGAAAGCGGCAGTACAATCTATGTTACTGGTGATATGACATTAACTCCATATTATAATGAAGTTGTTGTTGAACCAGACTTCCCAGAAGATCCAGTTAAGGATGGTAATGAATTTACTGGATGGTTCACTGAAGGTGGAGATGAAGTTACTTCATTAGATAACATAGATACAGATACTACTTTATATGCTCATTATGAGGCTACATATGGTAGAGTATTAGAATCGATTGTATATACAGTAACTGATAAAACTAACGCTAGAATAGTTATTGGTGCTGAACCAAATACTACATTAATTGATTTTAAAGATAATATGATTAATCCTAATGAATTTATTAAGATATATGATCTAGATAATAATGAATTATTAGATGATGATATAGTTAAAACAGGATTAATAATTAAACTTGAAATTAATGGTACAGTATATGATGAAGCTATTATGATTGTTAGAGGAGATATTGATGGTGATGGTATAATTTCAGTTTCAGATGAAGCTATGCTTACAGATCATATCTTATCAATTAGTGTAATAGATGATTATAGATTCTATGCTGCAGATATTGAAGAAGATGAATTGCTTGATGTAGTTGATGATTCTTTAATAACTGATTACATTTTAGGAATAATTGATTCTTTAAATGAATAAAAAAGAAGACTTTGTCTTCTTTTTTTTATTTAAAAAAATGTGTAAAACATTGACTTTAATACTTGCAAAAATGTATAATAAAATATAATAGAGAAATATTATAGGGAAGGGTTAGTATGAAATATATAAGAAACAACATCAACTATAATATATTTGCAAAATTAGTATTAATGCTAATTCTTTTTGTGCTTGTAATAAATAAAGTAGATGCTGCTACTATATCTTTTGAATCTCATGGTGGACCAGATGTAGATAGTTATGAAATATCTACTGATACTTTAGGAACCCTTCCTAGTCCTACTATGGATGGATATTTATTTGATGGCTGGTATAAAGAAGCAGATTATTTAAATAAAGTATCAAGTAAGACTGAAGTTACTGGAGATATGACTCTTCATGCTAGATGGGTTTATAATCCATTCCCATTTGTATATCCATATCATGCTGAAGATTTTATATGTACAGGATCAACTTATGTTAATACAGGAGTAAGTTTATATACAGGACCAAATGGTGATGAAGAGGGTACTTGGGATAAAGATTATGAAATAGGGTTTACTATTGAAGAATATGATTATACTAATCAACCTGAGAATCAATCAGTATTCATGAATACTAAATATGAAAACACAGCAGCAGGATGGCCAGGATTAGTAGTTAGAAAAGCTGTGGAGAAAATAGAAATAACACAAACTATTGATAGCGGTAAAGTTCAAAGATATATAACTGATTTAACATTCCCAATGAATGTTAAAGTTAAAAGAAAGGATAAAGTGGTTTATTACCAAGTTAATGGTGGTAGACTTTATACTGTTCAAGATATGAGTACATTTACTAAATATTTTGATACACCAGTATATTTCTGTGCAGGAGATAATGGTTCTGGAGGAGTACAAAGATATTTAAAAGGAACTATTTCTAATTATTATGTAAGAATGGGTACTTATGAAGATTTAGAAACTCATACAGTAACATATCCAGATGGTACTATCAAAGTACATGGACATAACGAAGTAGTAGAATTAGGTAGTAATGATGGGCCAGCTGATGTTGAAAATATTACTTTAACATTTAAACCTAATAATGGTGGTTCTAATATTACAGAAACTAAAACAAAGACTACTACTCATCATGGTTTCTATGTAGGAGAAGTTCATTATGATAGTGATGCTACTTTAGTAGTAGATGAAGATAAAGTAATTGAATATGATAATGATGTAGATGTAACAGGTTCATTTGATTTCCCTGCTGATCCAGAAAAAGAACATTATACTTTTGATGGATGGTTTGATGAAAATGATATAGAATATACTTCATATGATGGAGAAGAAGATTTAATTCTTGATGCTAGATATACTGGTGAGAATATAACTATTCATACTCCAAGTGGGGATGAAGTAGTTCATTATGGTGATACTTATAACTTAGGAACAAATGATATTGTTAAAGCAAATGATAATATCGCTGAAGTAACATTTAAATTACATAATAATGAAAGTGATATTATTGATCATGTTCAAAGAGTATATACTCCAAATGGATGGAAAGTAGGGGATACTACTTATACTGATAATGAAGATATAACTATAACTGAAGAAATAACTATTGAACCAGATTATATTGATACAATAGAAGGAGTAACATTCCCAAGTAATCCTATAAAAGAAGGTTATGATTTTGATGCTTGGTATACTGCTGAAACTGGTGGAAACAAAGTTGAATCATATGTTGGAACAAATGATATTACATTACATGCTCAATATATTGATCATGTTCCAATAATAACTACTCCATATGGAACATATACACCTGATGAAAATGGTGATTTCACTTTAGGAACTAATAATTATTATAAAAGTGATATAAATCATACTTCTATATATCTTTATCCAAATAATGGTAGTGGTACTTCTTATAGGTATTTAAGAACTAAATATACTGAGAATGGTTGGTCAATTGATGGAGTTCATTATGATGATGGTGAAACTATTCATGTGACTAAAGATATAGAAGTTATTCCTGATTATATTGAAACTGTTCAATATCCAACATTCTATAATCCTGTAAGAACAGGTTATACATTCCTTGGATGGTATACTGCTATGGTAGGTGGAGATAGAGTAACTGAAGTAACAGATCTAAATGGACCTAGCAGATTGAATTTGTATGGTCATTGGCAAGATGATTCTTCACATGGTAATTATAAATTACCAATAAATAATATAGAAAAAGCTACTGAGCATAGAGCAACAGTAACATTTAAATTTAATAATGGAAGAGCAGATGCTACAGCTGAAGTTCAAACTAGATATTTCCCTAACGGATGGTTAGTTGATGGAGTTCACCATGATAGTAATGTATTTATAGAAAAAGATGAAAATACTGTTATTGAACCAGATTATATTGTAACTAGAATTAATGCTTTATTCCCAAATACTCCAACTAAATCTGGATATGAATTCGTTGGATGGTATACTGAAGATAATGGACAAGGTGAACATATAACAGTTTTAAATATGGATTCAGATTTAACAATATATGCTTACTATACTAATGACTATGCATATTTAAAAGGAAGATCTGGTCTTAACTTACCAACTTGGGGTGATGAATGTACACTTAGACCAGGAACTGAAGAAGAATATAATTATGCTGTGGACAATGGTTTGACTATTTCTAATCAAGCAAAAGATAATTCACCAAATCCTGTATATATGTGGGTAAATGGAAATGATATTTTATATTATTCTCCTGCAGAAGTAATATTTATGGATTCTGATGCAGGTCAAATATTCCAAAATAAACGTTTTTATAAAATTGATTTAAGTGGTTTAAACTCTATCAAAGTAACAACTTGTTTCAATTTGTTCGTATACAGTTATGTTCATGAAATAGATTTAACTGGATGGGATACATCTAATGTTACAAACATGCGTGAAATGTTTGCGTATACAGCAGATGATAGTCTTGACCTTTCAGGATTTAATACAAGTAAAGTAACAACTATGCAATCTATGTTTAGTAGAGCAATGTACTTACATGACCTTGACATAAGTAACTTTGACACAAGAAATGTAAGAGACTTTAGCTCTATGTTTTATAACGCATTTGACAGTTCAAAACATGATATAGTGCTTGACTTAAATCATTTTGATACAAGTAGTGCAACAAATATGAGTGGATTCTTTTCTAATACTGATAGTTTAAAAGAAATTAGGATGGATACTTGGAATACATCTAATGTTACAGGCATGGCTTATATGTTTTCTGCTTTTGGTACATCAACTGTAATCGACCTTACAAATTTTGATACACATAATGTTACTGATATGACTAAAATGTTTTATGGACTATATGATGTGAAGACTATTTATGTATCACCAGATAAGTGGGATTTGAGTAATGTAACTTCTTATGATAATATGTTTGATCGTGCTCCTAACTTAGTTGGACAAAAAGGAACAAAATATAATGCAAATAATGCTAAAGATAAAACATATGCTCATATAGATGAAGGTACAGATAATCCTGGATACTTATCATATCGTTATCCAGAAATATATACAGTTACAGTATTAGATGAATCAACAATAGTAAATAAGGGTGATAAATATACATTGCCTACAAATAAGGAAGTATCTGAAATACCAGATGTTGATATTTCAACAGTAACATTTAAATATCATGATGGTGTAACTGATGATACTACAAGTACTGTAAGAAATACACATATGCCTAGTGGATGGACTATTAATGATGTTCATTATGATGATGGTGAACAAGTAACAGTTAATGAAGATTTAGTTGCTATACCTGATTTTGTTGAAGTTATAGCAGGAGCTGAATTCCCAGAACCTACAAGAGAAGGTTATACATTCCTTGGATGGTATGATGAAGAAACTGGAGGTAATAAAGTTGAATCTTATGATGGTGAAAACGATATAATATTACATGCACAATGGGAAGCAACTTATCCAACAGATTTAGATATTGATTCTGATGATATAACAATAGTAGTTGGAGAAACTCATCAAATGTTAATTACATTTATTCCTGATGGAACTGCTGATGAATTAACATTTGATAATTATGATACAAATGTAATTAATATTACAAGTGAAGGATTAATTACTGGTTTATCAGTTGGTACTACAACTATTACAATTAGTACAACAAATACTGATATTTCTAAAACAGTAAATGTTACAGTAATTGGAGATTTAATAACAAGTAGTATTCTTGATGTAGAAGATAAATCTTTAGCTAGAATAATAATTGGTGAAGAACCAGGAGTTACTATAAGTGATTTCTTAGATAAGTTAGATAATCCTAGAGAATATCTAGAAGTATATGATCAAGAAGATAACTTAATATCTAGTGATGATTATGATAGTATTAATGTTTCCACAGGATTAACAGTAAAACTTGTTATATTTGGTTCTACTACTGATGAAGCAAAAGTTATTGTTCGTGGAGATATTGATGAAGATGGTATAGTTTCAGTTTCAGATGAAGCTATGCTTGCAGATCATATTTTAACTATTAGCTTAATAGAAGATTATAGATTCTATGCTGCTGATATAGAAGAAGATGATTTACTAGATGTAGTAGATGATTCTATGATAACTGATTATATCTTAGGAATTATTAATTCATTAAATGAATAAAAGAAGGTTTAACCTTCTTTTTTATTGATTTTATAATAGAAATAATATATAATTTAAGTATAAATAGTAAAGGGAAGTGATCTATATGGCACAAAAGAGTACAAAAAAGGGGACAACTAAAAAGGAAACTACAAAAACAGTTAAGAAAACTACAACAAAAAAACCAGTAAAAAAGGTAACACCTAAGAAAGAAACTATTAAAAAAGAAGAACCTAAAAAAGTAGTTAAAGTAGAAGAACCAGTAGTAGAAGTAAAAGAAGAAATTAAAGAAGAAAAAAAGACTATATTTACTAAAAGAAATATAATTATTTTAGTAGCAATAATTGTTGTAATAAATATAGTAGTAGCAGCAATTCTTATCTATAATAATCCTAAAAATAAAATAACTAGAAGAATGAAAGAAATGGGTAAAGATTTCTATACTAGTTATTTATATGAAACTCTAAAAGAAGGTAGAACTGATAAGGAATTAAGCGAAGTATTAGCTAAATATAAAGATACTGGTATCAAGATAAATTTAAGAAATTTAGCTCAATATGATTCAGGAAAATATAAAAAAGAAATTGAGACTTTTAAGGGTGATAAAAAGGAATGTAGTAAGAATAATACTAGAGTAATTATTTATCCAAAATCACCATATAAAAAATCTGATTATAAAATAAAAATTGAATTAGATTGTGGCTTTTAAAAATTAACAAGAAATTGTTAATTTTTTTATCGAAAAATGTAGTATTTTATAAAAAAATATGATACTATATATTATATATAATAGAATAGTGTAGTGTAGTGAGGTAAAATATGAAAAAGAATTTAAAGATTTTTGCTCTTATGCTAGTAGCTTTAATGGCTTTTAGCGTAGGAATCACAAAAGCTTATGCGGAAGGAGAACACGAATTTTCTTTCAGAGCATTCAAATGTGTTACCTATGATCCTGATGAAGGATGTCTAGGACCAAATGGAGATGGAGAAACACCAGAATTTGATTATGATAACCTGGTAGTTAACCAAGGAGAAGTTATTAAACTTGGTATTTACTATAAACCAGGGGCACAAACATTCTGGAATATGTCAGCATTCGTCTTCTATAATCAAAATTTAACATCGGCAATTCATGATGAAGATGATGCATTATTGCTAGAACAAACAGGAACAGAGTATACAACTGATAATCCTGGACCATATCCACCAAAAGGAACATCTGCTTCCAATAAAACTAAAACTAACTGGATAGTTCAATTCAATGATGCTACACAAGATCATGCAATAGCTTCTATCATAAAAGATACTGCTGGAACAGAAGCATCAAGAAAATACTTAGAACAAGAAGGAATCTTATACTATGTATATTTCAAAGTGAAAGATGATGCTACTCCAGGAGCTACATTAGCATTCAATTATGATATGAGCCCTGGTAAAACAATGATAGCTAATAAATCAGCAGTAACAAATCAAGATATTGAATTCACAATATATGAAGAACAATCTGATGATAATACTTTAGCTACACTAACAGTTAAAAATGGAAGTACAGTTTATCCTTTAACTCCTGAGTTCGTGCCAGGAAGTAAAGAAAATAAAGTATTTACTGCATATGTACCAGATAATATTACTTCAGTAATAATAGATGCTACAGAACATGAAGAACATGCTACAGTATCTGGAACTGGTACTAAATCAAATTTACAATACGGTAATAATAGTTATGATATTTCAGTTTTATCTCAATCAGGACAAACTGAAGTATACACAGTAAAAGTTTATAGAATTAATGGTCAAAATACATTAAGCGCATTAAGTTTATCAAATGTAGACTTTGGAACATTTAGTTCTGCTACAACAAGTTATACAGCAACAGTACCATATACTACAGATAAAACTAATGTAACTGCTACAGCAACAGCAGGAAGTAAAGCAACTTTAACAGGAACAGGAAATAACAAAACATTAAATGTTGGTTCAAATGCTGTTTCAGTAAAAGTTACTCCAGAAAGTTGTAATAGTGCATATAGTGAAGTACCTGGTAATACATGTACTGAAAAGACTTATACAGTTAATGTAACAAGAAGTGAACCTTCTACTATATCTACACTAAATGACTTAAGAGTAGATGGAGATACAGTTCCAGGATTTACTGCTGGAGATCCATCAAGTACTTATACATTAACTGATGTAGGTTATGATAAATCAAGTATCGAAATAACTTATGTTAAAGGTCAAGATAATGAAACTGTAACTGGTGATGGTACTAAGAACTTAAGCGTTGGCCAAAACTCATTTGATGTAGTAGTAACTGCACAAGATGGTACAACAAAAACTACATACACTATTAAAGTTTATAGAAAAAATAATAATGCAAATTTAAGTGCATTAAATGTAACTTCTAGTAAGACTGGTTCATTAAGCCCAGCATTTACAGCAAATACTACAAGTTATACTTATAATACAGATGCTGATGAAACATCAGTAAATATTAGTTATACTAAAGCAGATGAACATGCTACAGTAGTAACTACTCCAGAAAATTTAACTGGAATTAACCCAAGAACTACTTCTTCAGTAACAATTGAAGTTACTCCAGAAGACACTACAAAAACTAAGAAAACTTATACAATAACATTTGCAGTAGCTAAATCAAGTAATGCTAACTTAAGTGATTTAACATTAGACGGAGCTACAGTAACTAACTTCGATAAAGATACATTATCTTATGATATAACTTATCCACAAGATAAAGCATCAGTTGAAATAGGAGCTACTCCAGAAGATGATAGAGTTAAATCTATTAGCAATACTGGAACTAAAGATTTAGATTATGGTCTAAATACAGTTAAATTATTAGTAACTGCAGAAGATAATACAACAACAAAAGAATATACATTAAATATTACAAGAACTAAGAAAGATAATGCTAATTTATCAGACTTAAAAGTAGATAATGTTCAAGTTCCAGGATTTGCAGCAGATAAGTTAGTATATGATTTAGATGATGTTAATTACACTAAATCATCAGTAAATATTACTTATACAAAAGCTGATGGTGATGCTACAGTAACTGGTGATGGTACTAGAAACTTAAGTGTTGGAGACAACGAATTAGTAGTAACAGTAACAGCACAAAATGGAACAACAACAAAAGAATATAAGATTAATATTCATAGAAAGAGTAATGATGCTACACTTAGTGCATTAAGTGTAACAAGTGATCCTGCTGGAACATTAAGTCCTGCATTCTCAAGTGGTACTACAAGTTATACTTATAGTATTGGTGCAGATGTAACTAGTGTTACAGTAGCAGGAACTACAAATCATAGTTTAGCTTCAGTAACTGAAGCACAAACAGTAAATCCAAGAACTACTTCTTCAGTAACATTAACAGTTACAGCAGAAGATACTGGATATACAGAAGATTATACAGTTGCATTCGAAATGGCTAAATCAAGTAATGCTAACTTAAGTGATTTAACAATAGATGGAACAACAGTAGATGGATTTGATCCAAATGAAACAACATATAATATAACAGTTCCAACTACTACAGAGGGTGTTCTTGTAGGAGCTACTTCAGAAGATGATAGAGTTAAATCTATTTCAGGATTAGAATATTATTCATTAGACTATGGTTTAAATGAAATTCCTGTAACAGTAACTGCAGAAGATGGAACAACAACTAAGACTTATACATTAAATGTAACAAGAACTAAGAAATCAGATGCTGAATTCCTAGACTTACAAGTAGATGATGTTACAGTACCAGGATTCAGTGCTAGTGATCCAAGTGGAACAACTTATGATTTAGGTTCAGTAGTAAGTACAAAAACAAGTATTGAAATAACAGTATTAAAGAGCGATAGTGATGCTACAGTAACTGGTGATGGTACTAAGAACTTAGCAATAGGTGATAATACATTCCCAGTAACAATAACAGCACAAAATGGCACAGATAGTAAAACATATAACATCAAGATTAAGAGAATGAATAATGCAAATAACTTAGAATCATTAACAATTACTTCAGATCCTGCCGGAACATTAGATCCAGCATTCGATCCAGAAACAACAGGATATACATATAATGTATCTGCTGATGAAAATGAAGTAACAATTAGTGCTACAGTTCCAGAAGGAAGCGGTGCTAGAGTAGAAGGAGATGGAACTTATAATCCTGCTACTACTCCAGTAGTTACAATTAAAGTATTTGCAGAAGATAATACAGAAAAAGATTATGTAATCAATTTAGTTAGAGCTGATTCAAGCAATGCTAACTTAAGTGATTTAACAATAGACGGATCAACAATAGATGGATTTGATCCAAATGAAACAGAATATAATATTACAGTTCCAAGTGATAAAGCTACATTAGAAATTGGTGCTACAGCTGCTGATGATAGAATTCAATCATTAACAGGTGATGGTGAAAAAGATTTAGGATTTGGAAATAACCAATTCCCAATTACAGTAGTTGCACAAGATGGAACACAAAAAGTATATTATATTAATGTAACAAGAGCTCTTAAGAACAATGCAAATTTAAGTGATTTAACAGCAGATGATGTTACAGTACCAGGATTTGATCCAGATGATCCAACTGGTACAGTATATGACTTAGGAGAAGTTAATAGTGATAAAACTACAATAGTAATTGGTGCAGTATTAGCAGACACTGATGCTAGAGTAACTGGAGATGGAACTAAGACATTAGAAACTGGTGTTAATGAATTCCCAGTAACAGTAACTGCTCAAGATAATACAACAAGTAAGACATATATAATTAAAGTTAAGAAATTAAGTAGTGATTCAAGCTTATCTGGTATCGAAATTCAAGCAGATACAACTGGAAACTTAGATCCAGAATTTGATCCTACAAAGACAGATTATACTTATACATCTGATCCAGATGAAGATGAAGTAACTATAGTTGTTACACCAGCTCCAGGAGCTACAGCAGTTATAGTTGGTCATCCAGATGGAAAAGTAAATCCACAAGATGGAGAAGATGTTCAAGTAATAGTAACTGCAGAAGATGGTTCTAATACAATATATACAATTCATGTTGAAAGAGGATTATCTGATAACAATTACTTAGATCAATTAGAAGTTGAAGGATTTAATATAAGTCCAGACTTTGATAAAGATGAAGACCATTATACATTAACAGTTGATGCTGATGTAGATAAGGTTACTATAATAGCTCATCCAGAAGATGATAGAGCTAGTATAACTAATAATAGTGATGTTGGAGAAAAAGATTTAAGCTTTGGTTCTAACCCATTCACTATAACAGTTAAAGCAGAAAATGGTTCTGAAAGACCATACTATATAACAATTGAAAGAGAATTAAATGATGATGTTAAATTATCAGACTTAAAAGTTAATGGAGAAACAATAAATGGATTTGATCCAGAAACTCCATCATATGACTTAGGAGAAGTTGGAAATGATGTTGAATCATTAACAATTACTGGTACTCCACAAGATGATAATGCAACAGTAGAAGTTGAAGGTGCAGATGAAAATGGTGTTGTACCACTAGAAGTTGGGGAAAATACTATTAAAGTTAAAGTAACTGCACAAGATGGAACAGAAGGTTTCTATACTATAACAGTAGATAGAGCAGCAGATGACAATAATGACTTAAAAGCATTAGAAGTTGAAGATTACACATTAGACCCTGAATTTGATCCTAATGTTACAGGATATTCAATAACTGTTCCATATGATGAAGATAGTGTAGTAGTTAATGCAACTCCTGATGATGATACTGCTACAGTAGAAGTTGAAGGAAATGAAAATTTACAACCTGGTGAAAATACAATTACAGTAACAGTTAAAGCAGATGATGGTTCAGAAAAAGTTTATACTATAACAGTAACTAAAGAACAAGAACCAGAAGAAGATGAAAAAATAACTTCTCAAATTCGTACAATAGCTGATGGATTTATTAAAGACGTTGTTTATAAATCTTTACCAGAACAATTAAAAGATGAATGCGATAATGAAAACTGGAAATTACATATATTTGCCGAGGACGAAGAAGTATCTGAAGACCAAAAACTTGGTACAGGTATGGTAATCAAATTAATTAAGGATGATAGAGTTCACGATAGTGATATCTTAGTAATAAAAGGTGAAATTACTGGAGACGGAATGATTAAAGTTGGAGACGTCGTTGCAGTAGTTAATAACTACCTTGATGCTGATGAAAATCCATTAGAAGGTGCTTATTTCTTAGCAGCAGATATGGATGACAGTGGAACAATCAGGGTTGGAGATGTTGTTGCTATAGTTAACATCTATCTTGGAGATTAAGAATAGGAAAGGGAAGTAAAAATGAAAAGAATATTTAAGAGTTTAATAATTGCATTCATAGCATTATTTGCAAGTATATCTACAGTACTAGCGGCAGGAAGCGTTAATGTAACGCTTTCTCCTAACAGTACTACGATTACTAGAGGTAGTAATGTTGTTGTTACTATTAAAGTTAGTAACATAACAGGTGCTCATAATGATACAGTAGCTGGTGCTGGAGGATTTATTAATTATGATTCAGAATATTTACAATTTGTATCTTATGCAAATTCAAATAACTGGTCTGGATCTGCTCAGAGTAAAGGCACTGGAAAATACAAATATATTACATATGATATGGGATCTGGAGCAGTAGGAAACGGTGGAGCTGTTGGAGTATTCACATTTAAAACATTAAAGAGTGGATCTACAACAATATCTATGACAGACCCTGATTTCTCAGATGACAGATCAACAGAATTAGTTGCAACTGTATCAAATGCAACAATTACAATAAATGAACCTGCACCTGCACTTGATAGTGACTCTAAATTAAAGAGCTTAGGTGTAGAAGGATATACAATTAGTCCAACATTTAATGCTAATACAAAAGCATATTCAGTAACAGTTCCAGAAGGAACTACATCAGTTAATGTTACTGCAGCAGCTAATAGTACAAAAGCTAAATCAGTAACAGGAACTGGACAACAAGATTTAACTGGAGATGTAACTACATTAACAGTTAAATGTACTGCAGAAAATAATTCTAGTACAACATATACAATAACAGTTAATAGAGAAAAACATGTTGAACCAGAACCACAACCAGAAGAAAAGAGCAATGATGCTACTTTAAAGAGTTTAGATATTTCTGGTTATGGTTATAGTCCAGCATTTGATCCAAATACTACTTCATACTCAATGACAGTCGCTAATGGTGTAACTGGTCTAGATGTAACAGCTTGGCCAACACATGATAAAGCGACATTAAAAATTGATGGACAATATGACTGGGTAGTTGGAAGAAATAAAATCTATATAACAGTTACAGCAGAAGATGGTAAAACAACTAAGACTTATGAAGTTAATGTTACAAGACAAGCTTCAAATCCAAAAGTAAAATCTAGTGATAAAAACGTTGATTTAAAGATCTTAAACGATCATATAATTGAACCTTTATTCACTAATGATAATAATGATTATACTGTTACAGTACCATATGATATTAAGAAACTTGATTTAAGTGTAGTACCATATGATAGTAATGCGTCAGTATCAATAAGTGGTAATGAAAAATTTACTACTGAAGGACCAAATACAGTAACTATTAAAGTAACTGCAGAAGATGGTTCTTCTAAAACAATTACTTTAAATGTAATAAGAACAGAATATAAACCTAATACAGATTTATTAGATTTAAAAGTTAAAGATTATGAAATGAAGCCTAAATTTAAGGCTAGTACTACTAAATATAAAGTAACAGTACCTTATAAAGTAAATAAAGTTAAAGTAATAGTTAAAGCTCCAAAAGGTGCTAAATATGAAATAACTGGTGCTGATAACTTAAGAGTAGGTAAGAATGCAGTACTTGTTAAAGTAACTGATGAAAAAGGTTTCGTTAAATATTACACAATTGATGTTAATAAAGAAGCTAAGAAATTATTCTTAGGTATTGGATGGATTCCATTCTTAATAATATTATTCTTATTATTACTTTTATTACTTCTATTATTATTACTTCTTAGAAGAAGAAAGAAAAAAGAAGAAAAGAAAGAAGAAGTAGAAGAACCAAAACAAGAAACAAAAGATGAATCAGTTCATATCGATTTTAAACCTGAATTTAATTTCAATTCTAAAAATGGAACTGATGATGATACAATTTATTCTAATGGACCAATGATTAGTGGAGTTGATCCAAAGAAACTAATTGAAAATCAAGAAACTATAGTAGATGCTAAATATGATATCTATGATGATGTAGTTACTAAAGATGAATTAGTTGATGCATTAAATGAAGGAATTAAAACTAAAAATGTAGATAAACTTCAAATGCTTCTTGATCAAGAGAATCTTAATAGAAAAAAGAAAAGAATAAAAAAGAAAGAAGCAGAATCTGAAGATGAGTATGAACCTGCTCATTCATCAGATGATTATGAATAGTTGTATTATTATTAAAATAATGATATAATTTATATATAGGAGGCTAATATGGATAAGAAAAAAATAGGAATAATTGCTGGGGTTGCAGTAGTTGTTATAGCAGTAGTAGTTGGAGTAATTCTTTTCTTAGGAAGATCTAATGAAAAGCAATTAAATGCTAATTTAACTAAATTAGGAAGACAATTCTATGAAGAATTCTATTATCCAAGTCAAGAAAAATCTCAAGAAGATGTTAAAGCATTTGTTAAGAAATTTGAAAAGACTGGTATTAAAATTAACTTAGAAAATATTGCTAAAATTAGTAAAGTTGATCAAGATTTAGTTAAGTCTATGGTTAATAATAAAACTAAAAAAGAATGTGATAAAAAAGAATCAACTGTAACTATTTATCCAGAAAAACCATACGGAAAAAGCAACTATAAGATAGAAGTTAATCTAGAATGTGGTTTTAAGAAATAACGAAAAAATGATAGTAAAACTATCATTTTTTTATGTTATAATTATATTAGGTGATTATATGAGTAAAAAAGCTAAAAGATTCTTAATTGCAGGTATTGGATCATTAGTATTATCTATAGTAGCAATAATTATAATTGTGCCTACATTATTTTCAGCACAATATAATAAAAAAGGAATAAGTCATTTCTTAGTAATAACTATAGATAGATCTGTACCTAAAACTTATTTAGGAGAATTAGAAGGACATAAAATATATATAGAAGATTTAGATATAGAAGGAACTAATTTTAGAACTATAAAGGCTGAAAATATGCCTATTAAAGAGGCTTTAGATAAAGAACTAGTATCTATTAAAGAATGGGAAAAATATGCCTTTAAAGTGGTTAAAAAAGGCGAATATAAGATATTAAAATATGAAAATTATGAAATAGCTATAAATGATAATGAATGTGTCATAAGACCATTAACTAAATAGGAGGTATATATGGCTAAATATTGTACAAATTGTGGTAAAGAAGTAGAAAAAAATGATGTGTTTTGCCAATACTGTGGGAAACAATTGGTAGAAGAAAAAGAATTAGTTAAAGAAGGAGAAACAGTAGTTGATCCTAATAGAAATAACCCTTTAGCATTAGCAGGATTTATAGTATCATTAGGTTCATTATTTATAAGCTTCTGGGGAGTAACTGCTATTGTAGGAATTGTTTTATCATCTGTAGGATTATCTAAAATAAAAAAGACTAATGAAAATGGTAAAGGATTTGCAATTGCAGGAATTATAATAGGTGGAGCAAGTATTTTTTTAAATATTATTGGTTTTATAATTCTATTATTCTTATCATTATGGGCATAATAATAAGGTGACATCATGAATAGCAAAATAGGTTTATTTGATAGTGGATTAGGAGGATTATCTATCCTAAAAGGACTATTAAAAGAACTTCCTAATGAAGATTATCTATTCTATGAAGATAGTATAAATAACCCTTATGGTAGTAAAACAGATGAAGAATTATTTGATATTACTTCAAATATAGTAGATTATTTATTAAAAGAAAATTGTAAATTAATAGTAATAGCATGTAATACTGCTACTACATCTTGCATGAAAAAATTAAGAGAAAAATATCCTAATACTATCTTTGTAGGAACAGTACCTGCTATTAAAGTAGCATATGATAATCATTATAAAGAAGTAATAAATTTATCTACACCATCTACTAGAAATTCTAAAAGAGTAGATGAACTTATATCTATGTTTATAAGTGATGATGAACATATATATAATATATCCGGAGAAAATCTAGCTAATTTAATAGAATTAGATAAGAAAGATGAAATAGATAAATTATTACATAATTTATTAGATGAATATAAAGATTTAGCAGATGCCTTAGTACTTGGATGTACTCATTACTCATTAATAAAAGAAGAAATAAATAAAGTATTACCAAATACTGTCTTATTAGATGGAGTCGAGGGTATAGCAAGAGAAGTTAAAAGACAACTAACTAATAATAATTTATTAAGTAATAATACTAAAGGATCTATTAAAATAATTAATAGCAAATCAGATGATTTAATAAAAAGAAGTATGGAAATATTAGAAATATAAAAAGAACCTAAAGGTTCTTTTTTTTATATGCTTTAACTATTTCATCAGGCGTTAATAATTCTCCACAAGATTGCATTCTTTCTAATTCTTTATTATAAGCTTCTACTAATTTTTTATAATTCTCTAATCCAAATTCTTGTATTTTTTCACCTAATTTACTAATATAAACAGGACTTCCAATAGACATAAGACATTCTTTTAGATACTCATCTTCTATATGCATATTTTGAAATAAGTATTCATAAAATTGGTTTTGATAAAATCCCATTACTATTTGTATATTCTTTTGTTCGTCTTTTACATCTTCTAATTTATCTAAATCATCATTATGACCAGTGATAACATCAAGATGTAATACTTGTGCTATATTTCTTTCTCTTGCTATGCTATCAATAGTAGATACTGTTTCTTCTTTAGTATCTGAATCTTTATATCCACGATCTCCTCTTCTTAAAGATAAATCTTCAGGAATATATCTTCCAGTTTCCTTTAATGTTTCTTTAACTGCTTCTTTTAAACTTCCCTCAAAAAGTTTAATATTTAGATTTGATAACATATCTTTTTGTTCATTTGAAAGAGATTCATAATATGATTTTTCTAATAAAATAATCGCATTACTAGATAATTCCATAGATCCTTTAATAGCAGTATCTGTAGGAACTAATGATATTACTTGATCAATGTGTTCCTTTAATCCATCAATAATACCACATTTTTTATTTGAAAACGTATTATTTCCAAATGCACATCCTTCTGAATCATCAGGAACTAATCCATTTAATGAAAATAATATCATTGAATTATAGTCAGATATATATGGAAGATAATCTTTTAGTACCATTTTTAATCTTTCATTATATTCATTATCATAACTTTCATCATCATATGCCTTCTTATAATCATATGGTTCTATTAAACCAGCATTTCTAAGTAAATTTGTAATCTCAAATGCTAGTAATGTATTTGTATTTTTAATTAAATAAGGAGACTCACTAATAGGTTTTAATCTTCCATCAAAAGGAATAACATTAGTAGCTCTTACTAAAGCAATATTATCAATTGTCATTTTATCACCTAATATAATTATAACATGTAATAATAAAACATTATCATTTGTTAATTTTTTATTTTACATTAATTATTATAGAATTTAATTATATCTTGATATATCTTAACTGTTTTTTCTAAAGAACTATAACTAATATATTCATTCTT
>JAEEGH010002354.1_pt1 | contig 51331 bp, 47 predicted proteins | sample 9134181 | NCBI WGS metagenome assembly JAEEGH01 (sample SAMN16246544, study PRJNA631951) | gut metagenome | biome: gut microbiome; feature: rumen; material: DP-attached | host: Bos | place: Iran: Karaj | collected 2018-10
GCTTAGGCAGCGCATACCCGGTATGTGCCTGCGCACCACCCTTATCTCCGGATTTCCCGGGGAGACCGAAGATGAATTCAAAGAGCTTTACAGGTTCGTCAATGAGACGGAATTTGACAGGCTCGGTGTATTTACTTATTCGGCGGAAGAAGGAACGCCTGCGGCCGAGATGCCGGATCAGGTACCTTCGGAAACTGCGGAACGCAGACGTGATGAGATCATGGAGCTGCAGCAGGCGGTTTCCTTTGATCTGAACGAATCCCATGTCGGAGAAATACTCGATGTCCTCATCGAAGGATATCTTCCCGAGGACAGGATATATGTGGGACGTACCTACAGAGATGCTCCCGGCGTGGACGGCCTGTTTTTCCTTGAAGCAGATAAAGAGCTGATGACCGGCGATATCGTTAAGGCCAAGGTCACTCAGGCTCTGGGATATGATCTTTCCGGAGTGATGATAAATGAGTGAACAGACTAACAAAAACAAAGAAAGCATCTGGAATATTCCCAATGCTCTTACAATATTCAGGATCATTCTCATAATCCCGTTCACGGTCCTTCTTCTCGGGGGACAGCGCGGATGGTTCGGCAGTAATCTTCTTATTCCCGATATAATCGCGGACCTGATCTTCATCATCGCGTCCCTGACGGATATGCTCGACGGTAAGATCGCCCGCAGATACGGACTTGTTTCCAATTTCGGAAAATTCATGGATCCTCTTGCGGATAAGCTGCTTGTCTGCACCGCAATGATCGCACTCATCGATATGAAAAGAATTCCCGCATGGGTGGTCATCATCATCATAGCAAGGGAATTCATCATCAGCGGCTTCAGGCTCATCGCCGTCGAAAACGGCAGGGTGATCGCCGCAAGCTGGTGGGGCAAGTTCAAGACCACCTTCCAGATGATAATGGTAATACTCATGATCGTGGAGCCTATCCTTGCGCTCATTGGAATGCCCGTCATCATAGTCGACATCATAATGTACATCGCACTTGCACTTACGATCGTTTCACTGATCGATTATCTTGTTAAGAACCGGAGTGTGCTTAAGTAATGAACGCTGAGATCATCTGTGTCGGAACCGAGCTTCTTCTCGGCAATATCGTCAATACCAATGCCGCATTCATTTCCGAGCGTATTTCGCGCCTCGGCATTTCGTGCTATAACCAGTGCGTTGTCGGCGACAACATGGACAGATGTCTCGCACAGCTTAAGGAAAGCTCTTCCAGAAGCGATATCATAATCCTTTCCGGCGGTCTCGGACCCACGGAAGATGACATGACCAAGGAAGCGGTTGCAAAGTTTAACAGGCTTCCTTTAGTCGAGGATAAGAAAAGCCGTAAGGCCATCGAAGAGTATTTTGCAAAAAGAAAGATGGAGCCTACCGCGAATAACTGGAAGCAGGCTCTTGTGCCGAAGGGTGCAAAGGCTGTTCCGAATGCGAACGGCACCGCTCCCGGAATCATCCTGGAGACGAAAAACTGCACCTACATACTGCTCCCCGGACCTCCCTTCGAGCTCGAGCCGATGTTCGAAAAGCAGATCATGCCTTATCTCGCATCACTTCAGAGCGGTGTGCTTTATTCGAAGACCGTCAAGATCGTCGGCGTGGGAGAGAGCAGAGCCGAGACCATGATCATGGACATGATCGACGCACAGACCAATCCCACCATCGCAACCTATGCGAAAGCGGGCGAGGTCCATATCAGGGTAACTTCCTACGCTTCCGATAAAAAGGAGGCTGCAAAGCTTGTTAAGCCTGTAGTAAAGGAATTACAGCACCGTTTCGGAAGCAGCATCTATACGACTGATGAGAACGTGACTCTCGAAAGAGCCGTAATGGATCTGCTCGTTTCCGAATCTCTTTCGCTGTGCACCGTGGAAAGCTGCACGGGCGGACTTATAAGCTCACGTATCGTAAGCGAGAGCGGAGCTTCGGATATTCTTAAGTGCGGTTTTGTAACATATTCCAACGAGTCCAAGACAAAGCTCGTCGGAGTTAAAAAGAGCACGCTTGATAAATACGGTGCGGTTTCGGAGCAGACAGCTGCCGAGATGGCAAAGGGCGGAGCGAAAGCTTCGAAGAGCGATGTGTGCATTTCAGTTACCGGCATCGCAGGACCCGGCGGAGGAACCAAGGCAAAGCCGGTGGGACTTGTTTACATCGGATGCTGTGTCAGGGGAAAGGTGACGGTAAAGGAATTCCGCTTCTCCGGAAACCGTAACAAGATCCGCATTCTTTCCGCTACCAATGCGCTCATCCTTGCGAGAGAGTGCATCCTCGAATATAAAAATAAGATCGGATGATTCCGGTCTTTAAATAGATTTTCTTAATGCCTGCACGGGCAATTGTCTAAACGGGAAATTCTTTTTCTCATCGCGGTTTTTGGCTGACCTGCCGCAAAACCAGGGTCTCCGCCGCATTCACCGGTGTCCGTTTTTTTGGACACATATCATGTTATGATTTTTTTGGTTGACAAGGCAGAACGAATGTTCTATTATTTATACGAACATTTGTTCCAGTACGTTTTTTAACGTGGAAAGGAATTTCATGGAAAACAATAATGTAAACACTGAAAAGAAAAAGGCCCTTGAAGCGGCTCTCGGACAGATTGAGAAGCAGTACGGAAAGGGAGCCGTCATGAGACTGGGAGATCCCGGCGCACAGATGAAGGTTGAGACCATCCCCACCGGTTCCATCAGCCTTGACCTCGCACTCGGACAGGGCGGAATCCCCAAGGGCAGGATCGTTGAGATATACGGACCCGAATCCAGCGGTAAGACAACCGTTACCCTTCATATGATCGCAGAGGTCCAGAAGCGCGGCGGTATCGCAGGCTTCATCGATGCGGAGCACGCACTCGATCCCGTTTATGCGAAGAACATCGGTGTTGATATAGATAACCTTTACATCTCACAGCCCGACAGCGGCGAACAGGCTCTCGAAATCGCAGAGACCATGGTACGCTCCGGCGCCATCGATATAGTTGTTGTAGACTCCGTTGCGGCACTTGTTCCCAAGGCGGAGATAGAAGGCGATATGGGAGATGCCCACATGGGACTTCAGGCCAGACTTATGAGCCAGGCACTCCGTAAGCTTACCGCTGTCATCAGCAAGTCCAACTGTGTTGTCATCTTCATCAACCAGCTCCGTGAAAAGCTCGGTGTAATGTTCGGAAATCCCGAGACAACCACCGGCGGACGTGCTCTTAAGTTCTATTCATCCGTAAGACTCGATGTACGCCGTATCGAATCGATCAAGCAGGGCGGAGAGGTCATCGGTAACAGGACAAGAGTCAAGGTAGTTAAGAACAAGGTTGCTCCTCCTTTCAAAGAGGCAGAGTTTGATATCATGTTCGGTAAGGGAATCTCAATGATCGGAGATATCCTCGATGTTGCCACCAATGCCGACATCATCGTTAAATCCGGCGCATGGTTCGCATACAAGGGCGAGAAGATCGGACAGGGAAGAGAGAACGCGAAGCAGTATCTCGAGGATAATCCCGCAGTTCTTGCAGAGATAGACAAGGCCGTAAGAGAACATTATGCACTCGATGCTGCAGGCGAAAAGGCTCCCGCAAAGGCTGATGATGCCGATGCATCCGCCAAGAGCACCAAGGCATCTAAGGCCTGACCTTCGGCGGTCACGGAGGTTTAACCGGTGACTGTAACTAAGGTTACTAAACTTGGCAAAGCAAGATACCTCATAAAGCTCGATTCCGGAATTTCGTTTCCGCTTTATCAGGCGGAGATGAACAGATTTGATACTAAGGAGGGGAGTGATCTCTCCGATGGGGCATTTGATGAGATTATGACCCGGATCCTGCCCTCCAGATGTATAAAAAGAGCAATGAACCTTCTGCAGAAGAAATCCTATGCGGAGGGTGAACTGAGGACAAAGCTTACGGACGGCGGATATCCCGAAGACACCGTTGATAAGGCTGTCGAATATGTCAGGTCATTCGGATATATCGACGACGTCAGATACGCAGCCGATTATATCAGATATCATTCCTCACAGGGACGCGGTAAGAACAGGATCAGGCTCGAACTCCGCGGCAAGGGAATATCTGATGAATCCTTCGATAAGGCATGGAGTGAAATGGAGGAAGTCGGTCTTATTGCCGACACCGATGCCCAGATAGCAAGGCTCCTTGAGAAGAAGCATTTTTCTCCTGATATGGAGCGTAGCGACAAGGACAAGATCGCAGCTTTTATCTTGAGAAGGGGCTTTTCATCCGAGGATATCTTCAGATGTATGAGATCCTATCAGGGAGACAATGCAATATAAGTTTCAATATGCCACGGTCTTTTGGCTGTGGCATATTTTTATGCTATAATTTTCAGAGTTTTATAAAATGATCACAGTGACAGAAATTAGGTAATATGGCAGAAAATAAACACAATAAAAGAATATATGTGTGTCATACCTTTTATCATGTTCTGATAACCTTTTTAAAGGAACTGAATCTTCCGAAAGAAGAATATGGTAATGCGACTCTTGTCCTCAGTAAGATGTCCAACGATTTCGGGACTCTGAAAGAGAGGATTGAGAAGTGCGGTATTTTTGAAAGTGTCGTTGAATTTGATGAAAAGCGCGATACTTATTTTCCCGAACTTGCCAAATACCGTACCGATAAGGGAAATATTGCCGTCAATATGTTAAACAGGGTGATCTTCACGAAGAAATTCGCAGGGCTTGAGGCTCCCTATGTTCCTGTGGATTTCAGGCAATACGACGACATCTATGTATTTTGCGATGCCGATCCGATAGGTCTTTACCTTAATCAGAACCGAATAAAGTATCATGCGGTCGAGGACGGACTCAACTATCTTAAGAAATATGTTCTTGCCAAATATACAAACCGCGGACATTTCGGCATAAAGAAATTCTTTTCGATGAATCTTAATCTCATATTTATGAGTGACGGATACAGCAAGTACTGTATGGATATGGAGGTCAATGACATATCCTGCATTGACGATGATTTTTACAAGTATGTCGAGATTCCGAGAAAGAATCTGATGGAATCCCTGGATGCGGAAGCGAGAAAGACTATAATCTCCGTATTTGTTGAGGATTTCTCATCACTTGAATCTTTTATCTCAAAGAATGACAAAAACGGAATCCTGATCCTTACCGAGCCCTTATGCGAACTCGATGTCAGGGAGAAGATCTTCCGCGACCTTACCGATACTTACAGCAAGGAAGGTCCGGTGTTCATAAAGCCCCATCCAAGGGATCTGCTTGATTACAACCGTCTGTTCAGTGAGTACTGGATATTCGATAAGACTATCCCGATGGAGGTGCTCGAGATGTTTGATGACATACATTTCAAGAAAGTTGTCAGCGTCTATACCCCCCTGGATCTTATGAAGTTTGCCGATGAGAAGATAACTCTCGGAAATGATTTTATGGATAAATACGAGGATCCATCCGTACACAGGAAAGCAGAAGCAATAAAGGAAGCATTTAAAAACTGACCGGAGCATCTAATGGACCTTTCGATCATAGTGCCTGTATATAATATGGCATCTGACGGAAAACTGAATTTCTGTCTCGATTCACTTTTGAACCAGACCTACAAGGGTGAGTACGAGATCATAGCTGTCGATGATGCATCGACGGATGATTCGCTTGCGATCCTGCGGGAGTATGAAGGTAAGTATCCGGGCAAGGTCAGGGTCATAGCTTCCGAGATTAACCGTCATCAGGGCGGTGCAAGAAACGCAGGGATTAAGGAAGCTGCAGGCAAGTGGATCAGCTTTATCGATTCGGACGACTGGGTTTCCCCGGATTATTATGAGAAGCTTTTTAAACGTGCAGGTGAAACCGGCGCGGATGTCGTCGGCTGCTGTTATTCGATAGTAAGTGAACATACCTTTGAGGTCGGCAAGATCGTAAGGAATGAATATGAAAACGGAACCGGTGAATTCACCGACGAAAGACGCCGCGACTTTCTGAACAACATGTCCAGTATGGTCACGAAGATATATAAGTCTTCACTCATTAAGGACAACGATCTTTCTTTTCCCGAAGGGATATTCTACGAAGACAATGCGGCATGCCCCATATGGGCGATGTATTATGAGAGGTTCGAGTATGTGGACGAGCCTTTGTATTACTATTACCAGCATGATGCCTCGACCGTCCACACCATTACCGAAAGAAGATGCTTTGACAGGATGGAAGCTGCGGAGTTCATGCTGTCCGAGATGAAAAAGAGAGGCTTTCTTGATAAGTACCGCGAGGAGATTGAGAATATCTTCACGACAGTCTATTTCGTAAACACCCTCTTTTCATATATGAGAATGCCTCGAGGCAGAAAGCTCAGCGTGGTCCGCACGCTCAGAAAACGTATGCTCGAGGAGTTTCCGGATTTCAGGAACAATAAATTCTACGGACGCTTTATGGATGACGAACAGAAAAAGTACGTCGACATCCTTATGGCGAATCCTCTTTCGTTCTATGTCAGGTACAGCCTGCTCTGGATGTACAGAGACCTTAAGAAAGCTTAATAAGGCTTAAGATTTTCTTAATATTTACCTTGACATTATTGTCAGAAATATCTAAACTAATTCTGTTGTACTATGAAAATTTCATAAGGAGGTGCTCCTGCATTATGCCTACAGGTGTATGGATCGGGATCATCGCGGCAGCTGTTATAATAACCGCGCTCATCACTGCGGCCATCACATCCGGAAGGATGAAGAATAGGGCAGACGGTGTTATGGGAAATGCGGAAAAGAGAGCCCGCGAGATCATCGACGAAGCTCTGAAAAAGGCTGAATCAGAGAAGCGTGAAGCATCCATTAAAGCTCAGGAAGACGCATTAAGAGTTAAGAATGATGTTGACCGTGAGGTCAAGGAACGCAGAGCCGAGGTAAGTAAATCGGAACGCAGAATTCAGCAGAAGGAAGAGTCAGTCGATAAAAAGCTCGAGAATATCGAGAGACGCGAGACGTCACTTTCGGCGAGAGAGGACAATCTTAAGGCCAAAGAAGCCCAGATTTCCAAACTCAATGAAGAGAGATTGCAGGAACTGGAAAGGATTTCCGGATTAACCTCTGAACAGGCAAAAGAACACTTATTAAGTATTGTTGAAGAAGATCTGAAACACGAAGAAGCCCTGATGATCAAGGAATCTGAGAACAGGGCGAAGGAAGAGGCTGACAAGAAGGCGAGGGAGATCGTCGTCACAGCCATTCAGAGATGTGCAGCGGACCATGTCGCTGAAAGTACCATTTCCGTGGTACAGCTTCCCAGTGAGGACATGAAGGGAAGGATCATAGGACGTGAGGGAAGAAATATCAGAACTCTCGAAACTATGACCGGTGTTGAGCTTATCGTAGACGACACCCCCGATGCAGTTGTTCTTTCCGCATTTGATCCGGTAAGACGTGAGGTTGCAAGGATCGCCCTTGAGAAGCTCATTGTGGACGGACGTATCCATCCCGCCAAGATCGAGGAGATGATACAGAAGGCCCGTAAGGAAGTGGATCAGACGATCAAGGAAGAGGGAGAAGCCGCAGTGCTCGAAGTAGGTGTACACGGCATCCATCCCGAACTCGTCAAGCTCTTGGGACGTATGAGATACCGTACCAGCTACGGTCAGAACGTCCTTAAGCATTCCATCGAGGTAGCACAGCTCTCCGGTCTTATGGCCGCAGAACTCGGACTCGATGTGAAGACAGCCAAGCGTGCAGGTCTTTTGCATGATATCGGAAAAGCCATCGACCACGAGATGGAAGGCTCCCATGTACAGCTCGGTACTGATCTGTGCCGCAAGTACAAGGAGAACCCCACTGTCATCAACGCAGTGGAAGCCCATCACGGCGATGTAGAGCCTCAGACACTTATCGCATGTGTCGTACAGGCAGCGGATGCAATCTCCGCAGCCCGTCCCGGTGCGAGAAGAGAGACACTCGATATCTACACGAACCGCTTAAAGCAGCTTGAAGAAATCTCCAACAGTTACAAGGGTGTTGAAAAATCTTTTGCTATTCAGGCAGGTAGGGAAGTCAGAGTCATGGTCGTACCCGATCAGATAACGGATGCGGACATGGTCATACTCGCAAGAGATATTTCCAAGCAGATCGAAGACGAGATGAAGTATCCCGGCCAGATCAAGGTCAATATCATTCGCGAGAAGAGGGTAGTCGATTACGCGAAGTAAATCCCTCTCCGGTTCTGAAGATTACAAACAAGAAGAAAGACAGTTGCCAAGCGCAGCTGTCTTTTTTTAACCTTTACAAAAAGAATTTATTTCGGTAGAATAGTGCGGGTGTGGATTGTATACGATTATGCAATAATTCAATTTTGACTTTGTTTTGGAGGAAATCATGTCTAAAGCATTTGCTGAAATGTCTAAGGAAGAGCTTCTTACATTAAAGGAAGAGCTTAACAAAGAATACAGTGAAGCAAAGTCCAAGGGACTTGCTCTTAACATGGCAAGAGGAAAGCCCTCACCCGCTCAGCTCGATCTGGGAATGGAATTTCTCAATGCCGTTAATTCACAGAGCGATATGCTTTCAGACGGAAAGATAGATACCAGAAACTACGGTGAGCTCGACGGTATTCCCGAGGCCAAGAAGCTCATGGCGGATATCATGGAGACAGTGCCCGAGAACGTTATCGTCTGCGGCAACGCATCTCTCAATATAATGTACGATACCGTTTCCAGGGCATATACCCACGGCATTCTCGGAAACACTCCCTGGTGCAGGCTTGACAAGGTAAAGTTCCTATGCCCCGCACCCGGATATGACAGACACTTTGCGATCACCGAGCATTTCGGCATCGAGATGATAACCGTTCCCATGACTCCCACCGGTCCCGATATGGACATCGTGGAAGAGTGGGTTTCAAAGGATGAGACCGTAAAGGGTATCTGGGTTGTTCCCAAGTATTCAAATCCCCAGGGTTATTCCTGCAGCGACGAGACCGTAAAGAGATTTGCGGCACTTAAGCCCGCTGCAAAGGATTTCCGCATCTTCTGGGATAACGCATATGTGGTACACCATCTCTATGATGATGAGAGCCGTCAGGACAAGCTCCTCGACATCATCTCGGAGTGTGAGAAGGCCGGAAATCCCGATATGGTATTCGAGTTCTGCTCAACCTCAAAGGTTTCCTTTGCGGGAGCGGGAATCTCTGCGGTCGCATCATCCGCAGCCAATATCGCGGACATCAAGAAGTCACTTACCATACAGACCATCGGATACGACAAGATCAACCAGCTCAGACATGTCAGGTATTTCAAAGATATAAATGGCGTAAAGGAGCACATGAAAAAGCATGCGGCACTCCTTCGTCCCAAGTTCGAAGCATGCGAGCAGGTACTTAAAAGCGAGCTTGACGGAACGGGCATCGCAACCTGGACAACGCCCAACGGAGGATATTTCATTTCCCTCGAGGTTATGGCGGGATGTGCAAAGAAGGTCGTAGCTATGTGCAAGGAAGCAGGCGTCACCCTTACCGGTGCGGGCGCTACCTATCCTTACAAGAACGATCCCAAGGATTCCAACATCCGTATCGCCCCCTCATATCCTTCACCCGAAGAGATGTCCCAGGCCACCGACCTTCTCGTTCTCTGCGTGAAACTGGCAGCTGTCGAGAAACTCCTTGAAGTATAATACCGATCATCAATGAGTCACAGGGGACAGTGCCTGTGACTCATTTGTATTAATCCGCGGGTCCTGCCGCTATGTGTGACCATTCTCGATTCTTCGGCGTCAAGCGCGGAACAGGTCCGACATCAGCTTCAGCTCATGCCGCAGGCCACTCACTTCGTTCGGGCCAAGCGTCCGTTCCTAACGCAGACGCCGAAATCTCGAACGATCACACAATTGCGTCACCCGCAGACTTAAGATAAAAATATTTGTCACAGGCACTGTCCCCGGTGACGAACGTAAAAAAGGTGAGATTATGGATGAGATAAAGAGAATAGACAGAACACTGGTGGCCAACGGCCGTGTCATCGATTATTACCAGGATACCATGCTGATGCCGGACGGAAGCACGGTCAAGTGGGATCTGATAGATCATGTCGGAGCTGCGGCAGTGGTTGCGGTAAGAGAAGACGGCAAGATCCTGATGGTGCGCCAGTACAGAAACCCTCTTGAAAGACAGACGATCGAGATTCCCGCGGGAAAGCTTGATTCAAGGGACGAAGATCCGAAGAAAGCCGCAGAACGTGAGCTTGCCGAGGAAACGGGTTATATCTGTGACGATATAGAATATCTTACGACCATTTATACGACTGTTGCTTTCTGCAACGAAAAGATCGGTCTTTTCCTCGCAAAGGGCCTTAAAGACAGACATCCCCAGCATCTCGACGATGACGAATACATCGATCTTGAAGCATATACCCTTGATGAGGTCAGACAGATGATCTACGACGGCAAGATCCAGGATGCCAAAACGGTTATCGGTATCCTTCTGTACGCTTCAAAATATCACTTATAATTTATTAATTTTTTAATCGGGCTTGTGGTCACAAGCCCGATTTTTTTACCCCTTTTACAACATATTGTGGTGTGATGAAAACGTAGAAATTTCGGGCTTTTTTCTATGCTTTTTTTTCCTTGAAAATCCGTCAAACGTTTTCTATAATGCGATTTGCCGCTGTTGGAGAGCGGTAAAAAAAGGCACGGAAGCCGGTTAGGAATTTACTTATCGATGGGGAAGCATCTCGACTTATTTACTCAGTATCTCGGCGAAGAGAAGAAAATGTCCGAGAACACTATACAGTCCTACAGAAGGGACCTTACCAGACTTGAAAGCTATTGCAACGGACTTGCGATAGAAGATCTTACCGAAGTAACACAGCACAATCTCGAAAGCTATATTGATTACCTTGAGGCAGGTGATTTCAAGACCTCCACTATTTCAAGAAATGTAGCTTCGATACATGCATTTTATTCATATCTTTACACCTGTCACGAAGTTGAGACGGATGTATCAAGAGGACTTACAAGCCCCAAGGTGGAGCGCACCAATCCCGATATCCTCACCGAGGATGAGGTTGTCAGGCTCCTTGAAGCTCCTTCGAGCGAAGATCCCAAGGGCTTAAGAGATAAAGCGATGCTCGAGGTAATGTATGCTACGGGCATCAAGGTTTCCGAGCTTGTAAAGCTCCGCATGCAGGATGTCGATCTGAGGACCGACATGCTTATCGTAAACGGCAGGAGCATCCCTCTCGGAAGACATGCGAGAAGTTCAATGATCGCATATCTTGAGAGCGGAAGAGGCAAGCTTTTCGGAGAAAAGGAAAGCGACATTCTTTTCCCCAACTATCAGGGAGAGGCTATGTCAAGACAGGGATTCTGGAAGATCCTCAAGTCCTACGTTAAGGATGCCGGAATCGAGAAGGACGTTACACCTTGCCTTCTGCGCCACAGCTTTGCGACTCATCTCATAGAGCACGGTGCGGATATCAAGAGTGTTTCGATAATGCTGGGACATTCCGATATATCTACAACTCAGGTTTATGCCCGTATGGCGCAGAACTCCCTGAGAAAAACATATGCAGGAGCTCATCCCAGGAATTAAGTAATAAACAACTACTACTACTGAGACATGGGGGCGGAGAACCGTCCCCATGTTTCAACTGAAAAGACATACTTTTTTCAGACTTTTTAAGTTTGAACAGAGGCGGACAATATAGTATAATGTCAAATTGGACGCGCATCTGTTCGGAAGGCGTGTTAAACGTGTAAAAAAAGGAAAAAAGTATGTCATTCGAATTCATAAAAAAGCTCCCTACACCCGATGAGATAAGAGCCGAATATCCGGTTCCCGAAAGCGTAAGACAGATCAAGGCACAGCGTGATGCCGAGATCAGAAAAGTCTTTACCGGGGAATCAGATAAGTTTCTCGTTATAATCGGTCCCTGCTCAGCGGATAATGAGGAGGCTGTTTGCGATTATGTTTGCAGACTTGCGAAGGTCAACGAGCAGGTCAAGGATAAGCTGATCCTGATCCCCAGGATCTATACCAACAAGCCCCGCACCACAGGCGACGGATACAAGGGCATTGTTCATCAGCCCGATCCCGAGAAAGGTGTGGATTTTGTTGCGGGACTTATCGCAATGAGACATATGCAGATAAGAGCGGTTGAAGAGACCGGTCTTACCGCTGCGGATGAAATGCTTTATCCCGAGAACTGGAGATATGTGTCTGACATCCTTTCATACGTTGCGATCGGCGCACGTTCCGTAGAGGATCAGCAGCACAGACTCACAGTTTCCGGTTTTGATGTTCCCGCAGGCATGAAGAATCCTACCAGCGGAGATCTCTCCGTTATGATGAATTCCATCTATGCCGCACAGCATGCCCATGCATTCATTTACAGAGGATGGGAAGTCAAGACCACCGGCAACCCCGCCGCACATGCGGTGCTCAGAGGTGCCACCAATAAGCACGGAAACAATACGCCCAACTATCATTACGAGGATCTTGTCAGAGTTCTTGATATGTACAACAAGATGGATCTGAAGAATCCTGCGGTTGTCATCGATGCTAACCATTCGAATTCCGATAAGCAGTTCAAGCAGCAGATCAGGATCGTTAAGGAAGTAATGCACAACCGTACCATCAACCCCGACATTAAGAATCTCGTCAAGGGTGTGATGATAGAAAGCTATATAGAAGAAGGAAATCAGAAGATCGGAGAAGGTGTCTACGGCAAGTCCATTACAGACCCCTGCCTCGGATGGGCTGATTCCGAAAGACTTATACATGATATTGCAGATCTTGTGATCTGATAAAGGCTATGCATGAACCTGCACGGCCTTATCGGCCGGCCGCAAAGGAGCAGGTTTATGAGCAAGCGAACAGAAAAGATCATCAGGATAATGATCCCTGCACTGCTCGCACTTATGTGCGCGGTGATAGCATTTCTCGGAGGAAAGGTTTCCAACCTTGAAAAGAGACTTGAGGGATACAGAGCGGTGGAGCAGCTCGGCGAAAGAGAGAGCAGACTCGTCCAGCTTTCCTGGATCGAGGAGAACGCTTACGCTTCATCCGATATTTCCGAGCTTGCCGCACGTACCTATGCTGACGGTTCCGTATCGCTTGCATATCCGAGTGATGAGTACGAAGCTCATCCTTCAACCGGAGCGGGCTTATATGACAGGAACGGCGTAACATATGCGGCCGGTTCCGATTCCGACGGAATTCACAGGGTCTATCTTACATTTGATGACGGCCCCAGCATATATACGGATGATATTCTCGACATCCTCGCCGCTTACAATGTAAAGGCTACATTCTTTGTTGTGGGCAGGGAAAACACGGCATCATACGCGAGATATCTGAGGATAATAGAAGAGGGACATACTCTCGGAATGCACTCGTACTCCCATATATACGATGACATCTATGCATCGCCCGAAAGCTTTGCGGAAGATACCGAAAGGATACGTTCCCTTCTTGAAGATGTAACCGGATATTCGCCCGTGTTCTACAGATTCCCCGGCGGAAGCTCCAACGATGTCAGCGCGACCGATATGCATGAGCTGGAAGATTATCTCGATTCGCAGGGTATCATTTATTTCGACTGGAACGTTTCGAGCGGCGATGCGGGCAAGACTCCGCTTACGCCCGATCAGATAATACAGAATGCACTTCAGGGAATAGAGAACAGGGATACCACGGTAATTCTTTTCCATGATACGGCAGCGAAGCGCTCAACCGTTTACGCACTTCCGAGTATCATTGAAGCCATTCAGGCAATGGAGAACACGGAAATACTTCCCATAACTTATGACACGACTGTCATACAGCACGACCATCCCTGAACAATAAAAATACGGAGGTAACAAATGGGTTTTTTCGGTGAATTAAAACAGGATCTGTCCCATGTAGCTGATTCCGCCAAAGAAAAAGAAGCGGCAGACGCACAGGCTGACAGCCTCCTTAACGATGCTGAACTTGCCGGACTCGATGAAGCCGAGGCACTCGGCAAAGAAGTAATTGAAGAAGAGATCCCCGCATCCGAAGAAGAGGCAGATGATGTTTCCCTTCTTTTAAAGGATCTTGTATCGGATCTCGGCGGTGAAGATCTTCATGCCGCACCCGAGGAGAGTGAGGAAAGCACCGGAGATATCGGCGATGATATCGATGCGATCCTTGCAGGTCTTACCGCGGATACGGATGAAGCTGCAGAGGATGCGTCAGAAGAAGAACTTGCAAAGGTAGAGCCCGAATCTGAAGAGGCACCCGCAGAGGAAGCACCTGAGACCGAGGATTATATGGCGGCTCTTGACCAGGCATTCGCAGCCCTTACGGAAAAAGAAGAAGCTCCCGCTGAGGAAGAACCCGAAGCCGAGGAGATTCCCGAAGAGGAAGAAGAGCCCGAAGAAGAGCCTATCACAGAAACCAAAGAAACTTATGAGTATAAAGGAGCAGATGAAATGGAGACAGGTAATTATTCAGAAGAGACTTCCGTAATAACCGGAGGAATGGTTATTAACGGTGACATCGAGTCGGCAGGATCACTCGATCTTATCGGTAAGGTTAACGGCGATGTATCCGTTAAGGGAAAGCTCAATGTGACCGGACACATCGTAGGTAATTCCGAGGCAAAGGAAGTATTCGCAGAGAATGCCAAGATCACCGGTAATGTCACCAGCGAAAGCTCCGTTAAGATCGGAGCGGGAACCGTAGTCGTAGGAAACATCTCCGCATTCAGCGCAGCCATCGCAGGAGCTGTAAAGGGAGACATCGATGTACACGGTCCCGTCATCCTTGATTCAACCGCTATCGTAATGGGTAACATCCGCTCCAAGTCAGTACAGATCAACAACGGTGCTGCTCTTGAAGGTATCTGCTCACAGGCTTATGCAGAAGTCAGCCCTACCGCATTCTTTGATGATTACAAGCCCGAGACCAGACCTGAGAAGAAGTCCAAGAAAGAGAACTGATAGGATAAACCGTAAAGGAGACCGGTATGAGGATACTTTTGAAGCTCAGCGGCGAAGCACTTGCAGGCCCCTCCGGCAAGGGATTTGATGAACCTACCGTAAGGATGGTCGCAGATCAGATAAAGGAGATCGCAGGAAAAGGAACCCAGGTCGGTGTGGTCATCGGCGGCGGAAATTTCTGGAGAGGAAGAAGCTCGGAGAATATCGACCGTACCAAGGCGGACCAGATCGGAATGCTCGCAACGGTAATGAACGCACTCTATGTTTCCGAGATCTGCAGATCCGTAGGACTTAAGACCGATATACTCACTCCTTTCACCATAGGTGCTTTTACCGATCTTTTCTCCAAGGATAAAGCCAACAAGGCTTTTGAAGAAGGACATATCGTGTTCTTCGCGGGAGGTACCGGACATCCTTACTTCTCTACAGATACCGGCGTGGTTCTCAGAGCGGTTGAGGTTGAAGCGGATCAGATACTTCTTGCAAAGTCCATCGACGGAGTTTACGATTCCGATCCCGCTAAGAATCCCGATGCGAAGAAATTCGATGAGATCACCATCGACGATGTGATCGCAGGCAATCTCCAGGTTGTGGATATGACCGCATCGATCCTTGCACGCGACAACAAAATGCCAATGGCTGTCTTTTCGCTTAATGAAGAGGGCAGCATTGTAAATACTCTTTACGGAAAGTTTAACGGAACCAGGATAACGGTTTAAGAAAGGCGGATAATTATGGATGCCAGATTACAGTCATATGAAGATAAGATGAAGAAGACCCTTGATTTCCTTGCTGAGGAATATGCTTCCGTACGTGCGGGAAGAGCAAACCCCCACGTTCTCGACAAGATCAGGGTTGACTATTACGGAACTCCCACCCCCATTCAGCAGGTAGGAAATGTTTCCGTTCCCGAAGCGCGCATCATCCAGATCGCACCCTGGGACAAGACCCTTCTCAAGGCTATCGAGAAGGCTATCCAGACTTCGGATATCGGTATCAATCCTCAGAATGACGGAAGTGTCATAAGACTTCAGTTCCCTGAGCTTACCGAGGAGAGACGTAAGGATCTCGTTAAGGATATCAAGAAGAAGGCTGAGGACGGAAAGGTTGCTCTCAGAAACGTCAGAAGAGACGGCAACGAAGAGTTCAAGAAGCTCGGCAAGGGAGAGATCTCCGAGGATGAAGCGGCTGATCTTACCGATTCACTCCAGAAGCTTACGGATGAGTATATTGCCAAGATCGATAAGGCTCTTGAAGAGAAGACCAAGGAGCTTATGACCGTATAATGGCTAATGTTCCCGAGCATCTTGCGATAATCTTAGACGGTAACGGCAGGTGGGCCAAGAAAAGAGGTCTGCCCAGAAATGCCGGGCATGTTCAGGGTGCACATGTTCTCGAAGACATGTGTGAGATCGTATGGAACAAAGGGATAAAGTATCTGACCGTATATGCATTTTCGTCGGAGAACTGGAAGAGACCGACTGATGAAGTTGCACTGCTTATGAAGCTCCTCAGGGATTACATGAAGAATTCCGTTAAGCGTGCGATGAAGAACAATATGCGTGTCAGGGTCATCGGAGACAAAAGCGGACTCGATGAGGATCTGCGTGTGTCGATCGCGGAGCTGGAGGATACGACCAAAGGCAATACCGGCCTTAACTTCACCATAGCACTTAATTACGGCGGAAGAGATGAGATCGTCCGTGCCGTAAGAAAGCTTTCATCGGAGCATGATGCGGAGTTTATGAAGAACCTGTCCGAAGAGGATCTTGCATCCGCACTCGATACTTCGGGAATGCCCGATCCCGATCTTCTTATCCGTACCTGCGGAGAAGAGAGGATATCGAATTTTCTGCTGTGGCAGATCTCATACAGCGAATTTTACTTTGCCGATTGTGCCTGGCCTGATTTTAACGAAGCCGAACTCGATAAAGCACTTGAAAGCTATTCATCGAGGACCAGACGCTTCGGCGGCCTTGTCAAAGGCGAAGAATAAAAAACCGGGAGAACCTGATGTTCGTTAAAAGACTTTTAAGCGGAATAGTTCTTATATTCGGGCTTGGATTTTCCTTCGCGATCGGCGGATATCTTCTTTCCGCCGTTTTAATGATCATATCCCTTATCGGTTACTGTGAACTGGTAAAGGCTCTCTGTTCCGAGACTGAGCGTCGTGAACTGAACGGTCCGGATAACATCGCATTTGCTTCGATCATTCTTTACTATCTGTCCGTTACTTTCACTGACGACAGGACATTTCTGATCCTTGTCATCGGCGGCTTTATGCTTCTCGAACTTGTCTGGTTTGTTCTGAGATTCCCCAAGTATTCTACAGACCGCATAGTAAGAACTGTCTTCAGCGTCCTCTACTGTCCCGTTATGCTCAGCTTCATTTACATGATCAGGGAGCTTGAGGGCAGGGAGTTTCTCATCTGGATCGTTCTTATCACTTCCTGGGGATGCGATACCCTTGCATATTGCAGCGGTATGCTTCTCGGACGCCATCATCCCTTTAAGCAGCTTTCTCCCAAGAAGTCCACGGAAGGATGCATCGGCGGTATCATCGGAAGTGCAGCTATCGGTTTATTATTCGGGATCTTTTATGTAAAAAGATTCCTTCCTGTTCCTTACGTTGAGTGGAGACTTGCGCTTATCTGCGGAGTCGGGGCACTCATGGGAATGGTCGGAGACCTTGCGGCTTCCGGAATAAAGCGCAACAACAATATCAAGGATTTCGGAAAGCTCATTCCCGGACACGGCGGGATCATGGACAGATTTGATTCCATGATACTTTGCGCTCCCGCAGCTTACATACTTACTTATCTTCTGATCACCGTATCATGATCTTAGGATGCGGTAAGAGGTTTTGCTATGAATATGATATCTTCAATCTTATGGTTTATCATAATCTTTTCGATCGTCGTCATTTCTCATGAGTTCGGTCATTACCTGCTTGCCAGAGCCAACGGCATCAGGGTCAAGGAATTTCTCGTCGGTTTCGGTCCCGTGATCTTCAAATTCAAAAAAGGTGAAACCGTATTTAAGGTATGCGTTCTTCCGCTGGGAGGAGCATGCGTTTATGACGGTATGGACGAAGTTGACAGGGAAGAACAGTCTGAGGCCGAAAACCGTATACCGGACAGATCCAAATTTCCGAGTGCAAAGCCCTGGGCAAAGATAGCGACTCTTGTGGCAGGGCCTTTGTTCAATTTCATTCTCGGATTCATTGTTGCGTTCATAATGGTGAACATGATAATTATCCGCGAGCCGGTTGTCTCCGAAGTTATTGAGGGCGGCGCTGCTGAGGCAGCGGGACTTCTTCCCGGAGATAAGATCACCGCGATCGACGGAAGCAGGATCTATCTGTACGATGAGCTGTCGGTATATACGACTCTTTACCGCGGCGGTGATACTGAACTTACGGTGGACAGAAACGGAGAGAAACTCGATATCGTTCTTACTCCTTACTACAGCGAAGAGTACGGAAAATATATGTTCGGAATAATAAATGACACGTATGTCGAAGAACTCAAAGGCTTTGATGCTTTCAGGTATACCTGGTACGAGATGAGATATAACGTGATCATGGTATGGAAGAGCCTTGGAGCGCTTATAACCGGAAGGCTTTCGCGTGAGAATGTTGCAGGTCCCGTCGGAGTCGTCAACATGGTCGGCGACATCATTGAAGAGACCAGCCCGTACGGATGGCAGACCGTTCTTGTGAATATGCTGAACCTTATGCTTCTCCTTACGGTCAATCTCGGGATCTTCAATATGCTGCCTGTTCCCGCACTTGACGGAGGACGCCTTCTTTTCGCGCTGATCGAGCTTGTGCGCGGAAAGCCCGTACCGCCCAAGAAGGAAGCTTATGTTCATCTTGCGGGCATGGTGCTGCTGCTGATCATCGTTGTGGTCGTATTCTTCAACGACATACATAACATTTTCAATTAAGGCTATTCACGCGGGGCGAATCGCTGTGTATAGGTTTTCGCGGTTCGCTTGTCGCCCTGTCCTCGCGTAACGGATACTAAGCTCATTCTCACTTCGTTCGAATTCGCTAAGTACCGACGCTCCGGAGGCCGCTAAAACCTATATCACAGCGCTCCGCCCGCTGAGTTGAGTTTTATGGAGTATGTATTATGAAAAAGATATCTGTTCTGGGTTCTACCGGTTCGATAGGTACTCAGACACTTGAAGTCGTAAGACAGAATAAGGATGAACTTGATGTGTTTGCGCTATCCGCGGGCACCAATGTCGATCTGATCGAAAAGCAGGTCAGGGAGTTCATGCCTAAAGTAGCAGCCATGGGTGACGAGAAAGCGGCTGCGGATCTTAAGGCACGCATATCCGATCTGAGCGGTGTGAAGGTTCTTGCGGGAATGGACGGACTCCTCGAGATGGCTTCCGACCCCGGATACGACATTCTCGTTACTGCCATTGTCGGAATGATCGGCATCCGTCCCACCATCGCCGCGATCGAAGCCGGTAAGGACATCGCACTTGCAAACAAGGAGACGCTTGTCTGTGCGGGTCATATCATCATGCCTCTTGCACAGAAGAAGGGAATAAAGATCCTTCCCGTAGACAGCGAGCATTCCGCAATATTCCAGTCGCTTCAGGGTTCGCCCCGCAGCAGGATCGAGAAGATCATCCTTACATGCTCCGGCGGTCCCTTCAGGGGAATGAAGAAGGATGAACTTGCTTCCAAAACTCCCGAGGATGCGCTTAAGCACCCCAACTGGAACATGGGAAAGAAGATAACCATAGACTCCGCAAGCCTTGTCAATAAAGGTCTCGAAGTCATGGAAGCATCATGGCTTTTCGGAGTCGGTCCGGAGAGAGTGTGCGTAACCGTGCATCCTCAGAGCGTGCTGCATTCCGCGGTTGAATTTGTCGACGGTGCGGTAATCGGACAGATGGGAACTCCCGATATGAAGCTCCCCATAAATTACGCTCTCTTTTATCCCGACAGAAAACCGATGAACTCTGCCAAGCTCGATCTTTTCGAGACGGCTGCGCTCACATTTGAAAAGCCCGATACCGAAACCTTCAGAGGTCTGGCGCTTGCACTTGATGCAGCGAAAACGGGCGGCACCATGCCAACTGTCTTTAATGCGGCGAACGAAGAAGCGGTTGCAAGATTCCTTGACCATAAGACGGGCTTCCTCGGAATATACGAGGATATCGAAAGAGCGATGAGCTCATGCAGGGTAACAGAAGACCCTTCCGTCGATGAGATACTTGATGCCGAAAAGGCCGCAAGGGAAGCGGTCAGAAACGGCTGATCCCTAAGCAATTGCCAATAAGCGGATGCATCCGCAGTCCCATGATATGCAGTCAGAATTTCTTACGGGGTATGTGAAGACATGCGGCCATATTGTACTTGAAAAGGCCGCTGTAAAAGGGAATAATGTTTTCTATACGGCTGCCGGCGATCTTGATGAAATGAAGGATGCCGAAGGCAGGCCGGTAGTAAGCGGACGGTCCGTCGGAGAACTTGCTTCCGGATTTCATCATGAGATCGTGGAGGAAGTTTCGAAGAAAGGCGCGGACTGTGTTTTTTCATTGCCCGGAAAATTTTTTGCCGGTTCCGCAGGGAAAGCTCCGGCAGGTCCGGATATGAGCTTCGGAAGCGGATGTGCGGGTATCCTGGCTGTGTCCGGGAATTCATATGTCTGGACACAGGAAGGTTCCGGCATGTGCGTGATACGGATCACGGAAGTGCTCGGAAAAAGCAGGATCATCAAGTGCCTGTCATCCGAGATCGGCGGTGATACCACTGTGGGGCTTGCACCGGGAAGCATCCTGGCCGTATGTCCCGAAGACTGGGCAGATGCGCAGCTCCTTCCGGAAAGGAAAGAAGATAACGCATTCGTTTCTCTTTTATCCGTCTTTTCATCCGGGGATATAAGGGATGACGCATTCTTCGACAGGGTGCTTGCGGAACTTACCGATGATACTTTCAAAGGCTGCATGGCGGTGCTTGCCGTCAGGAAGTCTTAACAGATAAAGGACAGGATCATATGATCGAATTTGATGAAAGGATGCTGGTGGGAAGCGGAGCTTTCGCCAACGTCTACAGAGTAAAAAAAGATGATGAGTACTTTGCTCTCAAGGAGATCGAAGACAAGTCATTAAGGGACAGGGAAGCCAAGTTCCTTAAGCTTGCCGATCACCCTCTTTTCCCGAAGTACTATCAGTCATTCGACGAGGACACTTACTATATCCTCAGGGAATATGTATGGGGTGAAAATTTCGCGGACTGCATTGCGAGAAGAGGAGGCTTTACACAGCCCGAGTGCATGAGATTTGCCATTGCGGTTGCGGACGGCATTTCATTTTTACAGCAGTCTGACGGAACCATCCTTTTCAGGGACCTTAAAGCGGAGAACCTGATCCTTCAGCCTGACGGAAGCTTAAGACTCTGCGATCTGGGGGCCGCATGCTTCCTTAGTGAGGCTCATCTTTCCATGGCGGGAACGAAGGGCGATTCCGCACCCGAGCAGATAATGGATCCCGGCGGACAGGGAATGTACTCCGATGTATACGCTTTCGGTAAGCTTTTCTACCATATGCTGACCGGTAAAAAGGCGGATCCTGATGATGACATTGTGTCAATAAGGGCTGTGGACCGCGGATTTTCGGCATGTCTGGAGCTTTTGATAAGGCAGTGCTGTGCCTATGACCCGGTAATGAGGATCCCCGATATGTACAGCGTGCTTTCGCGCCTTACCGAGATAGCCACCCAATCGCCCCGCGGATACAGGAAAATGGAAAGGAAAGCGGAGAGAGAACTGAGGGAACTCGAGAGCGGGCAGCAGGTAACGTTTTCGCGAAACGTTCAGTCCTAAACCCTTGATATTTGCGATGTTTTCGGATATACTGAAATTTGTCTGCGCGGTGGAAAACAAGGCTTTAGGACCGCACGGAAAAGGTAAATTTTATTTTTTTAGAAAGTGAGATTTTTCAAATGAGCGTTAGTGTTGAAAAGCTTGAAGGAAGCAAGATCAAATTGACAATCGAGGTCGCTGCCGAGGAGTTCGACAAGGCCCTTGTCAAAGCATATAACAAGGAGAAGGGAAGGATCTCCATTCCCGGATTCAGAAAGGGCAAGGCGCCCAAGAATGTCATCGAGAAGATGTACGGAAAAGAGGTTTTCTACAACGACGCTCTCGACGAGCTCATTCCCGATGAGTATGAGAAGGCATATGACGAGGTTGATGAGGATATCATGAGCAGCCCCAGCTTTGAGGTTGTTCAGGCTGAAGAAGGCAAGCCCGTCATCTTCACCGCTACCGTTTGTGTAAGACCCGAGGTTACTCTCGGTGATTACAAGGGCATCGAGATAGCTAAGGTTGATACCGTAGTTACCGATGAGGATGTTGATAAGAAGATTAATTCCGAGCTCGATAAGGATGCAAGATTCGAGAAGGTTGAAAGAGCCGTCAAAAACGGTGACCGCATCAAGCTCGATTTCGAAGGATTTGTTGACGGTGTTCCTTTCGAAGGCGGAAAGGGAACCAATCATCTCCTTACCATCGGTTCCGGACAGTTCATTCCCGGATTCGAGGAGCAGCTCGTAGGCGCCGAGATCGGTGCTGATGTTGAAGTAAACGTAAGCTTCCCCGAGGATTATCACGAGGAGTCACTTGCAGGAAAGGCATCTGTCTTCAAGTGCAAGGTGAACGAGATCGAAGAGAAGATCGTTCCCGCTCTCGATGATGATTACGCAGCAGACAAGGGATTTGAGAACATCAAGGATTACAAGGATTCCGTAAGAAGCGACCTTGAGGTTGACAAGCTTAACGAGGCAAGAGGCAAGAAGCAGGACGAAGCTATTGCCAAGGTTGTTGAGAATGCCAAGATGGAAGTTCCCGAGGAGATCTTCGAGACCGAGCAGAAGCTCATCATCAGGGATTACCAGCAGAGACTTTCAATGCAGGGTCTTTCCTGGGACAGCTATGTTAAGTACACCGGCCTTACCCTTGACCGTATGATGGAGCAGGTAAGACCTCAGGCTGAGGACCGCATCAAGAGCCGTCTTGTTCTTCAGGCAGTTGCCGAAGCAGAGGGCATGACCGTTACCGATGAGGATCGTCAGAAGGAATACGAATCAATGGCAGAAGCTTACCAGCTCGAAGTAGACAAGGTAAGAGAGATGCTTGAAGCAAAGGGACTTAAGGAGATGGACAAGGACCTTCTTGTCAAGAAGGCTATGGACTTCATCACCGACAATGCTAAGGAGGTATAAATGTCCGGTTTAGTGCCTTACGTAATTGAACAGACATCTAAGGGCGAGCGCTCTTATGATATTTATTCCAGACTTTTAAAGGACAGGATCATCTTCCTCGGAGACGAGGTCAATGACGACACCGCAAGTATCGTCGTTGCACAGCTTCTTTTCCTTGAAGCCGAAGATCCCGAGAAGGACATCCACCTTTACATCAACAGCCCCGGTGGTTCCGTAACCGCCGGAATGGCTATTTACGATACCATGCATTACATCAAGAGCGATGTCTCCACCGTATGCATCGGTATGGCCGCAAGCATGGGAGCATTCCTTCTTGCGGGCGGAGCCAAGGGAAAGAGATACATCCTTCCCAATGCTGAGGTCATGATCCACCAGCCTTCGGGCGGTGCAAAGGGTCAGGCTACCGAGATCGAGATCGCAGCCAAGAACATTATCCGCACCAAGGAAAAGCTCAACAGGATCCTCGCCGAGAATACCGGCAAATCCTACGAGCAGATGTGCATCGATACCGACAGGGACAACTGGATGAGCGCCAAGGAAGCCGTCGAGTACGGACTTGTTGATTCTGTTATCGAGAGCCACGACACCGGAGACAAGAAATAATGGCATCCAAGAAAGACACTGATGAAATAAGATGTTCCTTTTGCGGTAAGCCGAAGAAGGAAACAAGAAAACTTGTTGCGGGCCCTCCCGGAATATATATCTGTGACGAGTGCATAGGCATCTGTTCGGATATCATCGAGGACGATCTTGAGGAAGAAGAGGTAACCAGGTCTTCGTCATCGTCTTCCGATGAGATCAGACTGCTCAAGCCCCGCCAGATCAAGGAATTCCTGGATGAGTACGTAATAGGCCAGGAAGAGGCCAAGAAGGCTCTTTCCGTCGCTGTCTACAATCATTACAAGAGAGTGACCAATCCTCCCAAGGAGGACGATGTAGAGCTCCAGAAGAGCAATATACTTCTTCTCGGACCTACCGGAAGCGGAAAGACCTATCTTGCACAGACTCTTGCCAAGATCATCAATGTTCCTTTTGCGATCGCAGATGCGACAACACTTACCGAAGCGGGTTATGTCGGTGAAGATGTTGAGAACATCCTTCTTAAGCTGATACAGGCTGCGGATTACGATGTTGCGAAGGCATCACGCGGAATCGTTTATATCGACGAGATCGATAAGATAACCAAGAAGACCGAGAACGTATCGATCACAAGGGATGTATCGGGTGAAGGCGTTCAGCAGGCGCTTCTCAAGATAATCGAAGGTACGGTCGCATCCGTTCCTCCTCAGGGCGGAAGAAAGCATCCCCATCAGGAGCTTATCCAGATCGACACCACGAATATCCTCTTTATCTGCGGCGGTGCGTTTGACGGACTCGAGCAGATAATCGAGACAAGACTTAACAGAAAGACCATCGGCTTCAATACCGAACTTGCGAGCAAGAACGAAAAAGAGATCGGAGAGGTCTTCAAGAAGGTTGAGCCCCAGGATCTCATCAAGTTCGGACTCATCCCCGAGTTCGTTGGCCGTGTACCCATCGCGGTAAGCCTTGAGGGACTTGATAAGGAAGCTCTCATCAAGATCTTAAAGGAGCCCAAGAACGCACTTGTAAAGCAGTACAAGAAGCTCTTCGAGATGGACGGTGTTGAACTTGATTTCGAGGATGCGGCACTTGAATCCGTTGCGGATCAGGCATATGAGCGCAAGACCGGTGCGAGAGGACTTCGTTCGATAATGGAGAAATCCATGATGAACGTAATGTATGACATCCCCTCCGATGACTCGATCAGTAAATGCCTCGTTACAAAAGCTGCGGTTGAAAACGGCGGTAATCCCGAAGTCGTTAAGCTCATCAAAAAGAAAGACGCAGTATAAAAACAATTCTGATGACCCCGGGTCTTAAATCCGGGGTCTTTTTAAAGGAAATATATGCTTATCGTAAAAAATGCAGAACTTGATACCGTGTGCGGGATAACGAGTAAGTTCCCTGTAAACGAAGAGCCCGAGATCGCATTCGCGGGCAGGAGCAATGTCGGCAAATCTTCGCTGATAAACACTCTCCTTTGCAGGAAGAAGCTTGCACGTACCAGCTCCGAGCCGGGAAAGACACGCACCGTAAATTTTTACAAGGTAAGATGCGGTGAAGAAAGTCTTCCGGAGAATATATACTTTTATCTTGTGGACCTCCCGGGTTACGGCTATGCGAGAACTTCGATGGAAGAGCGTGCCAAGTGGGGACCGATGATAGAAAAGTATCTGAGGATGTCGAAGACGCTTAAATGTGTTGTGCTCCTCGTTGATATCAGACACGATCCCACCGGCGACGACCGCCAGATGTATGACTGGATAGTTTCCGCGGGACTTACTCCGGTTGTGGTCGCGACCAAGGCGGATAAGCTTAAGAGAAGCCAGATAGATAAGCAGCTTAAGAATATCAGGACTGTTCTGAAGACCGAAAAGGAAATAAAGGTCATTCCTTTTTCCGCAGAGACAAAGCAGGGCAGGGAACAGATCCTTGAGATAATGGAAGGATACATAAATGGAAGAACAGATTCAGCAGAATGAAGTACAGGAAGTGAGCGCTGCGGAAACGGCACCGAAGAAAGAAAAGTTCGGTATCACCGGCAGCACCCTGAAGATCATTGCAATAATCTCCATGTTCATCGATCACTTCGGTGCATCGATAGTGGAGTTTTATCTCTACAATATTCTTCAGCCGAACGGAACCGATTACAGCAAGGCTCTCATCTGCTCGAGAGTTCCGTGGCTCTGGATGGAATGGATGGGTGATCCCGAAAAGGTTCAGAATCTCGATATCACGATCAGGTCGATCGGAAGACTTGCATTCCCTATATTCTGTTTCCTTCTTGTCGAAGGATTCCTTCATACTCACAATATGAAGAAGTATCTTGTAAGGCTCGGTATCTTTGCACTGGTTTCCGATCTGCCTTTTGATATGGCATTTTTCGGAGAGATCACATTAAAGCATCAGAACGTATTCTTTACTCTTTTCATTGCGGTGCTTGCACTGCTTGCTGCAGATCATGTAAAGAAGCAGGAGAGCTTTAGCGGATTTCACAGATTCGTTGATAAGATAGGAATCCTTATCGCCGGAGTGTTCGGTGTGTATCTTTCCTTAACAAGTATGGGCAGGATAATAGGAATGATTCCAAATATATTCATTGTCATCGCGGATTCGATCGGATTCGGTCCGGCTCCGATGCCTGAACTGAGTGAGCTTGTTCAGAGTATTATCTCAGGTGTGTGCGGTTTTGTATTCGGTATAGTTTTCTGGCTCATAAAGACAGGGAAAGCTGATGCGGAAATACGGATGCGGCTTAATGTCGGAATGCTGTACGTTCTGGGATTCTTTACACTTGCGGAGCTTCTCCGCACCGATTACGGCGGGTGGGGCGTTCTGGCCGTTGTGATCATGTGGCTTGCAAGACCTGCCTGGGTCAACGGATTTAACGCGGGAGTTCTTGCGCTGACGATTATGAGCTTCGGAGAAGCTACCGCATTCATCTCCGCACTTCCTGTTGAGATGTATAACGGAAAGCGCGGACTGAAGATGAAATATTTCTTCTATGCATTCTATCCCGCACATCTTGCATTATATGTGCTGTTAAGATACGTTCTGCTTGGAGTCTGGGGAATATAAAAACACCGGAAAACATCGGGGACACATATTATATGTGTCCCCATTGTTTTCACGGTGTTTTGCATTAATGAAAAAGCGGATGACTTAGGTCATCCGCTTTTAGTTCGCCATCTTACTGAATATATTTATCTATATTCAAACGGTTTACTTCTGTACAGTAACGTTGACAGCGCGCTCCTTGCCCTTTGCTTCGTCAACTTCGATATCGAAGGTAACGGTAGCGCCCTCGTCGAGAGTCTTGTATCCATCAGAGTTGATGCCGGAGAAATGTACGAATACATCCTTTCCTGAAGCCTCATCGGTGATGAAACCATAACCCTTCTGTGCATTAAACCACTTGACAGTTCCCTTGTTCATTTGGTGCCTCCTATAAAGCCCGGGGTGACTGACCCCTTTGAAATACTTGGTCCTAAGGACCGGTTAATGATTCGGTATGGATTTCATAAAAAAATCACATACTTTTGAAAATCATCTGATCAGAGGTGATTTACAAAAATATGTGAGATCACGTCCGTACCTGAATCTTAATAAAATATTAACATTTGTGAACGAATTCTGTCAAACAAAAAACTTAATGTTCTGAAAATTCAGCATTTTGTATGCAATTCATTTGATACAGGATCATTTTGCACAAATGCAGGTCAATTATTTATGTGATAATTCATTTCGTCGAGAGTATTTCCCGAGCATTCTTCCGTAAGATAGAATGCATTGCTTCCGATCCAGCCGTCGCCCGGAAGATCGTATGCGTTGTTGATGTAATAAACGGTAACGGTCTTGGGAAGCTCATCCGGATCTTTTACGGTTTTTCTTTTTTCCGTAAGGAAGTATATTCCGGGCTTTACGGAAAGCGCCTGCTCCCTGAATTCCCTGAGATATTCGCTGACCTTTTTATCGTCTCTCAAAGTAAAGGGAGTGTTTCCGAAAACCTGCGGAAGCTGGAGCTGAAGCCTTACATCAAATCCGCTGAATGCATTTCCGGGTGAGTAGAGTTCGGTCAGATTGCTTGCATAGCAGTATGTGGTGACATTTTGAAATGTCAGTTCAACGCGGTTTGTGGTGTGGATCGATTTTGCGCATATCACATAAGGGTAACCGAAGTTTTCCCAGATGCAGTTTCTGAATGCAAGCTTCATATCGCTATTTGGACCTATGAGCTGCTCGGGATCGTGAACATAGAGAATTCCTGCGTTTCCGACAGATCTGAGGAGACAGTTTTCAAAGGCGACCGAAAAATGATCCCTGAATCCGAGTCCGATGCAGTTGTTGTTTTCCGATATGATGTTGCAGTTGTTGAATACGAGACTGCGTCCGTACTCGTTATCGTCATCGATGTGAATGACATATCCGGAGAAATTGTTGTCGACGGTCTCGGGCGTCATGCCTGTGACATCGGAAGAAAGCTCCGCAGAAGAGCTTGAGTATCCGTAAAATGTGAGATTGCTGAAGGTTCCTGCGGAAACATTGAGAACGGGATAAGTGTATCTCGAGGTTTCATACCTGATTATGCAGGTGTCCCTGTCCTGTCCGAAAAGAATGAGCTCCTTTGAGCGAAGGTCCAGGCTTTCTTCATACTCGCCCGGAAAGATGTAGATGATGTCTCCTTCCGCCGCGTATGATGCGGCTTCCGTGACGGTGGAAAAGGTGCCGGGGATTGATTCTTCGCTTACCGCAAGCACATTCTTACCGTTTGCGGATGCGAAAGAGCAGATGATCGAATAGGGATCAGCCTCCGCTGCGGATGCATTTACCGAAGGGAAAAGAATGAGAAGCGATGCCGAAATAGCCGTAAAAATCGCATATCTTATGATGTTGAGCGGGTTAAGTTCTTTCATCGCTTCTATTTTAAGGTAATATTGGTTTTATGCACAAGTAAAATATTAGTGTATTTATGAATTCATATACAACATTTTGTATTTTTATGATATAATTCGTTTCGGTGGTAGAACACGCAGTTCTCATCGAAATTATAACTCACGATTTTAGGAGGGACACTTATGAAAACTTGTTCTAAATGTGGAGCTCAGGTAGCAGATGATGCCGTATTCTGCACAGTATGTGGCTTCAACTTTGGCGCAGCAGCTGCAGGAGCAGCACAGCCTCAGGGCGCACCTCAGCCCCAGCCTCAGCCTCAGTACCAGCAGGCAGCACCCGTAGCACCTTCACATCCTATGTATGCGCCCGTTAATCCTTTAGATAAATTCCTCGGAATTTCAATGATGTTCTCATGCCTTTCACCTCTTGTTGGATTCTTCGGATTTATCCTTGGTTACTTCGGCGGCGAAGTTAACGGACAGCGTTCCGATTATCTGAAGTTTTACAGCAACCAGTGTATGGTATTCTCACTCTTCAGTATCATCGATGCATTCCTTGGCTGGATCCCTGTTGTAGGATGGGCATGGGTCATCTTCCGTTTTGTATGTGTTATCATTGCAATCGTTAATGCATGCAAGGGTGAGACCAAGCCTGTACTCTTCTTCGGAGCCATCAAGGTCATCAAGTAATTATTTGATCACATTTAAAACTTCCGGTCATTTTCGGCCGGAAGTTTTTTTGTGCTCCAAAACAGCCGGATTCCTCATTTCATTCGCGAGCGCGGATGCGGATAAATGTGATATACTTTCGGATATGAAAAAAGGAAACAGATGTACAATATGCACGGGATGCGGAAGATGCTTCGGGGAATTCGAAGATCCTTTCGACATCCTTACGATAGGAGAGGGGCGCTTTACGGGCGGCTTGGTTTCGCGTCCTCTTATCTGTACCGATATCGGAACCACCACCGTGGCGATGGCTTATGTCGGAGCGGACGGTAAAGTTGCGGGTACATATGTGAGCCTGAATCCCCAGGGCAGGTTCGGAGCCGATGTGCTTTCAAGGATAAAGGCGTCCGCCGATAAATATGCTCTTGAAGAAATGAAAGAAAGCATCCGCAATGTGATCGGAACCGGTGTGAAGAAATTCATCCGTGAAAACGATCTGAGCGGAAAGCTTGATATGTATGTGAGTGCAAACACCACCATGATATATCTGCTTATGGGATACGATCCCGCAGAGCTTGGCGAGGCACCCTTTACCGCATCTCATATAAACGGTGATTCTTATGAAATGAAGATCTCGGACGTGACGGTCAGTGTGAGAGTTCTTCCGGGCTTTTCCGCATTCGTGGGATCCGATATCTATTCCGGCATTCTCGCAGCGGATATCTGTTCCTCGGATAAGTACAGGCTTTTATGCGACCTCGGAACAAACGGAGAGATCGCGCTCGGAAACAAAGATCATCTTTATGTGACTGCAACGGCCGCAGGTCCCGCATTCGAAGGCGGTCCCTGTAAGGGCATATGGGGCGCGGATATGATCCACCTGACTTCCGTCCTGTTAAAAGGAGGATATGCGGACCGCAGCGGTCTTCTTAAGGATCCCTGGTTTGATGAGGGCATCGATATCGGAAACGTCCATATCACGCAGGAATCGATCCGTGCGCTGCAGCTTGCAAAGGCTGCAATGAATGCAGGAATAAGGATCATCTGTGAAAAAGCGGGGATCTATTTTGGTGAAATCGAAAAGTGCACGCTTTCCGGCGGGTTCGGAGTGCATTTAAATCCCTGGGATGCCGCATACATAGGACTTCTTCCGGGTGAACTAATAAACATATGCACAGCGGGAGGAAATACCTCGCTTGCGGGTGCGTATTCTTATGCTGCGGGCGCACGCATCACACAGACCCCGGAAGTCATCAACCTTGCGCTTGAGCCGGACTTTAACGCTCTTTATACATCAGCGATCGATTTTCCCGGATGAAAAAATATATATTGCAATTAATGCACACTGTGTTATACTTCATATAGAACAGATGAAACAATAACGAAGGGTGAACGATGGGACGGTTCCGTCGTTCACTTCATCTCCTGAAAGGGGGGATATATATGAATATTCAAAAGTTTACACAGAAGTCCATGGAGGCGATCAACGGGATCGAACGCCTCGGAACAGAATACGGAAACCAGGAACTGGGACAGGAGCACCTTCTCGTCTCGCTTCTTCACATTGACGACAGCCTCATCCTGAAGCTCATTGAGAAGATGGAGATCAACACCGAGCATTTCTGTGCAAAGGCGGATGAGTATCTTTCGAAATGCGTCAAGGTATCCGGAAGCGGTGCGGGACAGATGCATATAAGCCAGGATCTGAACAAGGTCCTTACATTTGCCGAAGACGAAGCGAAGGCAATGGGAGATGAGTATGTATCGGTAGAGCATCTCTTCCTTGCGATGATCAAGTATCCTTCGCGGACCATGAAGGAGATCTTCAAGGAGTACGGCATTACCAGGGAGCGCTTCCTCATGGCTCTTTCACAGGTCAGGGGTAATCAGAGGGTAACCTCCGACAATCCCGAAGCCACTTACGACACCCTTGAAAAGTACGGACAGGACCTTGTAGAGAAGGCGCGTGACCAGAAGCTCGATCCCGTCATCGGAAGGGATTCCGAGATAAGAAATGTTGTGCGTATCCTTTCAAGGAAGACCAAGAACAATCCCGTTCTGATCGGTGAACCCGGTGTAGGTAAGACTGCGGTCGTGGAAGGTCTTGCACAGCGTATCGTACGCGGTGATGTTCCCGACAACCTGAAGGATAAGAAGATCTTTGCACTCGATATGGGTGCACTTATCGCGGGTGCAAAGTACAGAGGCGAGTTCGAGGAAAGACTTAAGGCCGTTCTCGATGAAGTAAAAGCTTCCGACGGAAATATCATTCTTTTCATAGATGAGCTCCACACAATAGTCGGTGCGGGCAAGACCGACGGTGCACTCGATGCCGGCAATATGCTCAAGCCCATGCTCGCAAGAGGTGAACTTCACTGCATCGGTGCGACCACTCTCGATGAGTACCGCCAGTACATTGAGACCGATGCCGCACTCGAAAGACGTTTCCAGCCCGTAATGGTCGATGAGCCGACGGTCGAAGATACGATCTCGATCCTCAGAGGATTAAAGGAAAGATACGAGGTTTATCACGGCGTCAAGATCATGGACACCGCGCTTGTTTCCGCGGCGGTTCTTTCCAACAGATATATAAGCGACAGATTCCTTCCCGATAAGGCGATCGATCTTGTCGATGAAGCATGTGCACTTATCAAGACCGAGATGGATTCGCTTCCCGCGGAGCTCGATGAGATGAACCGTAAGATCCTTCAGCTCCAGATAGAAGAGACCGCGCTCAAGAAGGAAGAGGATAATCTTTCGAAGGAACGCCTGGGTGATCTTCAGAAGGAACTTGCAGAGTTAAAGGAAAGCTTTGAAACTCAGAAGGCACAGTGGGATAACGAAAAGAATGCGGCGGGAAAACTGAGTAAGCTTCGTGAAGAGATCGATTCCGTCAATTCACAGATCGCAATAGCTCAGACCAAGGGCGACCTTGAGAAGGCTGCGGAACTTTCATACGGAACCCTGCCCAGACTGAAGAAGGAACTTGAGGCTGCCGAAAACAGCGGAAGCACGGAGAACAAACTCGTCCGTGAAAAAGTTTCCGACGAAGAGATCGCAAGGATCGTTTCAAAGTGGACCGGCATTCCCGTTGCAAAGCTTACCGAAGGCGAAAGGACCAAGACGCTTCACCTCGATGATGAACTTCACAAGAGAGTGATGGGACAGGATGAAGCGGTTACGAAAGTTACCGAAGCGATCATCCGTTCAAAGGCAGGTATCAAGGATCCTTCGAAGCCGATCGGATCATTCCTTTTCCTCGGACCTACGGGTGTAGGTAAGACCGAGCTTGCAAAGTCACTTGCAGCCGCACTCTTTGACGACGAGACCAATATGGTCCGTATCGATATGAGTGAATATATGGAAAAGCACTCCGTATCGAGACTGATCGGAGCTCCTCCCGGATATGTCGGATACGATGAGGGCGGACAGCTTACCGAAGCGGTTCGAAGAAAGCCTTACTGCGTCGTTCTTTTCGACGAGATAGAAAAGGCGGCACCCGATGTTTTCAATGTTCTTCTTCAGGTGCTCGATGACGGACGTATAACCGATTCACACGGCAAGACCGTCGACTTCAAGAACACGATCATCATCATGACATCCAACATCGGTGCAAGATTCCTTCTCGACGGAATAGACGATGAAGGAAACATCAAAGATGATGCGGAAGACCTTGCAATGGAAGAGCTTAAGGCTCACTTCCGTCCCGAGTTCCTTAACAGACTCGATGAGATCATAATGTTCAAGCCTCTTACCAAGGATAACTTAAACGGCATCATCAGTCTTCTTATCGAAGACATCAACAAGAGACTGTCCGATAAGGATATCAAGGTTGAGCTTACGGATGCCGCGGTGCAGAGCGTTATAGATTCCGCATACGATCCGGTATACGGTGCAAGGCCGTTAAAGCGTTATATCCAGAAGCATATCGAGACACTTGCCGCGAGATTCATTCTCGAAGACAGGGTTTCCGAAAATCAGACCATTGTCATCGACACCGGAATCGACGGCTACAGCGCATCGGTAAAAGACGGAAATTGAACGGATTGTAATTGTCTTCCGTAAATGGTAAGATAATTGCAGATATCAGTGAAACAAAGGCGTTTCATCCAATTCGGATGGGACGCCTTTTTGCTTTAAGGAGGTAAATATGGCGGCATTTGATCCCATTAAGAGCGGCATCCCCGAAATGGATAAGGCACTCGACAATATACGTCTCGGCGATAATGTCGTCTGGCGCGTATCGGATCTTTCGCAGTTCAGGCTGTTCATGGAACCGTATCTGAAGCAGGCTATAGAGGATAAGCGCAATATAATCTATTTCCGCTTTGCAAGCCATGAGCCGCTGATAGAAGACTGCCCCGAAGTAAAGACCGTGAATATTCCTCTGACCCACAGATTTGAGAATTTTACGGTGGATATTCACAATGTCATAGACCGGGAAGGCTTTGATGCATTCTATGTATTCGACTGTCTGTCAGATCTGCAGGCCGCATGGGCGACCGATCTGATGATGGGAAATTTCTTCAGGGTCACATGCCCGTTTCTTTTCATTCTCGATACGGTTGCTTTTTTTCCTGTTATCAGAGGCAAGCACTCTGTGGAAGCGATCAATAAGATCCTCAATACCACGCAGCTTTTCTTTGATGTTTACTCCGATGAAAAGAATGTCTATGTCCGCCCCGAGAAGGTGTGGAACAGAAATTCCGATACGATGTTCCTTCCTCATTCGTACGATCCGAAGACGGGAGAATTCCGTCCTATACTCTACGGAGTAAAGTCCAGCCGTTTTTACCAGGCACTCGGAAAAGCCCAGCGGTCGGCGGAAGAGCAGTTCACCGATTCGTGGGACAGATTTTTCAACCGTGTGAAGGTGTTAAAAGAAAACGGGTTCGATATAAGCGATGACTGTTCGCAGATGTGCAATATCATGATGACCCGTGATGAGAAGATGCGAAGGATGGTGAAAAAGCATTTTCTTCCCGAGGATTATTTTGCCGTAAGGGACCATATGGTCGGTACGGGAATGATAGGAGGAAAAGCATGCGGAATGCTTCTTGCCAGGGCAATAATCCGTAATAATGAACCGGATATAAACGAGGTTCTCGAACCGCATGATTCATTCTATGTCGGTTCCGACCTTTACTATACCTATATCGTGGACAATAACCTCTGGGACATGAGGATAAAGCAGAGAACCGCAGAAGGCTATTTCGAACTTGCACCTCTTTTCGCTTCGAAGATCAAGGAAGGATCGTTTTCGGATGCCATGAAGGAGCAGTTTTTGAGGATAATAAATTATTACGGACAGGATCCTTATATCATCAGATCCAGCAGTATCCTTGAGGACGGTTTCGGAAATGCATTCGCCGGAAAATACGAATCAGTTTTCTGCGTCAACAGGGGAACGCTCGAAGAAAGACTTGCCGAGCTTGAGCATGCGATCAAGGTGGTATATGCAAGCTCAATGAGTCTGTCGGCTCTCGATTACCGTAAGAGAAGAGGACTCGATAAACGTGATGAACAGATGGCTCTTCTCATACAGCGCGTATCGGGATCGTATTACGGCTCGAATTATATGCCCTGTGCGGCGGGCGTGGGTTATTCGTACAGTCCGTACCGCATAATGAAGGATTCCGATCCCACTGCGGGTATGCTGAGGCTTGTCATGGGACTCGGCACATCGGCCGTAGACAGGACAGAAGGATCATATCCAAGGATAGTAAATCTCGACATGCCCGAAAAATCTTTGTATTCATCATCCGCGGATAAGCATAAGTTTTCACAGGGAAAAGCGGAAGTGATCGATATGTCTGATAAGACGCTGAAGAAGCTTTATCTCGAGGACATGGAATCGGACATTCCGAAATATCTTGATAAGATCCTTCTTGAGCATGATTTTGAAGCCGAGTCCAGGCTGCGTGATATGGGAAGGGACAGGGATGTTAAGTTCATCTCATGCAAGGGGCTTGTCACCAACAAAACGCTCATGGAACAGATGAGAAGACTTCTCAGATGCATCCAGGACGAATATGAGTATCCGGTCGATACGGAATTTACGATAAATATTTCCGAAAACGGAGAGTATTCGGTGGATCTTCTTCAGTGCAGGCCGCTTCAGATCCAGAAGACAAAGTCCGGCGATGTGATACCCGAAGGGATTCCGGCAGACAGTATCCTTCTTGAGAGTAAGGGAGCATCGATGGGAATGTGCAGGGCATCGAAGCTTGATCTTATCGTCCTGGTGGATCCGATAGGATATTACAACATGCCATATAAGGATAAGGATCTGGTCGCAAAACTCATCGGTAAGATAAACTGGCAATTCCGCGGTAAGAACAAGCACATGATGCTCATCGTTCCGGGAAGAGTCGGAACTTCATCTCCGGAGCTCGGAGTGCCCACGACATTTGCGGATATCAGTGAATATGAGATCATCTGCGAGGCAGAAGAAGCACGTGCGGGCTATAATCCGGAGCTGTCATACGGAAGCCATATCTTCCAGGATCTTGTCGAAGCAGAGATTATGTATACGGCGGTGTTTGCGGGTGAAAAGACGCTGCATTATTCTCCTGAAAAGCTGTCTTCTTCACCTGATATCGTATCGGAGTTTGAAGTGGATGAATGCCTTAAGGATATAGTGCATGTCTATGATGTATCCGGCAGGAAGTGTGAAGTTTACAACGATGCGCCCAACGAGCATCTGTTGATCACGTGCTGAACGGAAATTTGGAGTAATACGGAGAAAGAGAATGGTAACATGTAAGGACGTTAACAATCTGAACCTGGACGGAATGGAGCTCATCGCGGGAGAAAAAGGACTGAGCCGCATCGTATCCTGGGTATATCTTGTTCAGACAAGACCGTATGACGAACATATGAATCAGGGTAATTTTGCTCTGATCGTTGTTGATAATGTCAGATTTGATTTCAAGGAAGTTTATAAGAGCATGGATGAACTTAATGACCTTGGAATATCCGGACTCGGTATATCTGTGGTGGACGAAAAGGAGAAGATTCCGAAGAAGATCATCAAAAAAGCTGATGATCTGTCACTGCCTTTATTCTACATAAGATGGAAGGGGGCATCGTTTGTCGATATATCGCAGAGCATCGGTAATCTGATACTTGAAACGAATATATTGAACAAGAGAACGGGAGACTATCTGTATAAATGTCACAGAAACAGTTTGACGATCAAGGGACGGCAACTGACAGTTGAATATATGATAAAGATAGCGGGGCGGTTGAACCCGCTATCATTTTTTATAACGGTATCAACTTGCGTGATATAACGGACAGGGCCTGTTCATGATATAATCAAAAAGTGATTTTTTCAGGATAGGATTCAAAATAATTATCATGAAAACAGGAGACAGATATGTTTTGTAACAATTGTGGTTCAAAGATTGATGACGGTCAGCTGTTCTGTCCCGCTTGCGGAGCAAAGCAGGGAAGCATGACCGATAATAACCCGGCTGCTTCGGGTGATCAAAAGCAAAAGAAACCCGTTAAGAAATTTGTTCTCATCGGAGTCATACTGCTGCTTCTTGCTGCCTGCGCCGGCGGTGCGGTTTTTGCGCTTAAATATTTCTCGGCCGGTGCGAGAACGGAAAGGCTTCTGACACAGGGCGAACAGTATATCTCCGAAAAGGAATACGACTTGGCTGAAGCCGCTTTCAGGGAGGCGCTGGAGATCGCACCGGATTCGGCAGATGCTTACAAGGGGCTGGTCAAAGTTTATGAGAAGACTGATGATACGGACGCCCTTATGGCTGTTCTGGAGGAAGCTGTCGAGGCTACAGGGGATAAATACTTTTCCAGGAAATTAGGATCAATTGAAGATGATAATCGTCGCAGTGATGTCGAGACCGCCGAAATGATAAGAGAAGCTGTACTTGCGGATATCGCGGACGGTGTGCTTACCGGCAGGGACGATCTTGTCGTGAAAAAGGGCAAGGTCACAACGATCGACGAAACATATAAAGGCCTCGGCTCCCCCGCAAAAGGCTATAATTTCGTTGCACATTATGACGCGGATTACGGAATCTGCTATGTATCCCTTAACGGGTTTGTCCTCACTTCCAATGATGGTATAAATGAATATATGGAATATGACGGAGAACTTGAAGACAGAGAGGATCTTGCACTTCTGGCTTCGCTTTTTGATCCCGGCGATTCTTCCGCAGTTATAACTCCGGACGGAGAAGATCATCCCGGTCTTGTCACCTCCGAAAGTGTTCATCTTACGATGTGGTTTCCCATAACCGAAGGTGATGTGGAAAGACATGCTTATGAAGCTGCCATAGCGGAAATGGCCGAAGAATATCCCGGTATAACTCTGGATTGGGAAGCTTATGAAAGAGAGGCATATAAGACCAGGATCAAGGCTGCTGTTGCGGCTGACGAATTACCCGATATCTTCGTTACGTGGTCCGGAGCATTTTTGCAGGATTTTGTCGATGCGGGAAGGGTCTACTGTCTGGATGATTATTATCCTGACTATTGCAACGATCTTCCGGAAGGAATGCTTTCCACTTCGACATATGCCGGAAAGCATTACGGGATTCCTATAAACTATAATGCGGTAGTGCTCTATGCGAACATGGATGTTCTGGCCGAAGTCGGTTATGACGAGATCCCGTCCACATACAACGATCTTATCGAATGCTGTGAAGCTCTTAAGAAAAAAGGAATCTATGCTTTTTCATGTGCCGGAAATGAAGTCTGGTGCGTCAGCGAATATCTTGAAACGATCTTCCTGAAGACCATAGGCTCCGATCCGCTGAATGAGATTTTCCTCGGAAGGGCAACATGGAATAATCCGGGTATCGCCGATTCGGTGGATATGCTTCAGGGCATGATATCCGATTATTTCGATCCCGACGGCATAAATATGTCAAATGAAGATGTCAAGACCGCTTTTATGAACGGTGATTTTGCCTTCTACATTAACGGAACCTGGAACTGCATTGAGTTCAGCTTTTATAATATCGAGGTCGGTGAGATGCCTGTCATCGATTCAAGATATGCGGGAAACGGATCGTTTATCGGAGGACCTTCCGAAGTGATTGCGGTTGCGGAGTCGTCGGCACGCCGTGAACTGGCGGCGCAGTATGGCTTCGAACTTGCCAAGAGAATAAGCTTCCACGGCTATCTGGAAGGCAACGGCCTTCCTTCCTGGAGAATATACGACGAAGATGAGTCCGGTTACCGTCTTTTAAGAGATTCGATCGAAATGTGCACAGATGCCAAAATGTTTGTGCTTTATGGAGACACTGCAATGGGGTATTATGATTTTATTACCTATTACGATTATCTGTCGATGGTGTATGATTCATCAATGGACGGACAGGAATTTGCAGAAGCACTGACAATTGATATAAGATAGGTATGTAATATATCTTATTTGAAAGGCATAAAAATGTCACAGAAACAGTTTGACGATCTCAGAAAGCTTTACGATACATTTGAATACAGAAAGTATGAGATGAGGACGGAGGACGGAAATCTGTTCGTAAGATTCAGGTTTTCCATTCCGGGTCTCAGGGACTTCATGCCCGAGTGGAGATTTCCTCTTAGTGAAAGAGATATCGATCTGAACGATCCAATCTTAAGAGCACTCGTGTTCAATCTCGGACTTGTCGAGACCATAAGCTATTACAAGGCAGTATGTCCCGAGAAGGTTGTGATCAAGTGCGGTTCTCTTTCCGCTTCCCAGATGGACTGGTGGAAGAAACTGTATTACAACGGACTCGGTGAATTTCTTTACAGGAACGGAATTACCGTATCAAAGGACAGACTTGTCAGATTCGAATGTGCGACCACTACCGATGACGAGCCGGCGGTCCTTCATGATGATAAGACTTATTCGGGATGTCTTGTTCCCGTCGGAGGCGGCAAGGATTCAGTCGTGAGCCTTGAGCTGCTTAAGGGTGAAGATATTACGACTTACGTTGTCAATGAAAATGCGACCGCGACCAATGTCATTGAAAAGTGCAGTCATAAAAAGGGCGTTTATACCGCAAAGAGAACTCTCGATGCGGAGATAATCAGACTGAATGAAGAGGGATATATGAACGGTCATATTCCCATCTCCGCCGTATTTGCTTTCTCTGCCGTCATCACAGCATATCTGTGCGGATTCAAATACATTGCACTGTCGAATGAGACCAGCGCAAACGAGAGCACTGTGCCCGGAACCAAGGTAAATCACCAGTACTCAAAGAGTTTTGAATTCGAAGAGGATTTCGATGAATATATCGAGGGAATAACCGATTCGGACATTCATTACTTCTCACTCTTAAGACCTTTCACCGAAGCACAGATCGCAGCGATATTCGCCGCAAAGGGCAGGGATTACTACAGAGTGTTCAGATCCTGCAACAGGGGAAGCAAGAAGGGCATATGGTGCTGTTCATGTCCCAAGTGCCTCTTCGTATATATCATCATGAGTCCCTTCATTGACGAAGATGAGCTTGTGCAGATATTCGGAGAAAAGCTTTTAGACAAAGAATCGCTCGATAAAGATTTCAGGGAGCTTGTAGGACTTGACGAGAACAAGCCTTTCGAATGTGTCGGAACAAGAAGCGAGGTTGCCGCATGCCTTCAGGCTTATATCGAGAGCGGCAAGAAGAGCCTTCTTACGGACAGATATGAAAAAGAGATCGCTAAGCTCCGTACACAGCCTCTTTCCGGGCTGATGAAGGAGTGGTGCGATGAGAACTGCGTACCCGAAGTGTTCGTTCCCAGACTTAAGGAAGCACTCGCGGAGCTGTAAGGCATTAACGGAACTGTGTGGTGGGTAGATATCAATAGGCTCCCGACAGGCACAGAAATATCGATAAATAAAAGTGTCCCGGACAGTCATGATCTGTCCGGGACTTTATATTATACGGAGTCTCAATTATGGAGACACCGTGTAGAACGGGATTGTCATCCCGCTATTGTTACAAGAGTTCCGTCGGGTACGGTGTTGTAAAGCCACATTGCATCTTCAACGGAAAGTCTTACACATCCGAGAGAAGCCTTGCTTCCGAGTGCGGCAACTTCTTCGGGGATGGGAAGAAGATCGCCCTTCTTTGCGAAGCATACGGAGTGGAACATATATCCGCCGGTTCTGAATCTCATTCCCCATACAGCCCAGGTTCCGTCAGCCATGTATACCCAGCCGCCGCCTGCGGTGTGCTCATAGATCCTGAAGGTTCCCGCGGGGGTACCGTGTCCGGCTCTTCCCGTCGAGCATGCCATGCTCCTGATGAGCTGTGAATATGTTCCGTCCGTGCCTACGGTAAGCACGTTACATACATTGTAGGTGCGGTCGACCATTATGTAGTAGGGTGAACCGTTAAATGCCACACCGGTGGGAACGTATATATTGCACTCGATCGCAGGGATTCCGCCCGAAACCTGTACGGGAGCGGGAGCCTGCGCTGAAGGTGTATTGCCTGAAGCCGTTGTGGGTGCGGGTACGGAAGGTGCGGGTGCCGAGGGAGCAAGACCGTTCGGAACACCGTTTCTGTCCATCGTGTGAACATAGGAAGCATTGGGACGTCTGAGCTCACTTCTTCCGAGAGTGATGTAATGGGCAAACAGCTTGTCCGCATCGTTACCGTATACTGCAACAACATCGGGATAGGTAGCGGCATAGTATGCGGCATCGAACCAGTTAGGGTCGGCAGCGGGCTTTCTTCCTTCGTTTACGCCGAGGTTCTTATAATGGAACCACATCGCGTTGTCGAGGCCGCCCATGGCCTGAATGTTTGGAGCAAATGCATTATATACATCGGGATAAACCGTAGCGTAATATTCCGCATCGAACCAGACGGGAGTGGAAGCGGGAAGTGCCGCATTCGCAGCTTTAGCCTGAGTTTTGGGGATCATTACGGCAAATACGGCGATTACCAGTGTTACAAGTACCTTTTTAAAATTTCTCATAAATCTTTCCTTAAATTCTTTTATCTGTTTTGTCTTCGGTAGGGTTAAATTTACCATTAATCGGCTAAAAACTCAATAAATATGGGCATTCCAAACTTTAAGATTTACTTAAGATTCACTATATATTGTATGATGACCTTGTAAACACCACACTTGAATACTATAATGTGTAATGTATGTAAGATGACATACCTATGGAGGATATTTTTTTATGAAAAAGAACAAACTGATCAGCCTGGCTCTTGTTGCAGCCATGGCAATATCATTGGCTGCCTGCGGCGGAACTACGGAGGGCCAGCAGACCTCAGAGGGAGGCGGATTTGAGTCTCAGCCCATTGTTTCCGTAGATGACAATCCCGGCCAGACCACTACCGATCCCGTGGGTGAAACCGGTGAGAGCTTTGAGGTTCCTGCCGACTGCTACCTTTCGGAGCTTACCGGACTTCCCGTAAAGAAGGAACTCAAGGACCAGCGTCCCATCGCAGTCATGGTAGATAATGAGAAGACAGCTCTTCCTCATTATGAGATAGGTGAATGTGACATCGTTTACGAGCTTATGAACTCAACCGCAAACGACCGCGTAACCAGACTTATGTGCGTACGTAAGGACTGGAGGAACATTAAGCAGATGGGAAGCATACGTTCCACACGTCCCACCAACATCCCTCTTGCAGGTGAGTACAATGCAATCCTTGTACACGACGGCGGTCCCGTTTACATCACCGACTTCATCGCAAAGCCTTACTGCGATCACCTTTCAAGCGGTTTCTGCCGTTTCGATAACGGAAAGAGCTGGGAGTACAAGGAGTACGTTACTGCTGAGGATACCCAGGGTATCAACATGAGCGGCGGAGCACAGAATTATGACGGACTTATCGACAGGATCGATCAGGCCGGCATTTCTCCCAATTACAATTCCTATGCGCCTGTTCGTGATAACCACTTCATCTTCAGACCTTACGGAACCGACATGACCCTTACCGATATGGGTTACTCAAACGCAACATCCGCAACCCATATCCAGATGCCTACCTTCAAGCACACCCAGACACAGCTCAGATACAATGAGTCCACCGGAACCTATGATTATTATCTCTACGGTGAGCTTCAGAAGGATGCAGAGGACGATCAGGTAGTCACATTCGAGAATGTCATTCTCCAGTGCACCGACTTCTACGTATTTGATGATCACGGATATCTGCTTTACTTCTATTATGACCAGGCAACCGATAAGCAGGGCTATTACATCACTAACGGCCAGGCTATCAAGATCACCTGGGATAAGCCCGTGACCAACGAGAAGCTCGACTATGACATCACCAGATACTATGACGAGAACGGTGACGAGATCGAGATCAATCCCGGAAAGACCTATATCTGCCTTGTTCCCAAGGATGGATGGGGATCTGTAACCCTCAACTAAACTATCATCATCAAAAGAGTCAGGAGATAACTTCTCCTGACTCTTTTTGTTTGCAGGGTTTATGGTCCGTTTTGTTGTAAAAAGGGGGATTTTTGGGTATAATACATAAGATTATGGGCATTTTTGCCCTGCTTGGGAGAATTATGGCTGTACCCGAACTTTTTAACGGTAAAAAAATAATGATCTGGGGCTACGGAAGAGAAGGAAAATCCACGGAAAAGTGGCTGTCCGGACACACCACTCCGAAGTCCGTTACGATATTTGAAGGAAAACCCGAAGAGATGCTCGCAGGAGCGGGAGATGATGCCGACATCATCATAAAGAGCCCGGGGATCGTCTGGCCTCCGAAGGGCGCGGACTCAAAGGCATGCGACGGGATAAGTGCCAGGATCACTTCCCAGACCGAGATATTCCTGCACGAATACCGTATGAAGACCATAGGTGTTACAGGCACAAAGGGAAAGTCCACAACCGTTTCCATGCTTGCCCACGTACTCGGAGAACTTTCGGGAAAGAAGGTCATCCTTGCGGGTAATATAGGTCTTCCCTGTCTCGATTATTATGATGATGCCGCGGGTGATTCGATAGTGGTACTGGAGCTTTCCTGCCATCAGCTTAAGGATGCGAAGACCGCACCTCATATTTCCGTATTCCTTGATCTCTACGAAGAGCATCTGGATTATTACGGGACCATGGATGCGTATTTTGAAGCAAAGAGTCACATCGTCACAAGGCAGGCGGAGGGTGACAGGGCGTACATCGGAGAGAATGTTCCGGAGCTTGTATCAGCCTCCTCTCAGATAAGAGTCAATCCGGAAGCGGGAGATCTTGAAGATATCGAGCTTTCTCTTTTCGGTGACCATAACAGGATAAACGCCTACTTCGTAAAGAGGATATGCTGCGACGAATTCGGACTTTCGGAAGAAGCGGTCATAAACAGCCTTAAGAATTTTGAAGCTCTTCCTCACAGGATGAAGAAGATCGGAAGGTTCGGCGGGATAGACTGGTACGACGATTCCATTTCGACAATTCCCGAAGCTGCCATAAGTGCGGCCGAGAGCATTCCTGACGCACAGGTAATTCTGGTCGGCGGAATGGACAGGGGCATATCATATTCCGTGCTCGAGGATTACATGAAGGAGCATGAGGAATACAGATTCATCTGCATGTATGCAACGGGCGAAAGGATCGTGAAGGAACTTGGGAAGAATCTTCCCAATGTCTGTTTCGAACCGGATCTAAAGGCGGCCGTAAACAGAGCATATGAGATCACCGATGAGGGAAAAGGCTGCGTGCTTTCGCCTGCGGCCGCTTCATACGGATATTTTAAGAATTTCGAAGAACGCGGACTTGTCTTCGGGGAACTGGTAAGGGGTCATGGATCAGCTCAATCTGTTTGAATACATGTCTGACAAAACTAAAGAATCCGAAAGCCCTCTTGCCGCAAGGATGAGGCCCAGAACGCCCGAAGAGGTGGTGGGACAGGAGGAGATAATCGCCCCCGGCAAGCTCCTTTACCGTGCGATCAAGGCAGACAAGATAAGCTCCCTGATCCTCTACGGACCTCCCGGAACCGGCAAGACGACCATTGCCAAGGTCATTGCCGGAGCAACGAAGTCGCGTTTTATTTCGATCAATGCGACAACTGCCGGAAAGAAGGACATGGAGGATGCGGTTAACGAAGCAAAGAGCATCCTTGCGATGAACTCGCAGAAGACCATTCTTTTCATTGACGAGATACACCGCTTCAATAAAGGACAGCAGGATTTCCTTTTACCTTTTGTCGAAGACGGGACCGTAACGCTGATAGGCGCTACGACGGAGAATCCTTACTTTGAGGTTAACGGCGCTCTTATAAGCCGTTCGATGATATTCGAGCTTAAGCCCCTGAGCATGGATAATGTCAGGTCACTTCTTAAGATCGCGGTCACGGATCACGAAAGGGGAATGGCCGGATATAATCCCTACATCGACGGGGACGCACTTGATTTCATTGCAGATGTGTCGGGAGGAGATGCAAGACATGCGCTCAATGCCCTTGAACTTGCAATCCTTACGACGGAGCCTGATGATGCACCGTTAAAGGAAAGTGATGCGACTGTCACCGGACCTGCTGATAAGTCAAAACCGGGAATACATATAACTCTTGATGTAGCACAGGAATGCATCCAGAGAAAAGCGGTAAGATACGACAAGACCGGAGATAACCATTACGATACCATCTCCGCATTCATAAAGAGCATGAGAGGATCGGACCCCGATGCAGCGGTTTATTACCTTGCAAGAATGCTCGATGCGGGTGAGGAGGTAAGCTTCATCGCAAGACGTATCGTGATATGCGCGGCGGAGGATGTCGGAATGGCGGATCCCAATGCACTGGTCGTTGCCAATGCCGCATTCGAAGCGGTGATAAAGGTCGGAATGCCGGAAGCGAGGATCATTCTTTCCGAAGCTGCGATATATGTCGCAACGGCACCGAAGTCAAATTCCGCGATATGTGCGGTTGATGCGGCACTTGAGGAGATAAGGGAAACGGGTTCGCTTCCGATCCCTCCGCATCTTCAGGATGCTCACTACAAAGGAGCCGCGAAGCTTGGCCACGGTATCGGATATCAGTATGCACACGATTTCCCGAACCACTATGTGAAGCAGCAATATCTCCCCTACGAACTGGACGGAAGAGAATTCTTCAGACCGGACGGACAGGGATATGAAAACAAGATAAAAGATCATTTTAAAAAGATAAAAGGTAAGGAGAATTAAAAATGGGCGTTAATGAAGAAGCACTCAAGGCACACGAGGAGTGGAACGGAAAGCTTTCCACCGAGGCTAAGTCAAAGGTTGATTCAAGGGAGGCGCTTGCGATCGCATATACTCCCGGCGTAGCTGAGCCTTGTAAAGAGATAGCTAAGGACAAGGATCTCGCGTATAAATATACCTGGAAGGCCAATACCATCGCAGTCGTATCCGACGGTTCCGCGGTTCTCGGACTCGGAAATATCGGACCCGAAGCGGCAATGCCCGTTATGGAAGGAAAGGCCGTTCTTTTCAAGGAGTTCGGCGGAGTCAACGCAGTTCCCATTTGTCTTGATACACAGGACACCGAGGAGATCATCAAGGCCGTAAAGTACATCGCTCCCGGCTTCGGAGGCATCAACCTTGAAGATATCTCGGCTCCCAGATGCTTTGAGATCGAAGAAAGACTAAAGGCAGAGCTTAACATTCCCGTTTTCCATGATGACCAGCACGGAACAGCAATCGTTGTTCTTGCGGCATCCATCAATGCTCTCAAGGTAACCGGCAAAAAGAAAGAAGACTGCAAGATCGTGGTTAACGGCGCCGGTGCAGCAGGCGTTGCAATCTCCAAGCTTCTTCTCAAGTACGGTTTCGGTTCTGTTACTCTCTGCGATTCAAGAGGAATCGTTTCCGCAGACAGGACCGATCTTAACGATACCAAGAAGGAAATGCTCAAGATCACCAATCCCGAGAACAGATCCGGTAAGCTTGCCGATGCTGTTGTAGGAACCGATATCTTCGTAGGTGTTTCCGCTCCCGGAGTCCTTACCGCAGATATGATAAAGACCATGAATGCGGATCCCATCATCTTTGCCATGGCTAATCCCGTACCCGAGATCATGCCCGATGAAGCAAAGGCAGCAGGTGCAAGGATCGTCGGAACCGGAAGAAGTGACTTCCCCAACCAGATCAACAACGTAGTCGCATTCCCCGGAATCTTCCGCGGAGCACTTGAGGCAAGAGCACCTCAGATCACCGAAGAGATGAAGCTTGCAGCAGCAGAGGCAATCGCAGCCGCAGTTCCCGCAGACAAGCTCTGTGAGGACAACATCATGCCCGAAGCATTCGATCCCCATGTACGTGATGCCGTATCTGAAGCTGTTAAGAGGCTTGTAAAATAATGGATGCCGAAAAGCTCACACAGGTAAAACTCATCATCCTGTATATGCTCAACAGAGTCGATTTCCTCATGACCGCTTCCCAGATATCGGATTTTGTTCTGGGCAAGGATTATGCGGATTATTACGTTCTCACGCAGGCGCAGGGTGAACTCATAGAGAACGGACTTATCTCGCAGGCTCCGCATTCACACAATTCAACGGAGCTTTCGATCACGTCCGAGGGAAGGGATACGATCAATTATTTCGCATCGCGTCTTCCCGATTTCATCAAGAATGACATCGAGAATTATTTTGCGGACAAGGCATTCGAGCTCAGGAATGAACTTGCGGTTCAGAGCAATTACGGTCTGAACTTCAATACGGGTGAGTATGAGACGAGACTCATCATCAAGGACCGTGACGTTACCACGCTTGATATGACTCTTTCCGTTCCCACCGAAGAGATCGCAGAGCACATTGTCGATGTCTGGAAGGAAAAAGCTTCCGAAGTTTTTCAGTACATTACCAACGAATTGTTTTAAGTTTTTCTTTTGCAAAGGAACAGTAAATGAGAATCGGAACAGGATATGACGTTCATAAATTCTGTGAAGACAGACCGCTTATCATCGGAGGTGTGACCATTCCTTACGAAAAGGGACTGCTCGGTCACTCAGATGCCGATGTGCTTACACATGCGATAATGGATGCACTTCTCGGAGCCGCAGCGCTCGGTGATATCGGAAAGCATTTCCCCGATACGGATCCGGAGTACAAAGGCGCGGATTCGATAAAGCTTCTGAAGAAGGTCGGAGAATTGCTTCTGAATGAGGGGTTTGTGATCGAGAATATCGATTCGACCATCATCGCACAGGCTCCCAAGATGAGACCGCACATTGATGAGATGAGAGCAAATATCGCTTCCGCTCTCGGACTGGATGTGAGCCGCGTGAACGTGAAGGCGACCACGGAGGAAGGCCTCGGTTTTACGGGAGCGATGCAGGGAATATCTTCCCAGGCGGTAGCGCTCTTGAACAGTGTATACGATCAGGGTGATATTGGCCCCGCTTCATGCGGCGGCTGCGCACGATGTCCGGGCGTGGGTAAATGATCAGGTCGTGAACAGGGGGACGGTTCCTCCGTTCACAAAGGAGACAACATATGATTCAGGGTGAACGGAGGAACCGTCCCCCTGTTCACTTTGAGAGGATAGAACAATATGCAGTTATATAACACAAAAAGCAGAAGAGTAGAAGAATTCAAACCTCGTGAGGAAGGCAAGGTATCGATGTATACCTGCGGACCTACCGTTTATCATTTCGCACATATCGGAAACCTCAGAACCTATATCTGTGAGGATATGCTGGTCAAGACGCTTGCTTATGCCGGCTATGATGTAAAGCGTGTAATGAACATAACCGATGTAGGACATCTTTCCAGCGATGCGGATACCGGTGAAGATAAGATGCTCAAGGGCGCAAAGCGTGAGCACAAGACCGTACTTGAGATCGCGGATTATTATACCAAGGCTTTCTTTGATGATTTTGCGAAGCTGAACATCAAGATGCCCGATGTGGTCGAGCCCGCAACACATTGCATCCCCGAATTCATCCATATGATCGAAGTCCTTCTTGAGAAGGGCTATGCATATCAGGCGGGAGAGAATATTTATTTCGACACCTCCAAGCTGGAGAAGTATTACACCCTGTCCAACCATAATGAGGATGACCTTCGCGTAGGCGTCCGCGATGATGTCGATGAGGACAGCAACAAGCGAAACAAAACAGACTTTGTTCTGTGGTTTACCAAATCTAAATTCGACGATCAGGAGCTCAAATGGGAGAGCCCCTGGGGACGCGGTTATCCCGGATGGCATATCGAGTGCTCATGCATCGGCATAAAGCATCTCGGTGAGTATATGGACATCCACTGCGGCGGCGTGGACAATATCTTCCCTCATCACACCAATGAGATCGCACAGAGTGAAGCTTACCTCGGACATCCCTGGTGCAATTACTGGTTCCACGTTCATCACCTTGTCGAGAAGGACAAAGGAAAGATGAGCAAGTCCAGCGGAGAGTTTCTTACCGTATCCCTGCTTGAAGAGAAGGGATATGATCCGCTTGCATACAGATTCTTCTGCCTGCAGTCACACTACCGCAAGCCTCTTGAGTTTTCTTACGAGGTTCTCGATCAGATGAGCGCGGCTTATCAGAAGCTCTTAAAGCGTGTGGGTGAGCTGAAGGAAGACGGTGAAGTTGATGATAAGGCATTCGCAGAATATCGAGAGAAATTCCTTAATGCACTGACGGATGATATCAATACATCCATGGCGATCACAGTTCTCTACGATGTTCTCAAAGCAGAGATAAATGATGCGACCAAGCGTGCGCTTGTTGCCGATTTTGACAAGGCACTTTCGCTCGATCTTCTTGAAGGTGCTTCTAAGCTTGAGTCGGAAGGCAGCGTTGATGCGGAACTTGAAAGCTGGATCCTTGAGCGCATCGATGCAAGAAAGGCTGCCAAGAAGGCCAAGGATTTTGCTCAGGCAGATGCGATCCGTGAGGAACTTGCCGCAAAGGGCATCCTCATCGAAGATACCAGAGAGGGTACGAAGTGGAAGAAGGCTTAAAGTATTCGCCCCTGTCGCTTTCTTTCCTTGGTGATGCGTATATGAGTCTTATCATAAGACGCATGCTCCTGGAAAAAGGTGACATGGCTGTCGGGAAATTCCACAAAGCGAGTGTGAAGTATGTCAGTGCCGATTCACAGGCTATGATCTACGATCTTCTGATGGAGAAGGACATTCTTTCCGATGAGGAGAAGGATGTCATGCACCGCGGCAAGAATCATGCCCATCCTTCGGGAAGAGGCACGAATTTTGCAAGTTACAGCAAGGCAACGGGTTTTGAATCCCTTATAGGGTACCTGTATATTTCGGGAAAGACCGACCGTGCCGATGAACTCATACTGATCGGAGCAGACTATGTCTCAGGAACAGAAAAACAGTAAAGTCAATGAAAATGCAATAGAAGGTCGTAATCCGGTCATTGAAGCCATCCGCGCCGGCAAGGAGATAGACAGGCTCTATGTGCTTGACGGATGCAAGGACGGCGCGATACTTACCATCAAGCGTGAAGCTGCAAAGAAGGATATCGCGATCAAATATGCCGACAAGGACAGACTCGATCATATGTCATCCACAGGACACCATCAGGGTGTCATTGCGATCACCGCAGCTTACGAATACAGTGAAGTATCGGATATCTTAAAGAATGCCGGGGAAAAGGGTGAGGATCCTTTTGTCATAGTACTCGACGGAATAGAGGATCCTTACAATCTCGGTGCCATAATAAGGACCGCTGACCAGGCCGGAGCTCACGGAGTCATTATTCCCAAGGACAGAGCTGTGGGGCTTACAGCATCCGTGGCAAGAGCCAGTGCAGGGGCACTGAATTTTATTCCCGTGGCAAAGGTTACCAATATCGCCAGGACCATTGAGGAATTAAAGGAACAGGGTTTGTGGTTCGTATGTGCGGCCATGGACGGTGAACTTATGTATGATCTCAATCTTACAGGTCCCATCGGACTTGTCATCGGCAACGAAGGCAGCGGTGTTTCCAGACTTGTAAGGGAAAAGTGTGACATGACCGCATCCATCCCCATGAAGGGAGAGATCGATTCCCTGAATGCATCGGTTGCCTGCGGAATACTTAGTTACGAGATCGTTCGCAGACGCTTGAAGGGCTGAAGTTGAAAAAAACACAGGCAAAAAAATCTAACTCCGTGCTTCCCGATTACAGCAAAATGACGGATGAAGAACTGATAGAGAGGATGCATGAGATACCTCACGAATATCCTGCCATCATTAACCTCTTGATAGCAAGACACACGGGTCTTGTTAAATCCATAGTAAGCACTCTGGGAGTTCTTGCTTCCGACAGGGATGATTATATCCAGGAGGGGATGATAGGCCTCTATGAAGCTCTTGAAAAATATGATCCTTCAAGAGGGGCGTCATTCAAAACCTTTGCTTCCATCGGTATCAGGAGCAACGTCTATAATGCCATAGCATCAAAAAATACACTCAAGAACAGTCCTCTTAATACTTATGTGCCTATAGATTCCCTGGTTCTTGGAACGGAAGTTTCTTCTGATATGACACCGGAGGAAGAAATGCTTTTTCAGGAGCTTCTGAAGAAATTCCAGTTTGTCTTAAACAATGAAATGACGGATGCGGAGAGCCATTGTCTTACTCTCAGGATGAGCGGTGCTTCCGTTAAGGAGATCGCAGACGTTATGAAGATGTCCGAGAAGTCCGTCGAAAACGCCATCAGACGTGCAAGGGACAAGATCAGAAAAGCCTTCTAGGGGAGAACATAAATGCTTGTTAACATCCTGATATGGATATATATATTCGCATCCACATATCTCCTTGGCAGAGGATTCATGGAACTGTCCGGTATGAAGGTTTCCGGTGAATCCCGGGAGTTTGGTGCCGAGGATGTAAGCATTGCAGGTCTTGTGATCGCCATCAGCTTTTCACAGATTTTCAGCCTCTTTGCGGGGGTCTCGCTTGTTGCGGATATAGCTCTTACTGTTCTTGCTATTATTTCTTTTATCTATTCCAACAAAAAACACAGGATTTCATTTTCCGAGATCATTCCATGTAAAAACAAGATCGTTCCGGTATCGGTATTCGTTGCGGTACTTGTAATGGCATATGGTGCATCCAGAGGGTATTTTCATTATGAT